>Ga0182010_10000534_pt1 | contig 21569 bp, 14 predicted proteins | sample 611E1MmetaG_FD_120488 | JGI IMG/M metagenome (GOLD analysis project Ga0182010, IMG submission 120488) | Permafrost microbial communities from Stordalen Mire, Sweden - 611E1M metaG | ecosystem: Environmental > Terrestrial > Soil > Wetlands > Permafrost | place: Sweden: Stordalen | collected...
AGGCTTTCTAATTTTGAAGATTATGAAAGGGCGATCGGATTCCGTCTGATAACGGCTATTTCACGATGCGGGAAATTTCTTTGAAATTTTTGTTTTCCGCCGTTTTCAATAATTCGAAGAGGGCCGTCTCTACACTGGTAATTTTCGCACCCGTGTCCCTCATTTTTTCGATAGCGATGTTCTTGTTTTCCAGCGTTCTTGAGGATACACAATCGATAACTACCTGCGGTTCAAATCCCAATTTCAGCAAATCCGTGGCGGTTTGATAAACGCAAACATGCGTTTCGATTCCGGCTACCAGCACCTGCTGCCGTTTCAACTTCTTCAATGATTCCAGTATTTCAATATCGCCGCAGCAGCTGAAAGCCATCTTCGCCAGGGGTTTCGTCACCGGTAACAGGCTCACCACTTCCGGAATGGTCGCCCCCAGACCCTGCGGGTATTGTTCGGTCAGCACTACCGGTATTCCCAGCGCATTTGCGCCCTTGATCAACTTCTGCAGGTTTAAAATCAACTGCTCTTTCTCCGCCATCACACGGGTCAGTTTCTCCTGCATATCGATTACCAGTAATATAGTATTTTCACGGGAAAGCATTTTTATCTCCTCATTTTGTTTTTGAGTCGTTAAACAAAAAGTCTTCTTAGCCTCGATACCGATAATAAACGTCTGTCGCCTGCTTGTCAATTCCGATTAAAACTCACCAACTCCATTACGGCGAAAGCTGTAATCCATGTAGTGTCTGCCGCACTATCCAATGGGTTAATTTCCAACCCTCCCGTCCTTATTCTAACCATTTGACAATCAATAACTTCCAGCTTTAATTCATCACATATATAACTTGTGAATAATTTCATGCGGGTGTATAATTGAGCCTAATACTACCACATTTTTATATAATATTTAGGAGGATTTTTAATGGCAAAAATTGTACTGATCGGTGCCGGTAGTTTTAAATTCGCACGGGATATTATCACCGATATCCTGTTATATCCTGAGCTGAGAGATAACACCATCACACTGATGGACATTGACAATGAGCGTCTGGATCTGATGACGGCCTTTGCCAAAAGAATGATCAAACAGCATGGATTCAAGACTAAAATCGTGTCTACACTGAACCGCCGCGAAGCATTGGAAGGCGCTGATTTTGTTATCACTGCCATCCGGGCCGGAGGTTGGAAACCTGTTCTGAACGGCCGCGATATCTCGGTAAAATACGGCATAGAAGCTTCTCCTGACGCGCTGGGTACCGGCGGTGTTTTCGGAGCCCTGCGCCAGATACCGGCAATTCTGGAGGTCTGCCATGATATGGAGGAACTCTGCCCTGACGCCTTGCTGATGAACTATTCCAACCCGATGGCGATGATCTGCTGGGCCATCAATGATTATTCCAAAATCAAGGCCATCGGCCTGTGCCCCAATGCTCCCTCCGCCGCCAAGAGATTGGCTGACATGCTTGGCGCCGATATGAAAGATGTCTTTTACTGGGCTGCCGGTATCAATCATTTCTCCTTCTACCTGGAATTCAAGGTCAAAGGGAAAGATGCGTATCCGCTGCTCAGAGAAAAGTTCAAAGATCCCAAAGTTTATATGAAACCGAACTACCTGGGCAAAGGGATTGAGGTCGACCGCGTGGAAGTGGAAATGTTGCATAATTTCGGCTATTTCACCAGCGGCAGCCAGGCGCATCTTTCGATGTATACTCCTTATTTCCGCAAGCGTCCGGAACTATCGGAAAAATATCATCTGGATGATTACGGTCCGATTTTCGGCGGCGCGCCTCAAGCTACGTTCAACGAAAACAAAGAATTGCGCGAACAGCTCGCCAGCGGCTTCAAGTTCGAGATCACCGGCGAATACCGGTGGAGCAAACATGCCGCCGATATTATCCAGGCTATGCAGACGGGAACCCTGCGCCGGGTTGACGGCAACGTTAAAAACAAAGGTCTGATCACCAACTTACCGCAGGGCTGTGTCGTGGAAGTGCCCTGCATGGTGGACAAAGACGGCATTCATCCTTGCTATGTCGGTGCTCTGCCGCCGCAGTGCGCCGCCATGAATCAATCGAATATTTTTGAACAGGAGCTGGCCGTCAGAGGCATCGTAGAAAAAGACAAAACCAAAATTTACCAGGCTATTCTGCTTGACCCGTTGTGCGCCACCAAACTCACCATCGATGAAACCCGCGCAATGGTGGACGAGTTATTCCAGAACGACAAACCATTCCTGAAAGGCTTTAAATCGTCACTCTAGCTCCATCGTAAATTAAGAAGCGCCCGCAGCAGATCATTGTTATTATTCTGAAGCGGGCGCTTTCGTTTTTATGAAGCAGGAAACAGAAAACCATTCCAAAGCAGGCTTGTCCGTGATGCACCACAAGTTGAATTTGGTTAGAACTTCGAGTTTAGATATTAGAATTTATTAACTACATTTCCAATCTGATGCGCAGGTTATCAAGTATCAGCGCAGCTTCTTTTTCATTCATCTTGTGGATAACAGCCTCGGTTAATTGCCCAATCAAAGGTAAATGTACCCGATAATCGATGGTGAGAGTCACCTTTGTTTGCATTCCCTTCGACCGGAAAGTAAACGTTACCATGCTATCGATAGGACCGGAGTTTTTCGAGGATAATACTGAATTGGGTACACATTCCGTACATTCGCCGTTTCCTGTAAAATGTACCCCGGCCATTTTGTATGTCCAGCGGAAGCTGTAACCGCCGTTGGCTAGTAATTTTTCGTCCTTTATCTCATATAAACTGGGCCAGATCTGCGGCAGGTTACCCGGTTGACTGATATAACCGTAGATTTGTTCAGCAGGTGCATTGATGATGACTTCGTTTTCAACTCTAGGCATTCCGGTTCACTATTCTTTCTTAGTATTTTCCGAAAGGCTTTGCATTTGTAATGAACAAAATGGTCTGTTCAGCGCAAAGTCTTCTATAAAACAAGGATAACAGATTAATTCTTTTAGGACAATAGTTAAATAGTATAGATTATTTCTCATTCATCCCGGAATACTCTCATTCCAAAACATTACATCCGATTTAACAATGAAATACTCGTATTTTCTGTTTTGCCAAATATATCCGCGAAAACATGACTGGAGCCTTGATCATTCTCCGCTTTAACCGATACTCAGTAACGGCGCTTGCAGTGTCGAAATATTTTACCTCAGCAGTTTATTTCACGGGCACTTGAACTTAGCCTGACTGTAAACTAATATAAGATATATATCGGTAAACTAATATATTATTATTCGCGGGCACACTTAAAAGGGGTTAAAATGGATTTCGTTCTCAATGAAAAGCATAAGATGCTGCAAACGATGGTAAAAGACTTCACGCGCAAAGAAGTGGAACCCCGCTGGCAGGAGATGGAAGACAAACGCCGCATTCCTGATGACCTGTTGAAACAGCTCAACGATATCGGCCTTTTTGGTATGACCGTGCCCGTGCAGTACGGCGGTAATGACGCCGGCGGTTTTGCACATATACTGGCAATCGAACAGCTGGCCTACTCCGGTACTCCCGCATGGTGGCCGGTTGCCTTTAACAACAGCCTGCCGGAGACGATCTGTAAATTCGGCACGCCGGAACAGAAACAACGGTTTGTCAGCCAGATGTTCGACGGTGTGAAGTGCTTCAGCATTCAATTCACCGAACCGGACACCGGTTCGGATACCCGCGCGCTCAAAACCACCTCCCGCCCGGACGGTGATCACTATATCATCAACGGCCAAAAACGCTTCAGCACCTTCGGGGCGCGGAACGGTACGGCCATCGTCTGGACTAAAGACGAAGAAGGCGGCTGCACCGCTTTCCTGGTGGACAAAAATTGCGCCGGTTATTCCGCACCGAAGATCTGGGAACTGATGGGCACCGGCGGCATCGAACCGGCAGACGTTAATTATACTGACGTGCGCGTCCATAAAGACCAGATGTTTCACAAGAAAGGGAAAGGCGCCGAAGTATTACTTTACTGGATCGCAGTCGAAAAAGTGGAAGGCTGCATCGTTGCGACGGCGCTGGCTCAGGCGGCGCTGGACGAAGCAATTAAATATACTAAAAATCGCTTGGTATCCGGAAAACCGATGTCAGATATGCAGGGGATCCGTTTTGAATTGGCAGATATGCATGCGAAAATCGAGGCTTGCCGCTGGATGACCTACCGCACGGCAATGCTGCACGAAACCGGCGACCCATCCTTCCAGACAGAAGCCGCCGCCTGCAAACTATTCGTCCAGCCGGTGGTAAATGATGTTATTACCGCGTCATTAAGATTACACGGCGCTTACGGTTACACTAAAGAGTTTAAAATAGAGCGGCTCTACCGCGCCCAGCCCGGCAATGTCGTCATCTCCGTCAGCCTGGAAATCAATAAAGCAATTGTCGGCGCGTCACTGTTGCGGTAATAAAAGGTTTGGCTAATATATTATGTAAAATACTGATTAAAATTATTGTTGTTAACCGCGAACTACCATCGCGGACCGATTTCATTACCCGCGGAAATGTGGTTAACAGTCATTAAATAAAATGGAGAATAAAAGATGACCGGTGATATTCCCGAAAAAGCAGATTTTGAAAAAGCGCTCGCGGACTGGTTCCGTGAGGCTGAAAAAGAAGAAAACATTTTTGTCGATATTCGCGCCGATGATTTACACGCACGGATCGGCGATTATCCGGGGCCGTTTCACCGTATGGCCACCTGCTGCGAAGTAATGTATGAAAATTACAACCCGGCTGTCGACAAGATACTGCAGTTCCCCCCGAAAGGCAAAGGCGCCAGCATGGAAATCAGGTATGCCCTACCGCGAGTAAATGCTGTGCCGGATACTGGAACCACACTTGCCACGCCGGCAAAATCTTTCACCATAAAATGTGAATACTGTCACGGTACCGGCAGAGACGTCCGTAACCTAAATGCACAGCAAAAACCATGTCCGGCGTTCGGCTGCGGGGCTGTCAAATCGGGGTTACATTCCCTTCCCGGCAAACAGGAAGATTACAGCTCCTGCAAGAAATGCAAGGGCAGCGGAGTAAAACCCGGAAGTACGGCAAAAAAACAACAGGTCGGGAATATTTACCTACCGTGCCCGGATTGCAACGGCACCGGTCTTACGAAAACGGAATAAATATCCCGAAGCAAACAATATAATAAAAAAGGACGGGCATCGATGCCTGTCCTTTTTTTACTTACAACTCAGAACTTCGTTATTTAAAATTCTCGTCTTCGATCTTGGCCAGTGCCGCTAAAGCCGCGGCTCTTTTCTTTTTCCCGCTCTCTGAAGCATCTTCCGCGAATTCTCTGGTCAGCCACAGGTCGGCGGCTTTATTCGCCCGGGTTTCCGATATCACTTTGGAGCCCATCGCCAGGATATTGCAATCGTTAATCAGTTTGCACATTTCCGCGGTGAACTCCGATTCGCACAAACCCGCGCGGATACCTTTGAATTTATTCGCCGTGAGCGATACACCCATGCCGCTTCCACAAAAAATTATCGCTCTGTCCGCCACTCCATTTTGAATCGCTTTGGCAGCTTTCGAGCCTACCTCATAGTAATCGATAAAGTGGTCGGGAGAATCCGTCCCGAGGTCAATGATTTCATAACCTTCACTTTGCAAATGCTCTTTGACCGCCTTCTTTAAAGGAAATCCGAATGGATCAGCCACCATGATCACTTTTTTAGACATTTATCACTCCTTTTGTGTTGTCGGAGTCATTATATCACACCGACGTATAAAGCAATTAGTACCGCCCGCCTGAGATTTATTGCCTGAGTTTTTTCCACAATAACGGTTTACAGTATTATTCCATGTGCTAATGGATTTCACTAGTAGAATTCCCTTTCGCTTAAATCATACTTTAATATTTGTAAAATGTTTGTTAAAATATTTAGAATATTGGTAACACGATATTCATTTGAAATGAATCGCAGATTAACAAGATACTTGAGAAGATTATTAGTGTTATACTACAATTTAAGATAAGGCAACTTAACCAGTCTGAAAGCGGCCGGTTTGCCTTAAAACAGTAAGCATTTATCTCTCAAGTAATGGTAACATCTTCTGTATGTACTACCACTAAGTTACTATTGACACGCCTGAGTGAACATGCTAGAATACTGCAGCTGCAAAAGGGGTTTTAATAGAATGCGTTCTTACATTTTAAGAAGGATATTATTGATTATTCCCACCATTATTCTGGTTACACTTGTTGTCTTTTTGATGATCCGTTCGATCCCCGGTAGTGTTGTAGATACCATCGTCTCCCAGTATGAATATGTGACTCATGATGACATTGTCGCCGTCCGGCACGAACTTGGCCTGGACAAACCGGTATTAACCCAATATGTAACATGGTTGGATCAAATTTTCATCCACGGCGATCTGGGCACTTCCATGCTTAGAAAAACCCCGATCATTGACGATATTAAAGCCAGAGTCCCGGTAACACTCGAACTCGGAATATTAGGTCTGCTGATAGCCCAGCTAATCGCGCTGCCGATAGGCATATATTCGGCCATCCGGCAGGATACCCCCGGGGACTATTTTGCCCGCAGTTTTGCCATATTATGTATTGCAGTCCCCAACTTCTGGTTGGCGACAATGGTAATCGTCTTTCCCGCGTTATGGTGGGGTTATATGCCGCCCATCATGCTCATTAAATTTACCGATAACCCTATAGGCAACCTGGGCATGTTCATAATACCGGCAATCATCCTCGGCATGGGTATGTCCGGTCAAACCATGAGAATGACCCGTACCATGATGCTGGAAGTTCTGCGGCAGGATTATGTCCGGACGGCTTGGGCGAAAGGCTTGAAAGAGCGTGTGGTTGTGATCAGGCATGCCCTCAAGAATGCGCTCATTCCTGTCATCACCATCATTGGCGCGCAAATAGCCGGTATCATCGGCGGTACCGTTATCATCGAGAACATTTTCAGTCTACCCGGTATGGGCCAGCTTATCACTGACGCCACCAGTAAAAGAGACTATACTGTAGTCAGTGCTGTCATGCTCCTTTTTGCTTTTGTGATGGTCTTCATCAATTTGGCCGTCGATGTCACGTACGGTTTCCTGGATCCCAGGGTTCATTATAAATAGTAAAATAAGCGAAGAACAGGGAATACTATGGCAGACAATACAACAACAACCAAAGAACCCAAACGCCGCTCAAAACTCGCTGATTTCTTTTACAGGCTGGTTAAAGAAAAACCGTTAGGTCTGGTCGGCGGCATTATTACCCTATTATTGCTGTTAACCGGTATTTTTGCCAGCTTTCTCGCCCCCTACGGTTACAATGTGCTGCATCCGGATTCAGCGCTCTTAGGTCCATCGGCGCATTTTCTTCTAGGGACAGATAACCTGGGGCGGGACTTGCTCAGCCGGGTAATTTACGGAGCGCGTATCTCGGTAATCGTCGGGTTAGGCGCTTCAGTGCTTGCTACGGTTGTAGAAACCACTATCGGGATATTGAGCGGATACATCGGCGGCGTGTTTGACCTGATTGTGCAGAGATTCGTCGATGCCGTGATGTGCTTCCCCGGCTTGATCCTGATGATGGTAATCATTTCCATCGTCGGTCCCAGCATGCTCACGGTTATTCTGGTATTGGGCATTACCTGGGGTATCGGCGGATCGAGACTGATCAGAGGCGCGACACTATCTATCAAAGAAAATATGTACGTGCAATCCGCAGTCGCCCTCGGCGCGCCTACCGGCTCCATTCTTTTCCGGCATATCCTGCCCAATATTATGGCTCCTATCATCATTCAATTTACCACCCGTGTCCCGGCAATTATTCTCACCGAAGCCAGTCTCAGTTTCCTCGGCTACGGTATTCCACCTCCAGCTCCCAGCTGGGGTAGCATGCTCAGCGGTAGCGGCCGCACCTATATGTTCCTGAACCCGTGGATCGTCGTCTGGCCGGGGCTCGCCCTCAGTGTCGTTGTCTACGGCGTGAACATGTTTGGTGATGCGGTCAGAGATCTGCTGGACCCGAGATTACGCGGCGGTATCGGGCGCTACGGTTTGAATGTCAGTAAAAAAATTAAAATAAAAACCGAAGCAGTTGCTCCCAAAGATTTATAAATATTAAAATATATCAATGTTAATAATGATATATAATAAAAGACAAATGGTTTCTGATAATGATAAATCTCATTTATTGAAGGAGCGCAGAATGTGAGACTAAATGTAAACATATGGATACATTTTTAATACAAAATTAAAAAAGGAGTGAGAAAGGATGAACAAGAAGCTTGTATGGTTAGGGCTCAGTGTTTTACTCGTAGCAGCAGTAGTGCTGTCATCTTGTAGCACGACAACAACCCCGACGACAACGCAAACAACTACCCAAACCCAAACGCAAACAACTACCAAGACAACCACCACGTCCATAGTGACAACAACCCAAACGACGACCACAGCAGTAACTCCTGCGGCCGGTACTCCGGTATCCGGTGGAACATTCACGATGCTCAATAATGTGAACACCACCAGTAACTCCGATCCGACCGGTTGGGATCACATTATGGCCATTAACCTGGGCCAGGCATCGGTCTGGGGCAATCCCTACATGGAAAAGTTACTCGTCGGCGATATTGAAAAATATGGGCCGCGCGGCAATAACACGTTCGCATTTAACCTTTGGGAAAATGTCCCCGAACAATATTGGGGCGGTCTGTTGGCAACCAGCTGGGAAATAACCGCCAGTCCCATTACATTTACCTACCACCTGCGCCATGGTGTAATGTTTACCGGTAACCAGAAGATCGGTATGGCGCCCCGGGAACTTACCGCTACAGACGTTGTATACTCGGAAGAGCGCGCGAAGTCCCGTCCGGGTTTTGCCGCCGGTCTTGCCTGGCTAAACTCCGAAGAAGCTCCTGACAAATACACCGTTATCTGGCACGTCAATCCGTTCTACGCTAACTGGGCATGGCGGTTCGACGGCACTGCTTTAGGCCAGATCTGGGCACATGAATCAGTAGACGCCGGCCCCACCGATTGGCATAACCAGGTCGGTACCGGTCCTTATATCCTGACTGACTTCGTTTCCGGTTCCGGCGCAACCTATACCAAGAACCCCAATTACTGGGGAACCACCACGATTAACGGCAAGACATATCAAATGCCGTTTATCCAAACCGTTATTTATCCTATCATCCCGGATGAATCCACTCAGATTGCTGCACTTCGGACCGGCAAAATTGACTGGTGTCCGAAAGTTAAAACTCAATATTCAGCAACTCTGACTCAAAGTTCACCTCAACTGATTCAGCAGAAATACCTGACCGGTAACTGCGACTATATCAAGATCAACCGCTATGGTTCAGCAACCCTGAAAGACGTAAATGTTCGGCGCGCCCTGATGATCGGCACCGACCTGAAATCCATTGCAACCCTGGTTTACGGCGGCGGCGAGTATTATAGCTGGCCGTTAGCTCCGGGCGCACTGGGCTTCGTTCCGCTGGATCAACTACCCGCCAATGATAAAGTGCTCTGGACCTACGACCCGACCACCGCAAAGCAGATGCTCGCTACGGCTGGTTATCCCAATGGCTTTACGATGGAAATCATGGTTTCTTCCGCTAACACCCAGCAGGTTGACCTGGCCAATGCCCTGGCGGCAATGTGGAAAACTATCGGCATTACTGCTAAGATCAACGTCGCCGATGCTACCGCAGTCGCCACCGCTTTCGATGGTGTTACTTACAAAGACTGCCTGGTGCAGCAATTCACTGTCGTCAATCCTTATACGACAATGAACATCGGCCGCGCCATCGGCGCCGGCAATATCTACGGCGACCCGAAGGATGCAACCGGTGTTGCGCAGGAACAAGAATATCAGGCCTTCTCTGCCGAAGTTGACCCGGCTAAACGTGGTGCCGAAATCTCGACAATGTCCTTATCTTTGATGACTGATTGCGGCACTATCGGTTTTGCAAATCCTTACAGTCTGAACGTCTATTGGCCGTGGTTCAAGAATTATTACGGCGAACTTGAGGCTTCCTACTATAATGAAATGCCAATGATCATGAGAGGCTGGATTGACCAGAATCTGAAGAAGAGCCTGGGCAAAGAATAATTCCCGGACTAATTTCTTCAACTTGTAGTTAACAGAAATACTTAACAAGAAGGCGGGGGATTTTTCCCCCGCCTTCTTAAATTAACTCTCAAATAATCTATGTGATTATTTTGTATTTGCCGAAGGTGATGAGCTGAAATACGGATAGTTTTTCTATTATTTTCACTTTGTTTCATATCGGGGATTAATGATATTTGTTTTCACAACTTGAATATGACAATTCCGCAACTGTCAGTTGCTTTAATTTGAATTTATAAACGCACGCAAAAAATGCGTCGTTGGTTCTTTCCTGTCGGGGATCCGCACAATCACGGTGCAACAGCTAATGTTCGAATGGATTTCGATTTGCGAATATTGATCAACCGAAATATAATGTATTCAGATTACAATATGTCTGCTGATAACCTGGAGGTTTGAGAATGGCTAAAATCGTATTAATTGGCGCCGGAAGTCATTCCTTTTCCAAGAATCTTATTACGGATATTATTTCTTACCCGGAACTTAGAGACAGTACGGTTACACTGATGGACATCGCTAAGGAACCGTTGGAGCTGGCAACCGCGCTTGCAGTCAAACTCGTAAAACAGCAGGGCTTTGCCACCAAAATCGAGTCCACCACCGACCGTCGTGAAGCTCTTAAAGATGCCAACTACGTTATCGTCGCGATACGGGTTGGCGGCGCAGCAGCTTCTGTTGCAGACCATGAAATCACCATAAAATACGGCGTCAATGAAGACGTCGGGGATACCACTGGCCCCTGCGGTGTTTTTTACGGAGCGCGCCACATCCCGGCGATATTGGATATCTGCCGCGATATGGAAGACCTTTGCCCGGACGCATGGCTCATCAATTATACCAACCCGATGGCGATGATTACCTGGGCTGTTAACGATTACACCAAAATTAAAAATGTCGGATTGTGCCACAGTGTGCCGCACACCGCTGAAGACCTGGCTAAACAGATTGGCGCCCCCTATAATGAGTTCTCTTACTGGGTGGCCGGTATCAATCACATGGCCTGGTTCCTGGAAATGACATGGCGAGGACAAGATGCCTATCCTTTGCTTCGAAAAAGGTTCGAGGATCCGGCGGCTTATACCAGAATGGACGCACACTGGGCAGGGCCGGATATTGTGCGCGCGGAAATCTTCAAGGCTTTCGGCTATTATGTCACAGAATCCAGCCGCCACATGTCAGAATATGTTTCTTATTTCCGCAAGACCCCGGAGATGATCGAGAATTTCAAACTGGGTAACTTCGGCAGATTCGATCCGAAAAACAGGGAACAGGAACGCCAGGACCAGGACGCCGAATTAATGCGTCTGATCAAATCCACGGAAAAATTACCGATCAAGCACAGCGGCGAATACGGTTCCATCATCATCCGCTCATTAGAGACCGGTGTCCCGTCCAGAATCAACGGGAATGTAATGAATAAAGGTCTCATCACTAATCTCCCAGAGGGCTGCTGCGTTGAAGTCCCCTGTCTGATAGACAAGGAAGGCATTCATCCCTGTTACGTCGGGGACCTGCCACCGCAATTAGCTGCTTTAAACCGCACCGAAATCAATGTCCATGAACTGGCAGTCAGGGGAATTGTTGAGAAAAACAAGACTAAAATCTTCCAATCGGTTCTGCTTGACCCGCTAACTTCCGCCATTCTAACTATCGATGAAACACGTAAAATGGTGGACGAAATGTTCAAAGCGGACAGGCAGTACATGAAAGGCTATAAATAGACGGAGATAATCAAGGGGAGGTTTCCAATGACAGATATTAAACGGGTATTTACGGTAGACGGCCATCCTTTTTTTCCGCTCGGCGGCCAGTCTTGTAATTCCAGCGGTTATAATGAAAAAGAGTCGGAACGGGCCTTCGAAGTCATTAAATTGCTGCACGGCAATACGCTGGAAATCCCGGTTTACTGGGATCAGGTAGAACCTGTCGAAGGCAAATATGACTTTACCGCCGTGGATGCCTTGCTGGCTTCTGCCCGCCGACATGAGCTGAAATTAATCTTGTTATGGTTCGCCACATGGAAGAACGGCAACATGGACTATGTCCCTGCCTGGGTGAAAACCAACCCCAAACGTTTTAAACGGGTGATTTCGCAAAACGGCAAGGATATCTGGAATCTTTCCTCGCACTGCAAAACCAACCTCGAAGCTGATAAAAAGGCCTTTGCCGCGCTCTGTAAACATTTGAAGGCAAAAGACAACGCCGACCGTACGGTCATTAGTCTGCAGGTTCAAAACGAGCCCGGGATCATCGGCAGCGACCGTGATTACGGCCCGGAAGCGCAGGCTGTATTCGATAGCCCGGTGCCCGCCGCGCTGGTTGCCGCAATGAAGAAAAAAGGCACAGGCTTTGTATATGACATCTGGCAAAAAGCCGGCGGTAAAAAATCCGGCGGAACGTGGCCGGAATTATTCGGATGGGAAGCCGGCGAATTGATGAGCGCCTGGAGCATTGCCGGTTACATCGATGCAATTGCCGAAGCCGGAAAAGCTGTATATGACCTGCCTATGTTCGTGAATGTCTGGATGATGGAACAACCGTGGTGGTCGCTGCCGGGCGAATCATACCCTTCCGGCGGCGCCGTCACCAAAGCGCTGGATATCTATAAATGGTGTGCGCCGCACCTGGACCTCATTGCGCCGGACAATTACCCTGATGATTCCCGCGGTTATGAGTATAACGCAATTAACTACTCCCGCGATGATAATCCCTATTTTACGCCGGAATCCGCCGGCGACCAGAACATGTTCCGCGGCATCGCCGATTATAACCTGATCGGTAATTTCTTCTTTGGTGTCGAGTATATTGTCGATGAAAATTGTCAGGTCCGCCCGGAATATCAGGCGCTGGTCGAAAATTTCCATTGTATCTCGTCTGCTATCCCGCTGCTGCTGAAATACCAGGGCACCGGCAAGATCCATGCTTTTATTCAGGAATTCAAACTATTGGCGCAGCGCGTCGACCTGGACGGCTGGCTGGGCGTCGTCGAATTCGGCGAGAAACCTACCCGCTGGGCTGGTAAAGACTGGCGGCATAACGCTGGTTGGGTCTGGAAAGAACAAACCGACTTGAAACGCGGCCGAGGTTTGATCATCCAGGCTGCCGAGCATGAATTTTACCTTGTCGGTACCGGCTGTCGCGTATTCCTCCGCCGCGCCCCGACGCCTGAAAAAATGCAGGCGCCTGCGCTCGTGTCCGACTGGGCCACCAAGATTTTCGGCTACATCGTCAGTGTGGATGAGGGACATTTTGATAAAAAGGGAAAATACGTGGCCGACCGGCGCCGCAACGGCGATGAGATTTTCCGCCGCGGTTTGTGGGTGGAGCCGGATAATGGTGTCTTGCGCGTGATCACCTGCGATTAACTATTTGCTTTTCATGGGTTAGTGACAACGAATCCTGTATTCAAATATAATCTGAAAGGAGACACTGGTAATGACGTTACCCAAACGTATTTTTACGGTGAACGGCAAACCGTTCTTTCCCCTCGGCGGTCAGTCATCAACCTCAAGCGCCTACAGCAGCAGCGAGATCGAACCGGCCTTTAAAGCCGTCAACCTGCTCCACGGCAATACTCTTTTGACCGATGTCTATTGGGAGCACATCGAACCGGAAGAAGGTAAATTCGATTTCACCATGGTTGACGATTTGATCGCCGGCGCCCGCAATCACGGGCTTAAATTGATCTTGCTCTGGTTCGCCACCTGGAAAAACGCAACGATGGATTATGCGCCGGATTGGGTAAAGACCAACCCCGACCGGTTTAGGCGGGTGATATCCCCCACCGGTAAGGATTTATGGACGCTTTCTCCTTTTTGCGAAGCCAACCTGGAAGCTGATAAAAAGGCTTTCACCGCACTCTGCAAGTACTTGAAAACAAAAGACACCGAACGCACCGTCATCGCCCTGCAGGTTGAGAATGAGCCTGGCATCTTCGGCAGCAACCGTGATTACGGTCCTGTCGCTCAGGCTATGTTCGATAGCGCAGTTCCGGCCAAACTCGTTACTGCTCTGAAAAAAGCGGGCAAAGGGCAGGCATGGGATCTGTGGCAGCAAGCCGGCGGTAAAACTTCCGGTAACTGGACCGATCTGTTCGGATGGCAGGCCGGTGAATTTTTCAGCGCCTGGGCCGTTGCCCGCTACATTGACAGCGTCGCTGAGGCCGGTCGGGCCGTCTACGATATCCCCATGTATATGAACGTCTGGCTGATGGAAGTGCGCCGCGGTGATTCGCGCTGGATGCTCCCCGGTGAATCCTATCCTTCCGGCGGAGGCGTCACTAAGGTACTGGATATTACCCGATGGTTTACCCCGCATCTGGCTTTAATCGCCCCTGATATCAAATTTTATAACCTGCGCGCTTTTGAGGAGGTCTGCGCTTCCTATTCCCGCGAAGATAACCCTCTGTTCCTGCCGGAGACGCCTCCTGCTCTCAGTTTGTTCCGCGCCATTGCCGATTACAATCTGCTCGGCTACAGCCGCATGTATTTACTTGAATCGATCGTTGCCCCCGATGGTTCCGTCCGGCCCGGGTCGCAAATGGGTGTTGATACGATTCGCTGCGTCGCGTCTGCCATCCCGCTTATCCTCAAATACCAGGGCACCGGCAGAATTTACGCTGTTGTCCAGGAAGATGATATCGACGCACAGCGCTTCGACATGGAAGGCTACCTGGGCGTAGCGTCATTCGCCACCGGACATGCACCGCATATCCCCAAAGATTACCGTCATGATACGCCGGAAGAAGCCAAACAAATTCAAAACGAACTTGAACGCGGACGCGGTCTGATCGTGCAGGCGAGCCGAAATGAATTCTATCTGGTCGGAGTAAATTACCGCGTATTCCTCCGGCCTAAACTATCGCCGGAAAAAATGCTGGATGCCACATTTGTCGCCGAAGGCTGGCTCACCAAGCTCACTCATCACCTCAGGGTGGATGAAGGTCACTTCGATGAGAACGACCAATTCGTCGTTGACCGCCGGCGCAACGGCGATGTCATCAACGGCGGTATCTGGGTGGCACCCGATGTAGGCGTCGTGCGCGTCCTGATGTGCGACTAAATATTTTTCGCCCGGTTAGAATAAATAGATTGGTTGATGCCATCAGGAAAAAGACTATACAACAATTGAGTAATCGGATGATTTTACACTCAGAATACGTATAGTACGATGGTTTGACAAGGATGGTCGATTATGGTAGAATTCTGCAACTTCCAGTATTGGGGCAAGAGATAAAATGCGTGCGTATATTGTCAGAAGATTGCTGTTAATTATCCCCACTGTTTTTATCGTCAGTCTTATCGTCTTTATGGTCATCCGTTTAATCCCCGGCAGCATCGTTGATATTATGGTTTCACAATATCAGTATCTTACTAAAATGGATAAACAGGCCATTGAACATGCGCTGGGTATGGATGTTCCCCTGATTATTCAATACGGACGCTGGATGGGGAATATCCTTTTGCACGGCGACCTCGGACGTTCTCTCTGGACCGGGCAACCGGTGATCAAAGATATCCTTACGCGCTGGCCGGTAACATTGGAACTCGGGGTGCTGGGTATTATCACAGCCCAACTGATTGCCATCCCTATCGGTATTTATTCGGCCATCCGGCAGGATACCGGTGGGGATTATCTCGCCCGCAGCTTTGCTAATTTTTGCATAGCCGTCCCCAATTTTTGGGTGGCCACGCTGGTAATTGTATTTCCTTCTCTATGGTGGGGCTACAGCCCGCCCATCAGAGTCATTCATTTTGGCGCCGACCCTATCGGCAACCTTAAAATGTTCATCTTCCCGGCCCTGGTGCTGGGCATGGAAATGTCCGGCATGACCATGAGAATGACCCGCACCATGATGCTGGAAGTCCTCAGACAGGACTACATTAGAACAGCCTGGGCAAAAGGATTACGGGAAAGAGTGGTAGTGACCAGGCATGCTTTGAAAAATGCTCTCATCCCGGTAATTACGATTATCGGCTGGCAACTGCCGGTGTTGATCGGCGGTACGGTAATCATTGAGAACATTTTCCAGTTACCCGGAATGGGCCAGCTTATCATCAACGCTACCCAGCAAAGAGACTACACAATCGTCAGCGCAACGCTGTTTCTTTTTGCCTTTGTCATTTTGTTAATCAACCTGCTGGTAGACTTGACATACTCTTTCCTTGATCCTAGAATCCATTTTAAATAATAATGGTTGATTGAAAAAATTTGATAGTTTGAAGGAGCGCAAAATGTGAGAAAAAAAAACGTTTTAGTTTACAGTTAGTTAAAAAATAGAAAGGAGTGAGAACTAATGAAAAAGAAATTCTTGTGGTTGGGATTAGTTTTAGTTATGGTAGCGGCTATGGTGCCGGCTTTAGTAGCAACTTCCTGCTCTAATAACTCGACAACAACCGCGACGACGACACAAGCAACAACCCCTGCTGCGAATACCCCGACAACCGGTGGGTCGTTAACCGTGTTTACTCAATGGGGAATGGAAGATCCGTCCGGTTTTGACTCCCTGACACAGCGTATCTGGTCAGGTTCCGTCTGGATCAACCCCTTTACAGAATGGTTATGCCGTGGGGACGTTGAGAAATACGGGCCCCGTGGCGATAATTCATTTACATTCCAGACCTGGGAAAATGTGCCTGAGCAGTTCCTCAAAGGCGAACTTGCTCAATCCTGGGAAATCTCTGCCAGCCCATTACAGATTACCTATCACCTGCGCCAGGGCATCATGTTTGCCGGAAATACCCACATTGGCATGGCAGCCCGCGAAGTTGTCGCAGCTGACGTTGCCTACAGCCTGTTACGCACCAAGAACACACCCGGTCCCGGCAGTTACCTGGCAATGATCGATACCGTTACCGCTCCCGATAAATATACCGCCGTAGTTTCCCTGAAAAACTATGATGCTAACTGGTTCTTTATCTTTGGCGGCGGCATGGCCATGGGCGCAATCCAGCCCCAGGAAATGGCTAAAGCCAATACTCCCAACGAAGACTGGCATAATGCTGTCGGCAGCGGACCATATATCCTGACCGATTATGCCTCCGGTGTAGGCGCAACCTATGTCAAGAACCCGAATTATTGGGGCACCACTACCATTAACGGCAAATCCTACAAAGAACCCTTCATCGATACTCTTTATTACACCATTATCCCGGATGAATCTGCCCAGGTAGCTGCTCTGCGCACGGCTAAAATTGACTGGTGGCCGAACGTTAAACAGCAGTATTCCGCTTCTTTAGCCTCCACCGCTCCTGATCTGGTTCAGAAAAAGTTCTTGAACGGCAAGATCGATCTCTGGAGAATCAACCGGCAGGGTTCCAAGACCCTTAATTCACAGGCCGTACGTCAGGCGCTAATGATGAGTCTTGACCTGAAATCTATCTCCACCCTTCTTTATAATGGCGGCGATATCGTCAACTGGCCGATCGGTCCGCAGACACCCGGCTACACCAAGCTTACAGACTTACCTGCCGCTGATCAGGCTCTTTACAGCTACAATGTAACTCAGGCAAAGAAGATGTTATCTGATGCCGGATATCCCAATGGTTTTAACATGGAAGTCGACACAGATGCACCTCATACCGATTTAGCCAATGCCTGCGTCAGTTACTGGGCGGCAGTCGGCGTCAAAGCTACCGTTAAGGTACTTGATGCGACCGCAGCAGCATCCGCGCGTGACAATGTCACATACCCGGATATGCTTTATACCAACTATACCGTAGTTAACCCGTTAGTATCAGAACATCTGGCTGCCGGTGATGTGCTGGCGACCAATTATAAGAGCAGCGAACCCTTCGAAGCAATGTACAAGACCGCAGCTTCAACCATGGATCCGACCAAACGTACTCAATTAGAGCAGCAGTTAGGCGTCGCCATGCTGGACGATTGCGGCATGATCCCGTTCGCTCAACCATATACTTACAACTGCTATTGGCCGTGGATGAAGAACTATTACGGCGAACTTGATGCCGGGTACTACAACCAGATGCCGATGATCAAAACGATGTGGATCGATCAGAATTTGAAGAAATCTCTGGGACACTAGTATCAACTAACATCAATTAGTTCGCAATTTGCGATTCACAACTCAGGACAATATAATAGGAAGGCGGGGAAATCCCCCGCCTTCCTAAATATTCAGGAGGTTTATTATGGCTAAAATTGTTATCATTGGCGCCGGCAGCCATGTTTTTTCGCGGCACCTGATCACCGATATTGTTTCCTACCCCGAATTGAGGGATGGCACTATTTCTCTGGTCGATATCGCCCAGGAACCGCTGGACAACATCACCGCCTTTGCCAGGAAACTTTTTAAACAACAAGGTTACGACACAAAAATCGAAGCTACCACGGACCGCCGTGTTGCGCTCAAAGGCGCTAATTACGTTTTTACCACCATTCAGGTAGGCGGCGCGAAAACCACCCAGACCGCCAAGGAGATTACCGCTAAATACGGTGTTGATGAAGGCGTCGGTGATACTATCGGGCCGCGTGGCGTTTTCTACGGCGCGCGCCATGTCCCGGTCATGCTGGACATCTGCCGGGATATGGAAGAACTTTGCCCTGATGCCTGGTTATTGAACTACACTAACCCCATGTCGATCATCACCTGGGCAGTCAACGACTACACACGTATTAAAAATGTCGGCCTGTGCCACAGTGTGCCGCATACTTCAGCTGAACTGGCAAAATACATCGGCGCGCCCTATGAGGAGATTTCCTATTGGGTCGCCGGTATCAATCATATGGCCTGGTTCCTGGATTTCCGCTGGAACGGAAAAGATGCTTATCCCCTGCTCCGGGAGAAATTCAAAGACCCTTCTATTTATTCCGGGCCGGAGGCGCATTGGGCCGGACCGGATATCGTGCGGGCGGAAATCTTCAAAGCCTTCGGTTATTTTGTTACGGAATCCAGTGTTCACATGTCGGAATATACGCCTTACTTCCGTAAACGTCCGGAGTTGATCGAAAAGTTTAAACTGAATTCGCTCAGCGGTGAGCAGTGGTTCGCCCGCCGACGTAAAGAAGCTGAAGAGTATAAGCAGCAGGTCTACTCCGACCAGAAACTGCCCACCGCGCACAGCGGCGAATACGGTTCCATCGTCATCCATTCAATCGAAACTGGCAACCCTTCCCGCATTAATGCCAACGTCAAGAACAAGAATCTGATCACCAATTTGCCGGACGGCTGCTGCGTGGAAGTCCCCTGCCTGGTAGACAAAGAAGGCATCCACCCTTGTTATGTTGGCGATTTACCGCCGCAACTGGCAGCTTTGAACCGCACTAATATCAATGTCTATGAAATGGCCGTCCGTGGTATCGTCGAAAAGAACAAGACCAAGCTTTTCCAGGCGATTCTTCTTGACCCGCTCACCGGCGCCATGCTGACGATCGAAGAAACCCGGAATATGGTCGACGAGATGTTCAAGGCCGAAAAGGACTACACCAAAGGCTACAAATAAACATTTTCCCGATACATAAATAAAAACAGAACAGCCCCCTTAATCGGGGGCTGTTCTGTTTTTGCAATCTTCTCGCGTCCAATAACACCCTTTGTGCGTTTTTTTGCCCGACGCAATCATGTCGTTGAACTCTTCTTAGATAAAAAGTCCTTTCGCTTTTCAGTGAATGAAATGGGAAATCCAACACCCTTTTCCCTTCCCGATTGTAATGGACCGGAGCAAATAGTATAATGTGATTTTTTGATTCATAATGGATAGTTTAATATAGTACTAATGCAGTACTAAAGTACTGCATTAGTACTGAATTGTAGCTAAAAATGCCATACAAATGTAATGAATGGGTCGTCAATGATGTAACTATTTCACATAAAAAGATTAATAATAAATTGCAGCAAAATATGCAATTGATAACTTGAGGTTATTTTAAACGGGAGGTTTAAAATGAAAGGGAAGAACATAATCTCATTCGCTATTTCTACTATCATGATATCTGCCATTATAATGATGTCAGCCTGCACCGCTAAAACCCCCACAACTGCTTCTACAACGACACCCACGACAACGGTGACGACACCAACGTCGATACAGGTCTCAATGCCAGTTGCCACCGCGCCCATGGTAACAAGCACTTACAACGCCAATGGCGCCACAAATGTGCCTGTCAATACCAAAGTTGGCGTATTCTTCACTAAGTTAATGGACCCTGCGACACTTACCGCCAATACCTTTACGTTACAGCAGGGTAATACGCCTGTTTCCGGCTCGGTGACATTGGCTAGCTACTCGTCTACATTCACGCCGGCAGTGGCTCTCACACCCAATACCTTATATACTGCCACGATTACCACAGGAGCCAAAGACCTGGACGGTAATGCTTTGGCCAATCCCTATGTTTGGAGTTTTACCACAGCTACAGCGCCAGACATTATCCCACCCTGGGTGACCGGTACTATTAATGTAAATGGTGCGACAAATGTGTCTATCAATACAAAAATCGGTGCCTTCTTCACTGAAGTGATGGACCCCTTAACGGTTACCACTGCTACTTTTACCGTAATGCAGGGGACCACACCTGTGAACGGCACGGTGAACTATATCGACCTGGCAGCGACCTTTACACCTGCTGCCGCGCTCTCACCCAATACCCTATATACTGCCACGATTTCCACCGGAGCCAAAGACCTGGTGGGTAATGCCTTGGCCAATCCCTATATTTGGAGTTTTACCACAGGTGCAGCTCCGGATACCACCGCACCCACGGTGAGTTCCACCATACCGGTTAATGGTGCCACCTCAATGGCCGTTAATAGAGCGGTAGCCGCCGTCTTCAGTGAAACAATGGATCCCTTAACGGTTACCACTGCTACCTTTATGTTAATGCAGGGGACGACGCCCATCTCCGGCATCGTGACTTATCTCGGCGTGACGGCGACCTTTACACCAACTATCCCTCTCAGTTACAACGTCGTATACACTGCCACAATTACTACCGGCGCCAAGGATCTAGCGGGTAATGCCATGGCCGCTAATTTTACTTGGAGCTTCTCTGCTTATGCAGGTGGAGGTGGTGGCGGTGGTGGTGGTGGCCAAACACCAAGCAGTGCTAAAGCGATAAACTCTTTTGGCTTTATAATGCCGGCAGTCACTGGCGTTATCAATGAATCGGCAAAAACCATATTAGTAACCGTGCCGTTTGGGACACCGGTAACAGCCCTGATCGCGACTTTCACTACCACCGGGACAGGCGTTATAGTGGGAACCACAACTCAGACAAGCCTTTCAACCCCGAATAACTTCACAAATCCTGTGGCTTACATCGTAACCGCGGCAGACAACTCAACGGTAACTTATACCGTAACCGTCACTGTCGCCGCGAATTCGGCCAAAGCTATTACGGCATATTCATTCGCCGGATATACGGGAGCTGTTGGAACAATAAACGAAGGAAACAAAACCATCGCAGTAACCGTACCCTACGGGACACCGGTAACAGCCCT
>Ga0182010_10000537_pt1 | contig 21522 bp, 21 predicted proteins | sample 611E1MmetaG_FD_120488 | JGI IMG/M metagenome (GOLD analysis project Ga0182010, IMG submission 120488) | Permafrost microbial communities from Stordalen Mire, Sweden - 611E1M metaG | ecosystem: Environmental > Terrestrial > Soil > Wetlands > Permafrost | place: Sweden: Stordalen | collected...
GCTTCCGGGCTTTCCAACAACGGCAGACCGATATTAATGGCGTTACGGAAAAAGATACGGGCGAAACTCTTGGCAATAACGCAGGAAACACCTGAAGTCTTGATTGCCAGAGGCGCATGTTCTCTCGAGGAACCGCAGCCGAAATTGGTATCCGCTACAATTATATCACCTGGCTTCACGGTTTTCACGAAATCCAGGTCAATATCTTCCATGCAGTGCTTGGCCAGCAGCGCCGCCTCGGAAACATTCAGATAGCGGGCGGGGATAATGGCGTCCGTATCGACATTAGAACCATATTTGTGCACTTTACCTTTTAACATTTTAACTCCTTTTTATACTTCGACAAGCTCGGTAAATGAGGACGGTTCAGGAAGGATTTCTCCGTCTTCTCTCATTCCCTGAAGATGAAGCTCAACTGCCGCTTTGATATTCTTTTCCACCTCAGCGCGGGTTTTACCGGTAGCAATACACCCGGGTAAATCCGGCAGATATGCTGAAAAATTATTTGCTGTTTTTTCAAAGACGATGAGATACTTTTTCATCTTAATGCTCCTTTAGACCTGCTTGCTTCAGGATACTAATTAGCGTACCCGGAGCGATATCATGATTCTGATTACCGGCAACGGTCACTCTCCCTGATTTAGCAGCGTGTTTGTACTGACGATGACTACCCTTGGTAGTCACCAGATACCAACCGTTAGCTTCAATCAGTTTGATTATATCACGTACTTTCATAAGTTCTGCCAGAGAGTAATACACATTTGAATCACGTTTAAAATCCCGCTGTTATAAAATCATCTCTAATTCTAGTTCATCTCTCAACGGAATACCGTTTTCTCCGAGGAGAGGCACCGCCGGTTTCAGTTTACGCGTGTATTCCATCGCATTTGGATATACTCTTACTAATTTGAACCCTCTCTTTTGCCTGGTCAATCACACTCTTAACTAGCGCCGAGCCAATCCCCAGATTCTCCTTCAAGCTGATTAAATTAGTTATTTCCAGCTCCATGCCGGTAATTGTATAAGTAATAAATCCGGCATTTTGCTTCGGAATTTTTGCAATAAATCCGCCGGTAAAATCATCGACTTTTTGGACTTTCCCCCGACTGACACAGATATCTCCACCCCAATATTGGATAAAGAGATTTTTTACCCATTCAACGTCATTTTTTGTAATCGGTGTAACTGTAAATTTTTCGGGCATACCTTTTTTCCCATTATACTTTATGAGCTTCTTCTCTCAATCCTGTATTTTCGGCATCTTTTTACCTTTACCGTGTAAACTCATTAAAGATATTCCCCCTCCACCCTGAGATTGCTTCGTTCCTCGCAATGACGAAGCTAACCTATTTGGTTAACTCATCGTATAAATCATTCCAGCCAGGATTCATACTGATTATCAAATCGATTTTCTTTTGTCTTGAACCTGCTTTGATCTGTTTTTCCCTGAGAATTGCCCCTTCTATGGTCTCACCTGCTTCGTAGTATAACAACTTTGAAACTCGATATCTTTTCGTAAAACCTTCATTTACTTTTTCTTTATGTTCGCTTACTCTTAACAACAGATCGTTGGTTACTCCAGTATAAAATACGGTGTCAGATTTGTTTCCCATGATATAAACGTAATACTGTCTCTCTTTTAAATCAATATCACCAACTGTTTGTCATTGCGAGCTTACGAAGTACTCGAAGCAATCTCAGGGAGGGGAGACGGACTCGCAATGACGATGTTGATACGGATCCCGATTTTCATCGGGATGACTACTTCGTAGTCACTTCCTCCGGGCTGGAAATTCGACCGGTAATGGCACTGGCGGCAGCGACGGCCGGATTGGCCAGATAGACCTCGGCTTTGGTGCTGCCCATTCTGCCGACGAAATTGCGGTTAGTGGTGGAAATAGCTTTTTCTCCCGCGGCCAGGATACCCATGTAGCCGCCCAGACAAGGCCCGCAAGTAGGTGTGCTGACGACCGCACCGGCATTAATGAAGATCTCCAATAAGCCTTCGTGCATGGCATCCAGATAAATCTGCTGGGTGCCGGGAATGACGATGGTGCGTACCCTTGGATGGACTTTTTTACCTTTCAATATCTCGGCAGCAATGCGCAGGTCGCTAATCCTGCCGTTGGTGCAGCTGCCGATGACCGACTGGTCAATCTCAATCTTGCCGACCTGACTGACCGGCTTGGCATTCGAAGGCAGATGGGGCAAAGATACCTGAGGCTCCATTTTGGTCACATCCCATTCGATCACTTTGGCGTATTCGGCATCTGCGTCCGGTTCATAGACCTTATAAGGACGTTTGGCGCGCGGTTTGATGTAATCCAAAGTCTTCTGGTCGACACGGAAAATGCCCGCTTTACCGCCGGCTTCAATAGCCATATTGGCCATGGTGAAGCGGCTGTCCATCGATAGATCGTCGATGACTTCGCCGGTAAATTCCATGGCGGAGTAGAGCGCGCCGTCGACGCCAATCTGGCCGATGGTGTACAGTATCAAGTCCTTGCCGCTGACCCACTTGCCCAGTTTGCCGTTGTAGACAAACTTGATGGTGGTGGGCACTTTCATCCAGATATCACCGGTAGCCATGGCGGTGGCAATATCGGTGGAACCCATGCCGGTGGCAAAAGCGCCGACTGCGCCATAGGTGCATGTATGCGAATCCGCGCCGATGACCACGTCACCAGGCAAAACAATGCCCTTTTCCGGCAGCAGGCAGTGCTCGATGCCCATCTGTCCGACATCGAAGTGCATGATCCCCTGCTCCAGTGCGAACTCCCGCATGTATTTGCTCTGTTCGGCAGATGTGATATCCTTGTTCGGGACAAAATGGTCGGCGACCATGACAATTTTCTTGGGGTCAAATACTTTTTTCACGCCAATCTTGCGAAATTCGGTGATGGCGATGGGCGCAGTGATGTCATTACTGAGAACAACATCAACCTTACAATTGATAAATTCGCCGGGAACGACGGACTTTTTACCGCAATGCGCGGCCAGTATTTTTTCTGATAAATTCATTTCAATTTCCTTTCAGTTTTATAGACTAAATTTACTTTATGTCAAACTATTTCTGTTTTCTTTGCGGGAGGAAAAGAATAATGACTGACATGGCGGTGACTGCCGGAGCCAGGACATAGAGACCGGCGCTGGCCGCCAGACCGACACCCGCCGCCACCCAGATAGTGGCTGCGGTGGTTAAACCTTCGACGCCGCCGTGACGGTGAAGGATAGCGCCGGCGCCAAGGAAACCGACGCCGGTCACCACTGCGGCGGCTATCGCCGCGGTGTTATTCCCCAGAAAACCGGTAAGGGACATCACGCCAAACATTCCGGCGCCGATACCGATCAGCGCCAGCGTCCGGGCGCCGGCCGGTTTGCCGTACAATTCGCGTTGGAAGCCGATAATCCCACCAAGCACGGCCGCTAACAGCAGGCGTAACACATATTCCCATTGAGGAACCATCTAAATACTCCCGCAATTATTTCGTGGTTTTTCCGGCAGCGATCAGTCGGTTGAGCGCATTGACATAGGCTTTAGCGCTGGCAACTATAATATCCGTATCCGCGCCGCGGCCGGTATAGGTGATTCCCTTGCTTTCCACACGGATAAGCACTTCGCCGATGGCATCGATGCCTTCGGTGACCGATTTCACGGTGAATTCGGTGAGCTTGACATCAGGAATCTGGATAATTTTATCAATCACTTCACAGACAGCATCCACGGGGCCAGTGCCGATGGCCGCATCGGACTTGACCTCGCCGTTGGGGGCGATCAGTCTGACAGCAGCGGTGGGGATACCACGGTCACCGCAGGTGACCTGGATGCGGTCCAGATGATAGGTATCGGCAACAACGCGCTTATCTTCTGCCAGTAATGATTCTATATCCTTATCGGTAACTTCTCGCTTTTTATCCGCCAGCGCAATGAAGGCATTGAAGGCGCGCTGGAAAGCTGGCTCATCCAAGGCATAGCCCAATTCCGCCAGACGCTCTTTGAAAGCATGGCGTCCGGAGAGTTTACCCAATATTAAACTGCTGGCCGGTAAACCGATAACACGAGGGTCGATGATCTCATAAGTGCGCGCCATTTTAATCACGCCGTCCTGGTGAATACCGGATTCGTGGCGGAACGCGTTCGCTCCAACAATGGCCTTGTTCGGCTGTACGATAAAGCCGGTCATTTCACTGACCAGGCGGCTGGTTTTATAAATCTGCGTAGTATCGATACCGGTGGTCAGGTTAAAGAAATCGCTGCGGGTTTTGATGGCCATTACAATTTCTTCCAGTGCGGCATTGCCGGCTCTTTCGCCGATGCCGTTGATGGTGCATTCCACCTGGCGGGCGCCATTTTTCACAGCCTGCAAGCTGTTGGCGGTAGCCATACCCAGATCATTGTGACAATGCACGCTGATAATTGCTTTCTTGATGCTCGGCACATTCTTGAAAATACCTGCGATCAAATCGCCGAATTCCCCAGGAATCGCATAGCCGACAGTATCCGGCACGTTGATCGTCGTAGCGCCGCACTTGATCACTTCTTCGATGATCTTATACAGGTAGGCCGGTTCCGTGCGACTGGCATCCATGGGGGAAAACTCGATATCATCTACCAGTTTTTTAGCGCGGGTCACATTGTTGCAAGCCATTTCGATGATTTCATCGCGGCTCTTCTTCAATTGATGCACCAAATGAATTTCGGAAGACGACAGGAAAATATGGATGCGCGGGTGCGCCGCTTTTTTGATCGCGTCGGCGGCACTGTCAACTGCGGTCGCGCTGGCATGCGAAAGCGCGCAGATGACCGGTTTGCGGACCTCATTGGCAATCGCGCTAACGGCCGCAAAATCACCGGGGGAGGCGGCAGGGAAACCGGCTTCTATCACATCTACGCCGAGATTTTCCAGTTGCCGGGCAATCTCCAATTTTTCCTGTATGTTTAATGTCCCACCGGCGGCCTGCTCGCCGTCTCTTAATGTAGTATCGAAAATAATTACTTTATCATTACTCATGCTTTTTCTCCTCAGCGGCTTCCGGATGTTTTGACATCCGGTGCCCTGTTTCATTAATCACACCGCGCGTCATAGCGATGCGTCCTGTGCGGCAAACTTCTTTTACGCCAAAGCTGGCCAGAAGTTTCAGCAACGAGTTGAGCTTGTCCTCGTCGCCGGTCACCTCCACCATCAGGGAATCTGAAGAAACATCCACAATATTAGCGCGGAAGATATCCACGATCTGAATCACTTCGCTGCGGTTGGCGGAGGTCGTCTTGACCTTGAAAAGCGCCAGTTCCCGCACGACGATATTATCGCCGGTAATATCCGTGACCTTCACAGTTTCAATTAACTTATCGAGCTGCTTGCGCACCTGCTCCACAGAAGTATTTGTTCCATCCACCACGATGGTCATGCGGGAGATATTCGGTGTTTCGCTTTGCCCGACCGTGATACTATCGATATTAAAGCCGCGCCGGCGGAAGAGACTGGCGACCCTGTTCAGGACACCGGGATTATCTTCCACTAAAGCGACTAGCGTGTGCTTTGTCGTTGCCATAGAGCTTCCTCCTTCTTAGGCAATTCCATCTGCGGTATTTCCAGGAACTCTTCAAGCGATGCTCCCGGCGGCACGAAGGGATAGACATTTTCCTCAGGTTCGATCACAAAATCAATCAGGAAAGGTCCGTCGCAGACTATTGCCTTGTCGATCGCCGGGATCACCTCTTCTTTACGCGTGACCCTGGCGCCGCCAATGCCGTAGGCATCGGCTATTTTCACATAATCCGGGCCGTAGAGCGGCGACGCGACGAGACGTTTCTGGTAAAGTAATTCCTGCCATTGCCGTGGTAAGCCCAGGAAACCATTATTTAAAATTGCTATTTTGATGGCTAATTTCTCCTGGACGATAGTAGCCAGTTCATGCAGCGTCATCTGGAAACTACCGTCGCCGTCGATACACCATACTTTAGCTTCAGGACGTCCCATTTTTGCGCCGATGGAGGCCGGTAAGCCGAAACCCATGGTGCCCAGACCGCCGGAAGAAATCAGGCTATTAGGCGAGTTATAGAGATAATGCTGGGCCGTCCACATCTGGTGCTGTCCGACACCGGTGCAAATAATCGCGTCACCTTTAGTCGCCTCGAAAATCTGGTGAATTACATACTGCGGCAAAACAGAGGAGCTTTCCCGGATATCGGTGGAGGGATGTTCCCGCCGCCATGTATCAAGTTGTTGCAGCCATTCCCCGTGCTGCCGGGGATTTATCAATTTATTTAATGGCGCCAATACAGCTTTCACATCGCCGACAATCGGCACGTCGACGGCTACATTTTTCCCGATTTCCGCCGGGTCAATATCGATGTGAATGATACGTGCATTCGGCGCAAAGGTATTTACTTCCGAGGTGGCGCGGTCGTCGAACCGCATGCCGATGGCGATAATAACATCGGCGTTATTGACGGCCAGATTAGCATAACCCATGCCGTGCATCCCCAACCAGCGGTAGCTTAAAACATGCGATTCAGGGAAGCAGCCGAGACCCAGTAGCGTGGTCACGACCGGTATCTGCCCCTTCTCCGCAAATTCCTTCAGTTCCGCAAACGCCTCCGAGATAATCACACCGCGGCCGGCAATAATCAGCGGCTTATGCGCTTCGTTGATCATGGCCGCGGCTTTTTGTATCTGAGCCGGATGACCTTTTACTGTCAATTTATTCGTTAATTCCACTTTACCCGGGGCATGGAACTCTACCTCTTCGGTAAAAACATCCTTTGGGATATCGATGAGAACAGGCCCCGGCCTTCCGGTGCGGGCGATGTAAAAAGCTTCTTTAACCGTTTTAGCAAGCGCCGAAGCATCACGGACCAGATAATTATGTTTGGTGATCGGTAGAGTAATACCGGTAATATCCACTTCCTGGAAAGCATCCTTACCGATAAACCGGCGGGCGACCTGTCCGGTGATCGCGACCATTGGCGAAGAATCCAGATAGGCATTCGCGATACCGGTCACCAGATTGGTGGCGCCGGGACCGGAGGTAGCAAAACAAACCCCCACTTTACCGGCCGCACGGGCATAGCCTTCGGCGGCATGCGCCGCGCACTGCTCATGTCTGACCAGCACGTGATGGATTTGCGGAAATTGCGGCAAAGTATCATAAAGAGGCAGAACGGCACCGCCCAGGATGCCGAAAACTGTATCTACCCCTTCTTTGACCAATCCGTCCAGTAGTATTTGCGCACCCGTCATCTTCATCGTCGTCGTCCCCTTTTAATTTTCAAAGATTGCCCCGTTACTGGCGGAGCCCACTTTTTCAATGTAACGGCTGAGATAACCTGTTTTTATCCGCGGTTCAAATTTGGCGACTTTGGCCATACGCGCCGCGATCTCTTTGTCTGTAAGTTCCACGTTGATCTTGCAATTCGGTATATCGATATCAATAACATCGCCATCCTTCAGCGCGGCAATCGGCCCTCTGCTGGCCGCTTCCGGTGAAATATGCCCAATACAGGCGCCGCGTGAACCGCCGGAGAACCGCCCGTCAGTGATCAGCGCTACAGAATCGATCAAGCCCATACCGCCGAGCAGTGAGGTTGGTGTCAGCATTTCGCGCATGCCCGGTCCGCCTTTCGGGCCTTCATAACGGATAACGACAACGTCGCCAGCTTTGATCTTGCCCTGCATGATGGCCGGAGTAACTTCCTCCTCGGAATTAAAAACACGTGCCTTCCCTGTAAATTTCAACATTGCCGCGGGCACCGCGCCCGCTTTTACCGCTGCCCCATCCGGCGCGATATTACCATATAGTATGGCTAAACCGCCGGTTTGCGAATGCGCTTTGGCCCGGGTGCGAATCACTTCGCGGTCCATTACTTTGGCATTAGCGATATTTTTGCCAATCGTCTTCCCGGTGACCGTCATTAAGTCCAGATTTAAAAGATCTTTCACTTCTTTCATTACGGCCGGGATACCACCCGCACGGTCGAGGTCCTGGATGTGATTTTCACCGGCAGGACTGAGCTTACTGAGATAGGGCGTCTTTTTACTGATCTCATTGATCCGTTTTAGCGGGAATTTAATTCCGGCTTCACTGGCAATCGCGGGCAGGTGCAGAACAGTATTGGTGCTGCCGCCCAGCGCCATATCCACGACGAAGGCATTTTCTAATGATTGCTGATTGATAATATCGCGCGGACGGATATTTTTCGCCAGCAAAGTCATAATCTGTTCGCCCGCTTTTCTGGCGAGGTGAACACGCCGGGCATCAGCAGCCGGAATAGTGCCGTTGCCGGGTAAGGCAATACCCATCGCTTCCATCAGACAGTTCATCGTATTGGCGGTGAACATACCGGCGCAGCTGCCGCAACCGGGGCAGGCCAGCTCTTCCATTTCGGAGAGCTCAGCTTCGGTCATTTTTTTACCGGCCACCTTGCCGACCGCTTCAAAAACGGAGATCAGATCAATATCTCTGGTCTTGCCGTCAACGGTAATGTGCCCGGTTAACATCGGGCCGCCGCTGATGAAAATCGCCGGGAGATTAAGACGTACCGCGGCCATTAACATGCCGGGGATAATTTTATCGCAGTTGGGGATGAAAACCAGCGCATCAAAAGCATGCGCTTCCACTACTACTTCGGCGGAATCGGCAATCAGTTCACGGCTGGGCAAGCTGTATTTCATCCCCGCATGGTTCATTGTGATACCGTCGCAAATAGCAATGGTGCCAACTTCAAAAGGCACGCCCCCGGCAGCGCGGACGCCTTCTTTCACGGCTTTGGCGATAATGTCCAGGTGCATATGACCGGGAACGATCTCGTTATAGCTGTTAACGATGCCGATGAACGGCTTCTGCATATCACTACTGCTCACACCAACAGCATGCAGCAGCGCTCTTTGCCCGGCACGCTCGATTCCTTTCTTTATCACATCACTTCTCATTGTATTTCCCCCTTATTCCAATAAACAAAAAAAGCCGTCCCGGTGGGACGGCCCCTAAGCGCAAGAGACGAACCCACTCAATGGCTTGAGTATGTAACGATAAGCACGAGGGCGAACGTCTTAATAGTCATGATAGTCTAAGATAACATAATTCCTGTGGGGTTGTCAAATGGGGGAGATAATAGCTATCAGTGGTCAGCGCCAGACCTGTTTTGTCACCCTGAACACAGTGAAGGGGCCAGGGATTAGGGTGGGCATCAGAACGTTTCTCTACCCGAGATTCTTCGTCGCTGCGCTCCTCAGAATGACAAATACCAGAATAGCCTGCCATACTGAGCGAAGCGAATGTATCTCGGGGATGATGGGAATTTATCTCACCCTTCCCCGCTCCGAGATCCTTACACTTCCTTCAGGACAACAGAGTGGGGTTTCCATCCATTTCAGGCTCCGATCTACCACATGTTGGCTCTAACTGTGGAAATCCGCCTGTTCTTTACCCTTTTTTTACTACCGGCGGTTCAAACCTTTCGTAGTAGCCGATGAGTTTACCCTGTTTATCCCGCACGGCGCACATATAAACGCGGTGCTTTTCATTATCCGCAAACAGAATGTCATTTTCGCCGTTTTGCATACGGGCGAACATATCGCGAATCATCTGACACGAATTTGGGTTATGGCAAAAAAAGATACTTTTCCCAAGCATATTGCCCCACTTGGCGTATTTCTTGACCGCTGGGGCATTGACATATTGAATAATGTGGTTAGTATCTATAAAGACTACTTCTTCGTTCCAACTGTCCAGTATCAGACTCAGTAATTCCAATTGTTCCATCTTGCAGGTCCTTAGCGCTCATTCTCCATTTTGGTCATTTCATCCACGCGGATCTGATGGCGGCCGCCTTCAAACTGGCAGGTCAGGAAGGCGTTAATCATCTGCATCAGTTGGGAATCGTCGTTTTCTGCGCCCAGGCAGAGGATGTTGGCATCGTTATGCTGGCGGGCGCGACAAGCCATCAATTCGGTTAATGCCAGCGCAGCCCGGATACCCTTGACCTTATTGGCGGCGATGCACATGCCGATGCCGGTGCCGCAGATCAAAATGCCTTTATCGTATGTGCCGGACACGACCGCTTTGCCAACGGCTTCCGCGATGTTCGGGTAATCCACGCGGGCATCTGTATAAGCGCCGAAATCCTTAATCTGGTGACCGGCGTCTGTAACTAATTTAGTAACACGGGCTTTCAGTTCCAAACCCCTGTGGTCGCTGCCAATGGCAATCTGCATATTATTCCTCCTAAGACGTTACAATATCGGGTAATATTTTGCGTAATTTTTCGATGGAAACGGCGCCCTGCCGCCGGATGATGGGCTTTTCGCCGGAAAGGTCGATGACAGTAGACTCGATGCCCCCGGGACATTTGCCGCCGTCGACCACCATATCAATTTTATCACCAATCTGGGATATAACCTCTTCTGCGGTGAGCGCGCTGGGGTGTCCGCTGAGATTGGCGCTGGTGCCGACAATCGGCTTCCCAAGTCTTTTGATCAAAGCCAACGGCACAGCGTGATTGGGGATACGGAAGGCAATCGTTTTACCGCCACCGGTGATGATATCCGGCACTAAAACGGATTTAGGCAGAATGATCGTCAGCGCGCCGGGGAAAAACTCATCCGCCAAGCGCCGGGCAGCCGGGGAAAATGTTGTCACGATTTCCTCGATCTGCTGCTTTTCCGCCAGTAACACAGGCAAAGCCATGCCTTTAGGACGGCCTTTAACCTGGAAAATGCGATCCACTGCTGCAGTGTCTGTCATGCAAGCGCCGAGGCCGTAAACCGTATCCGTAGGATATGCCACAACGCCGCCATTTTTCAGAGCAGCAATAGCCTGCGTAATCTGCTTTTCGAGGTCGATTTGAGACGGGTTCATGTGCCTGCCTGTATGTTTCCTACGAAAATAGTATAACACAGGGCAAATAATCAATATTCAATAAACAAGGATCAAGAAATGGATACCAGCTTCCGCCGTTGTGGAAAGACAAAAAAGGAGTCCGCATTGGGCGGACTCCTCATTTTACTTATTAACCGGTATAGTAAATAAATCGTATTATTTACATTTTCCGGTCGGTCACAGGGATTGATTTTAGCCCATCTGGGTGGACAGGAAAACCTGGATACCCATCTGTTTTATCTGATCCTGGACTTCTTCAATACCGTCAATGTGGGCATCCTCATCCTTGAGAATACGCTCCAGCAATTCGCGGGTGGCAAAGTCTTTTGCTTCACCGCAGACTTTAATGGCGGTATTATAGGATTTGATGGCGTCTGCTTCGAACGTATGGTCAGCGGCAAACATCTTGGGTACTTCGTTGCCGATAGACATCTTATTCAGGTTGCTGACAATAGGAATACCCTCAAGGAAGATAATGCGTCCGATGAGTTTTTCCGCGTGTTTCATCTCGTCAATGGCACGCTTCTCAATCACCTTATCAAGTTTACCGTAGCCCCAATTTGCGCAAATATTTGCATGAACCATGTACTGACTGACCGCAGTCAGTTCATCTGCCAAATTTGAATTTAAAACCTCAATGACTTTTGGATCGCCTTTCATCTTTGCCTCCTGTTGAAATCTTCCGGATTTTTATCCGTCACGAGCATTATATAATGACAAATTTTTCAAGTAAATACATTATTTCCTTATTGCGCAAAAATGATATAGTTTTGTTATATTTTTTAGACACTTATTTTTCAATTTGAAAGCAATTCTTTTCCGGCAACCAGGCGATCGATCTCTGCGTGCAGGTCGTCCAAAGTGCCGTCATTAGCAAGGGAGTAATCGGCACGGGGAACGGCGGATTGAATATGAAATAATTCCTCTTCCGCCGCATCCTGGCGCAGGAATTGCTCATAGGACTGCGGGTCGCGGCCTTCCCCGCGCTTTAACATACGGCGGTAACGTTCTTCGGAATTACTGACATAGACATTGATCAGAACGAAATTTTTCCCGAAACCGCTTTTTAACGTTTCCACATCGTCCAAAGAGCGGATGCCCGTAATCCCGCCGATTTTCCATTTGTTCTCACGTATTTTCCCGGCTGCCAGTTTCACAAAACAGCCCCGTCCGAATTCCCGAAAATACCTTTCCGAAATCTCCTGCAGGTTTTCCCGCGTCGGCGCTTTGCCTTCTTTGGCGGCGATTTCCCGAACCATGTCGCCGGTCGAAAGGAAAGGAATTTTATACTTTGCCCGAAGGTATTTTAATACTTCATCTTTGCCGGAGCCATTCTGACCGATCACACCGATGATTTTCATTTTTCTTTTTCCTTACCCTAACAAGTCTCCAACCAGATTAAATACTTTTATCTAAATACCAAATTCGAATTACCCCATTATCGTAATCCTCTTATCTTTATCCACTATATCTGGTTTGAACTATCAAATATAGTATACTAAAGAATACTAAAACATGAAGAATAGATTTACGCTCAGTCCGGTGATGTGGGGCAGCCTTTCGTTTATTCTAGGTGCTGCTATCGCGTCTTATGTCACCGCGCGCGAGCTGACGTACTTACGGGTCAATCCGGATGTCGTGCTGCCCAGGGTACAAACCCAGTTTCCGCTGCTTTTTTTTTTCGGCGCGGTGGTAATCATCGGTTTACTGCTTTTCCTGATTCCCCTCGACAAATTGAAATGGGTGTTCAAATTCCTTTTCGTGCTGGTCTACGCGTGGGGTGTTTTTATGGTCTTTACCTTGATCTTCCAGACACAGCTGATATTAATCATGGCGGTCGCGGCGGCCGCCGGAACAGCCTGGTTTTTCCGACCGAGCGTGTGGCTGCAGAACATTCTGATGCTACTGGCACTGGTGAGTCTGGGCGCCGTATTCGGCGTTCTGTTGACTCCCTGGCCGATCATGATCTTCCTGCTGGTGGTAGCGCTTTATGATTTTCTGGCAGTGCGCATCGGTTACATGATGTGGATGGCCAATAAAATGACACAATCGGACTCACTGCCGGCTTTTGTGATACCTAAAACGAACTCTAACTGGAACCACAACCTGAAAACCAACGGTACCCAAACTATTATCGAAGGAGAGGCATCCGAGCGAGAATACTCGATACTAGGCGGAGGAGATATCGGCTTCCCCCTGATATTAATGGTATCCGTGCGTGCTGCCTATGGATTCTGGAGTTCTATCCTGGTGGCCGCTTTTTCGTTGATTGGGCTGATTGCTGCCTTCGTGATCCAAAGTCGGTTTTTAAAAGGAAAACCAATGCCGGCTTTGCCGCCAATCTCCGCGGCTTCGCTGATCGGACTGCTCATTGTCTACTTTAGTAACAGATAACAGCCCCTCCACCCAGTACCTTCGTTCTATTTTCTTATAGCCTAAAAGCTTGCTTTTTATTTATTATGAGCATAAACTCTGCATGTCAATTCCGAATCTAACCATAACTTTAGTACTATTACTACATAGCCCTTTTAGGCTATAGGCACATATGACTTTTAGTGGTAGTATCAGTATGTCTCATTGTGTCTCATTGTGCATTTTATCAGGAGATTCCAGGCATGACAATCGAAATCAACGGTGAAAAATATTATAAAACATCGGAAGCGTGTAAAAAGGCCGGTATCAGCCGGGCGACTCTTTTCCGTTGGTTAAAAGAAGGGATCCTCGATAAATACCGCAAAGACCGCAGAGGATGGAGAATATTTACGGAAGAAGACCTGGAAAAACTGCGCGCTCAGGCCAGGAAAATAGAGGTTAATGACTCCTTTGATGGGGGCGGCCAATGACCAGAGCAGATTTGCCGAAGGAAAAATCCTCCGGCAAACGCCGTGCAACGGAACAACGCAGTATCGAAGCAAACCAGTCGATAACCGAACATGCGGACGATAGGGAGTTGCGCGAGCTGGTTGATGAGGATCGTTATAAAGCGGTTTTCGAATCTGCCAACGACCTGATGCTGCTGCTTGACAAAAAGGGCAGAATCATTGACATCAACGGCCGGTCGGCGGAAATAAGCGGCTACAGCAAAGACGAAGTTATCGGGAAACACGTCAAAGTGCTGTCCCGGATATTAACTAAAAAAAGTCTGGGTATTGTAGTCGCAAATTTACTAAAACGCATGGCTGGTTTCGATGTCCCGCCCTATGAAATTGAGCTGATTCGAAAAGACGGCGAACTTTTGACATTCGAAGTGCGCGGCCAACCATTGAAAAAAGACGGCAAGATAATTGGCGATCTGGGAATTATGCGCGATGTGACCGAGCGCAAGAGCGTAGAAAATGAAATACGACAGAAATCCGCCGATCTGCATTTGATAAATACCATAAATGAAGCGGCAAATCAGGGCCGTCCTTTTGAAGAGATATTTGAATTAGTCTCGCGGGAGATGCAGAAGCTGTTTGGCAGTAACGTTGAAATCGTATATATGATCAGCAAGGACAAACAATACCTGGTCATGCAAAACCTAACGCTGCCGCCGAAGATGACACACGGCATCGAGCAGATGATCGGTTCGAAGATATCAGGCGTAAAAATCAGGCTCAAACCCGGCGGCAACTATACCCGGATTCTGGAGAACGGTAAGGCATTTCTCACTAACGACCCGGAAGTTATGTTAAAAATGGCCACTGAATGTACCGACAAAACGACGGTATTAAAACTACTTTCGCCGATAATCAAAGCGGTAGGTGTTAATTCAGTAGTCAGTATTCCTTTAAAGTCCGGCCATGACCCGATCGGGCTGCTAGATATTGCCAGACATGACCCCTTCTCCGAATCGGATATGCAGCGGATTGAAGCTATTGCGGGACAGCTGACTACCATTATCCGCCGCAAGTTGATGGATGACACGCTGCGTCAAAATGAGGAACTGCTGCGAAACATGATAGAAGCTTCCTCCGAAGGATTCGCGCTGTGTGACGGCATTAAAATCACCGATATTAATAGAAACGGAGCGCGTATCCTGGGTTATGAACCTGCAGAGATGATCGATAAAAATTTCACCGATTTTATTGACATGCAATCTGTGCCGCTGGTCATGAAAAACATGCTCGCGCGTGATGACAGACCATATGAAACTACTTTCAAGAAAAAAGACGGCACCGTTTTCCCGGTGGAAATCAGAACCAGCAATATCGTCTACAAAGGTAAAGATATCAGACTGGCCTCTTTCCGCGATTTGACCGAGCAAAAACAATATAACAGCATGCTGGAAAATATCTCGGTGCATGCGCCTATCGGTATGTACGTGGTATTGAACGGCAAATTCATCATGGTCAATAAACACTTCTGTCAGGACACAGAATATTCCGAACAGGAATTATTATCCATGGATGTCATGCAGGCAGTATATCCGGCAGACCTTGCTTTGCTGCGTAGAAATACGCTTGAGATGCTCAAAAGCCAACGGACAGAGCCTTATGAGTTCCGTGTGTTTGACCGGCACGGGGAAATCCGGTATGTGCTGCAATCAGTGGCTCCCATCGATTTCCTGAATCAGCGCGCTTATTTAGCCACCTATCTGGATGTCACCGAAAAAAGAAAAATTGAAATGGCTCTGATGAAGAGCGAACGGAACCTGAAACAAGCCCAAGCGCTGGGTAAAATCGGGAACTGGGAATACGATATCGTCACCCAAAAACTGGAATGGTCCGATGAAGCCTACAATTTATACAACCGGGATAAATCGCTGGGGCCGCTGACCCTGGAAGAAGAATCGAAGTATTATTCGCCGGAAGAATATCAAAAACTGCAAAAAAACATCCTCACGGCGGTAGAAACGGGGTGCGATAATAACTACGACCTGACGGCAAACCTTCCGGGGGGAAAAACAGTGTCATTGAGCGCTTATGTTCATCCGGTGAAAGACGATAGGGGAAATGTGATTAAATTGTTCGGCACAGTCCAGGATATCACGGAGCGTAAACTGACCGAACGGGCGCTGAAAGCCTCGGAGCAAAATTTCCGCAATTCCATGGATAGTTCGTCAATTGGTATCAGAATCATCGATAAAAATGATCGTACGTTATACGCAAACAAATCCTTGCTGGATATTTTCGGGTATACAGATATCACTGAATTAGGATCTAGTCCGCCGCAAAACTATTACACAGCAGAATCATATATCGATTTTGTTCAGCGCCGCGATCAAACAGAAAAAGGTGAACCCGTACCGGACACGGTAGAAATTAATATTATCCGTAAAGACGACACAGTACGGCATCTGCAGGTTTCACGCAAGGAAGTATTATGGGACGGCAAATATCAATACCAGACGCTTTACCACGATATCACGGAATTGAAGCGAGCGGAAGCGGCGCTGCAAGAATCGGAGGAAAAATATTCCGCGCTAATTGAACAAAGCACCGATGGAATTCTCCTGCTCAACGATCATACGATCGAATTCACTAACCACCGGATGTGTGAAATGTCCGGTTATTCCCAGGAAGAGCTACTCGGCAAGCAATTCGTAGAATTGATCTCTCCCGAATACAAAAAGATGCTGGAAGACAGCAATCACGAACTACCAAACGGGGAAATATCAAATAACCTGGAAATAGAAATCCTCGCCAAAGACGGACGAAAGATCGAGGTAGAAACGAAAGCGCATCTTTTCGAATATAAAAACAGACCGGCAACGATGGTCATCGTCAGTGACGTCACGAAGAGAAAAGATACGGAAAAGCAGCTTAAAGAAAGCGAAGAGAATCTAAAGACATATCTGGAAAATGCGCCAGACGGCGTCTTTTTGACTGATTTGAGCGGGGTTTTCCTCTACGGTAATAAAAAAGCAGAGGAAATACTGGGGTATAAAAAAGAGGAGATGCTCGGCAAGAGCTTCTTCTCCCTGAGTATTCTTCCGGCCAGCTACTACGAAAAAGCGGGTTCGTTACTGGCCCAAAATGCCACCGGTAAAAATACCGGGCCGGATGAATTCGAATTAATTAAAAAGGATAAAAGCAGTACGTGGGTGGAGATAAATACCGCGCCGATCACCCAAAAAGACAATAAAGTTGTTATCGGCTTTGTCCGCGATATTACCGAACGCAAAATCGCGGAAGAAGCATTGAAAGCATCGGAAGAGAAATATTCTACACTTATTGAACAAAGCGCGGACGGTATTATTATTCTGAACGATAGAATCGTGGAATTTGCAAACCGCCGGATTTGTGAAATGTCCGGTTACTCTCAAGACGAGATCCTCGGGAAGCATTTCCCTGACTTGTTTACTCCGGAATACCGTAAATTCCTGGATGAAGAATACCGGCAACAGCAAGATGGGAATGTTGTTTCCGGTAACTATGAACTGGCCGTCCTTGCCAAAGACGGACGGAAAATTGCCGTCGAAACAGAAATACAACGAATCATCTACAAAGACCGGCCTTCCAGCATGATCATAATCCGTGATATTACAGAACGTAAACAGGCACAACAGTTGTACCAGACGCTTGTTGATTACGCGCCGGTAGGCGTGTATATAGCGCAGGAAGACCAGTTCATCTTTACCAATCATAATTTCCTGGATAAATCAGGCTACACCGAGAAAGAACTGCGCGAATTATCGCCAACTGCTTTAATGCACCCGGAAGATAAACAGGTCGCACTGGAACACAGGGCACAAATGCTGGACGGTAGAAGAATCGAACCTTATGAATACCGCATTATCAATAAAAATGACGAAACCAAATGGAGGCTGGAAAAAGTAGCCCTCATTACCTACCAGGGGAAAGAGGCGGTAATGGGCATCACCATCGATACCACCGAAAGTAAACAGGCGCGTGAAATGTATCAGAATATCGCCGATAGTTCTCCGGTCGGCGTATACATTATCCAGGAACGGGGGTTTGTTTTTACCAATCCGGCATTCCAGAAAATAACCGGCTATACCGCGGACGAGTTGAAAAAAATACAACCGGTGATGCTGGTACATCCGGAAGACCGAATGGTGGTCAGATTGAGCGCGATCCAGATGCTGAAGGGTCAGCGCGCTCAACCGTACGAATTCAGGTTAATAACCAAAAGCGGAGAAATCCGCTGGGGTCTGGAGCGCATGACTTCAATTATGTATGAAGGGAAACGGGCAACCGTCGGCAATTTCATGGATATCACCGAACGAAAAGTGGTAGAGGAAAAACTGGGATTCGCCGCTCAGGAATGGAGAACAACTTTTGATTCCATTACCGATATGATTTCCATCCACGATAAAGACAACCGGATTTTAAGAGTGAATAAGGCAGTCGCGGATATGTTAAAAACGGCGCCAAAAGAGCTGATCGGAAAATACTGCCATGAATTAATGCACGGCACGAAAGAACCGCCGTTAAACTGTCCGCATTTATTGACATTTAAAACCGGCAAGCCGGCTTCAATAGAGATCTATAACCCCTTCCTCGAGGCGACATTCCACGAATCGACTTCGCCGATATTTAATGAAAAAGGAGAAGTCACCGGTACCGTAATCGTGACTAGAGACGTGACGCAACAAAAGCGCATCGAAGAACAACTGATCATGACAGACCGTCTGGCTTCGATCGGGGAACTGTCTTCCGGTATTGCGCATGAACTCAATAATCCCCTGACCAGTGTTATCGGTTTCTCACAACTGCTGATGGAGGGAGATATCCCGGCTAATATCAAAGAAGATCTAGGTACAGTCTACAGTGAAGCACAGCGCGCCGCATCGATCGTGAAAAACCTCCTGACCTTTGCCCGAAAACACGCGCCGGTAAAACAGCTCTGCCAGATCAACAGCATTATCGAAGATGTGCTCAGATTACGCGCGTATGAGCAGAGGGTCAATAACATCGAGATTATCAACCATATGGCAACCAATCTGCCGGGTATCATGATCGACCATTTTCAGATGCAGCAGGTCTTTTTGAACATCATCGTGAATGCAGAATTCGCGATGCTGGAAGCGCACCATAAGGGAAAACTGACAATTACGACAGAGAAAATCGATAATATCGTGAGAATTTCTTTCGCTGATGACGGACCCGGTATTTCCGAAGAAAACATGAAACATATTTTTGACCCGTTCTTTACCACGAAAGAAGTGGGTAAGGGTACCGGACTCGGGTTGAGTATCTGCCACGGCATAATCACAGAACACGGCGGTAAAATTTATGTGAAAAGTGAAAAAGGACAGGGCGCGAATTTTGTCGTGGAATTGCCCCTGAACCGTTAATTTTATTCAGGAAGGTGTACATTGGAACAAGAATGGGCGAAAGGGAAAACCGTCCTGGTAGTTGAGGATGAGCCGGGAATTGCCAAATTATGCGTGAGAACGCTTACCGGAGAAGGATTCCAGGTAGACATCGCGATAAACGGTGAGGTTGGGCTGGCGATGTGGCGGAAAAAATCATATGACCTTTGTATCAGCGATATTATGACTCCGTATATGAACGGGATCGAACTGTACCAGCATCTGCAAAAGGAAAATCCGGATGCGGCGGCCCGTTTCATCTTCACAACGGGAAACTTATTAAACGCAGAAATTAAAACTTTCCTGGATAAAACAGGGAGGCCATTGCTCCCTAAACCGTTTTCCCCGGAAAACCTCAGGGAAATCGTTAAAGAATTTATGTACGTATCCGTTTATTCCTGTTATCAACGTAAGTAGTGGAAACAAGGTCTGTTAAAGGATATTAACATGATAAATCACGTTAACATGATAAATCACGAAAAAAGAATTTTAATAGTCGACGATGAAGCAACGATCAGACGTCTTCTGCACCAGAAGCTGACAAAACAAGGCTTCTATTGTGAAGAAGCCAGCAGTTCAGATGAGGCGTTGGAAAAGCTGAAAACCTATCCCGCGGATCTGATTATGCTGGATATGAAAATGCCGGGGAAATCCGGTATGGATTTACTGCCGGATTTAAAACGACAATACCCGACCACAGCTGTGATTATGGCTACAGCAGTCGCGGAAGCGAACCTGGCGATCCAGTGCATGCGACTGGGGGCCGATGATTACATTACCAAACCGTTCAATCTGGAAGAAGTAATCATGAATGTCGAACGCACACTTGAGAAAAGAATGCTGGAAATGAAGATCAAGGAATACCAGGAAAATTTACAACAAAAAGTAGAACAGCAAACGATCGAGATACGCTCGCTCTTCCTGGGTTCGATCGAGGCGCTGGTTTTTGCTCTGGAAGCTAAAGATAAATACACCGCAGGGCATTCGCGCAGAGTAACTGACATCGCATTATCTATCGGTCGCGATCTGAATTTGTCAGAGGACGAACTGGATAATCTGCGCTGGGGCAGCCTGCTGCACGACGTGGGAAAGATCGCGGTCGACCAATTTATTCAGAACAAACCCGGGAAATTGACGCCGGCAGAATATGAACATATAATGATTCATGCGCAGGTGGGCGCAGGTATCGTGAAACCGGTAGTAAATGAAAAAGTCGTGGCAATTGTGGAGCACCATCATGACCATTATAACGGCAGCGGCCTGCATCAGATAACGCACGGGGAACAGATCCCGATGGGCGCCCGCATTCTGGCGGTAGCCGATGCTTTCGATGCGATGACCTCCGACCGTCCCTACCGCCCGGCGATTTCCGTAGAGGAAGCCCGCCAGGAAATTCAACGTTGTGTCAATACTCAATTCGACCCGGTTGTTGCCAGCGCTTTTCTGAAATCAGCAATTTCTTACACTCCATCTGAAGACACAAAAGCTGCTGTTATTAATAAATAAATGCCGACTGTGACCTAATAAAGCAAGGAGAACGAATTAAAAATGGAATCAACTGAGATAAGAAAGAAAGTCCTTATAGTAGATGATGAGCCTAATGTCAGAAGGCTTTCACACACAATTCTCGCCAAGACCTTCGATGTGATTGAAGCCGAAGACGGCCGGCAGGCAATTGACATGGCCATTGCCCAGAAACCGGATGTAATTCTGATGGATATCATGATGCCGAAGATGGATGGGCTGACAGCCTGTCACGTGATCAAGAAAGACCCCGCCGCCAAGGCAATCCCGGTTGTGATGGTCACCGCCATCGGCTTTGAACTGAACATTAAACTCAGTCAACAAATGGGCGCCACAGGCTATGTGACCAAACCGTTTTCCCCGCAGGATTTGGTCGGTAAAATTACAGAAGTCCTGGCAAACCGACCGGTTGTTTCCATGAGCGAACAATTATAAATATCCCATGGACATCAGACGGCGCGTGATGACACGCGCCGTTTTTTAAAATCAGCACGCTAAGGTTCAACGGGCGATGCTGCGTTTGACCGATGTGGCGACACGCATGATCAGCGCGAAGATGGGCAGAGCCAGATACAAGATGATCTGCCAGGTATTAAACAGTCCGATTTTAAAGAAAAGAAATGACCCGATGAGCCAGCCGACGGTGTAAAATACACCCCAGGACCACATCTGCCTGATCAGTAAAATATTTCCGATGATCAGTATGATGTTAATTACCAGCAGGACTTTATCCGGCAACCAGCCTTGATTGGACAGTAATGTCAATATCACCGTCGTGAGCAGTCCGGTTGCAACCTCGCCAATAATCTGTTTGAGACCGAACCGGAATTTCTTGATCTTTCTCTTCATAAATAAAA
>Ga0182010_10000538_pt1 | contig 21495 bp, 20 predicted proteins | sample 611E1MmetaG_FD_120488 | JGI IMG/M metagenome (GOLD analysis project Ga0182010, IMG submission 120488) | Permafrost microbial communities from Stordalen Mire, Sweden - 611E1M metaG | ecosystem: Environmental > Terrestrial > Soil > Wetlands > Permafrost | place: Sweden: Stordalen | collected...
CTGAAAGTAAAGTAAAGAGCCAACTATTGCCGCACTGGTTTTGAAGCATAGACAGGCAATAAACCTGAGTCTTTTTAAGATAATTTTCCACAGCGAAAGTCCGTCGTTACTTAGTGGCTAAAAAGTGGATATAAATTGGATATATTTTGGATATAATTTGGATACTTCGCTTTAATTAAGCATAAACATGCATTGTTTTACCGGGTCATTTTGTGGCTCGTGCTATTGCAATATGTATAAAATGTTATCAGCAGATACGTTCTTTGGAAAACTCAAAATAATTATAAAGAGTTGATGATTACTTTGATAATAATTTAGTATTTGCGGGTTGTAGTATCTGCATAGGAAAATAAAAAATATTTTCCTGATAACAGCGACATATTTGTTCCCGTCCGATTTATATGCCCCGGAAAATATGAGGGTCTTTTTGTATCTTTCGAATGAGATGGAACAGGAAAGCCGGGTGACAATGAACGATTTCGAGGTAGGAGGAATGATATGACAGTTGATGTGAAATTGATGGATACAGCCAGTACGAGTGTTGTCTTAGAGATGCGACGCTCAGGTATGCCCATGCGTAAAATAGGTGAAAAGATCGGCAGGAGCAGAGAACGAGTAAGACAAATCCTGGTGAAAAGTCTCGGCAAAACTAATCACGAATATTTATCGACCTTACAGCTTTGTAATCAGTCAGGTTTGTCAAGAAATCGAATCGTGGAGCTATATTTGGATGGAATTATAACTCCAATTGCTAAATGGGATACCGCAAGCCGCGATTATCTTTTATGGCCTCCCGAAGCTGTAAAAAAAATCGGTGTTTATGATAAAAAACGCCGGCTCTGTAAATTTTGTAATAAACCGCTACCTAAAAATAGAATATTTTTCTGCTCCGACGAATGCCGTCATGAGCGCCATAAATACAAATATATGACGCCTGAGGAAAAGAAACGGGTGCTGGATAACATCCGGCGCTACCGTGAGAGACGCAAAGCTGTGGCCGAAGAGTCGCTGATGACAATATCGCGCTAAATTTCACCAACCGGTTAGTTCGAATGTCGCTAAAAAGAACCGCCTTAATCAGGCGGCTCTTTCATTTTTATTTACCCTGCTATTTAAGGAATGAGTAAGGCTAAGAATGGTTGTCATTACTTGCTTATTACAGCAAAATCACATCTCAATTCATATTTAATATTTCGATATTAAAATTTAAAACACTTCTTGCTTATTGAATATTGACACTTGATTTTTCTCACCACCGTATTCACAACGCCAACTGAATCACTTCTCCAACCTTTTCCTGTTGGCCATTTCCAGCGCCAGCACCGCTGATGAGTCGGTGATAATTCCGTCTGTCTCCCAGTCCAGGGCCGTCCGCAGGTCCAATACATTATTACAGTCCCAAACGATGACGGAGTAACCATGCGCGTGCAATTTCCGGATAAGTTCCGCGTCGGTGAAAGCCATCCGCGGCAGAATGATCCTGGCTTTGGTCTCCTCCATTAATGTCAAAGGATCGTTATTAACCGATCCGGTCAGGATACCGCGCTGTATCTGCGGCGCAAAATCGGCCAGTTCCTTCACCAGATTGACGTTAAATGAGGTAATGAACAACTCATCCGGCTTCATGACCGTGTTCATTGTCTCGAGGAATAGATCGAGCGATTCTACCTGTTTCAATTCCAGCATTACCTTGATTCGGTTGTGGCATAGATTCAAAACCTCTTCCAGCGCAGGTATCTGGTAGTGCTCGGCGATTTTTACTTTACGTATCTCTGCCCAAGGTAAATAATTGATGTTTTTCCCGGCCAGCTCGTTATCGTGGAAAATCACGAACCTGTGATCGGCAGTTTCCTGCACATCGCATTCAATGCCGTCGATTTTCAGCTTGATCGCAGCGTAAAAAGCCTCCACGGTATTATCTGGAGCTTCTTTCGTAAATCCCCGGTGCGCAATATTCAACGTTTTGTACATTTTATATACTGAACAGTTTTATATCCTTTACGAGTATTGATTCAAGGAAGAGCAATTTTATCCAATAATCTATTGGTTTCTTTATAAGCTTGTGCCACTATTTGCGGTATCTGGCGGTAATCACCCCAGCGGAATTTTTTCATGCCCTCCAGTTGAAATACGTAATCGCTATTTGTAATCAGTTTCTTTTTAATATACTGGCTGCGGATGTCATCCACTATAGAAATCACCTCCAACAGGGTTTGCGGACTTCTTCCCCTGAACGTATCAGGCAAGTCAATGGCAATTACCGGCGCATCCTGTTTTGTGATACCGTCCAGCGGCAGTTCGCTATAAACCGTGCTGCTGACCAGTTCCATTTTTCCATATACCACGGGCGGTAAAATTCCGGGGAAAGCCATGCTTGCTTTGAGAATGCCCCTTAATTTACCTTTTTCAATTAAAACCAGCTCGGCGCGCTTGAGGTTGATCGCGGAGACCGCCAGCGGAATTTGAAGGTCGGAGAAAGACTTATCGCCAAAAAGTCTGGCAATTAGCGGCTCCACCGTTTCCCAGGAAAGTACGCCGTTACTATGAAAATTGGCGTGACAATATAAACGCTCTCTTAAAAAGTAAGAGAAATTATCCCGGCGCCGCTGGTGGCTCATTAATATGCCGGTCAGTTGTTCCAGTCCCCACAGTGCGCGGTTGTTCTCCACAAAAAACTGGGTGAATTCTTGTGTCAATAGTTCCGGGTCATCTCCCAGGGCGTATTGTGCGCTGATCGGTGCGGAGATACCTGCAGCGATAATTTTCTTGATTTTGACCCTATTTTTACGCATGGATTGCAGCACCCCGATACTGGCGATTCCTTTAATGCCCGTTCCTCCTAGCAAGAGTGTAATTGGTTCAGACATTATTTATCTCCAGTTTTTTCATCAACTGAGGTATGCTCTTTTTAACGCTGCTATATCCGCGTTCGATGGCGACTGCATGGTTTTCAAAATGAGTGGCATCGAATTTGGACATATCGATGTTTATGTGGAAATCAGACTCCGCGATCGCCCATTTATCCAGTTGCTTTTGTTTGATCGATTCGACGTAATAAATCAGATCGACGCCGTTCTGGTAATTTTTATCCGGCTTTTCCTCCAGTCCAATGGAAATAATGAAATCCGCTCCCTGGCGGCGGAGTTCCGGCACAGGGATATTTGCCAGTACGTAGCCGTCCACCAGCAGTTTTTTGCCCCTTGCCACAGGGGGAAAGATCCCGGGAATTGACGCCGAAGCCACCACCCCGTCAACTAATTTACCCTTTTTAATTACCACGGTTTTACCGGTCATGATATCCATCGTTACGGCGGAAAATGGGATTTTGGTATCTTCGAAGCGTGCTTCGTCAAACAAGATGCGCAGCGCTTTCAGATTGTTTTTGTGCGATTGAATGGATTTCCGCAATGCAGCCACGTCGCATATCGCTTCTGTCAGCCAGTCCTGCAGGAAAGACGGCCCCTCTTTTGAATGTTGAAATAAATTGAAATGATTGACATTGACCGCCGCCGTGGCTCGCTTGACAAGGGCGGTCATTTCATCGACATCCTGATACAAGGCGTACATACCGCCGATGATCGCGCCAATACTGGTGCCGTTGACAATATCGATTTTAATACCAGCTTTTGTCAACGCCTTAATTGCCCCGATATGCGCATAACCCCGGGAACCGCCGCCGCCCAGACATAATCCGATTTTCATCAGCTATTCCAACTCCCAGTCTTTATAGCCTTTTTTAATGATAGCCACATATTCCGGGGATGGTTTGGCTTCTTCTTCCTGCCTGGCTTTAACATAAGTCACAGCTTTTACCGCAACGTCATCTTCGTTGAAAACCATCACGTTGAGATGGGTGTAAGTGCCGGGATAATTTTCGAAACGGTCCAGCATCCTTAGCTCCTGCTCTGAAACTTCGTAGACTGCGCCCGCCACCTTCGCGCCTTTGAAGGGTATGATATTAGCTTTCCCGCCGTGCCATTCCCGCGCCCAGCCGGTGAAGATCAGCTTGTAATTCGGCAGGACGGCGCTGAATTTGGGTTTGGCGTTCGGGCAGCGCTGCCGCATCTGCTCTCGGCTCAGGTTGGAGGCATAAGCAAAATAATCCATAGTTCCCTCCCTCGAGGATAATAGCCAATATTATACAGCAAAGGAAATAATTATGTCGGAACGGTTGAAGCCGGTTCGAAGTAGTCATTTCGCCAAAGATGTTTCCTGGAGTCTTGTAAATCGTAACCATTGCCAGACCTTTCCCGGCAATCCCTGTCGTTCGTACTCGCAATTATTAACATGGTGCTTCTTGGTTCTTATGATTTGGAATTTCCTGGAATCTTGAATATTGAAGCTTGGTTACTAAACACTGATAGTTGACTGCTGAACGCTGAGGACTCGTCAAGGTTGCCTATTAGCCTTATTATCAGTTATACTTAAAGCTGAAACAATAGCGCTTCCACGGAGGATTGAAACGTGCTGAAGACACATTACTGTGGTGAATTAAATAAAAGTCTCCAAGGTAAACAAGTCACTCTGGCAGGCTGGGTTGACCGCCGCCGCGATCACGGCGAGTTGATCTTCATCGATTTGCGGGACCGTACCGGCATCGCTCAGGTGGTTTTCAATCCCCAGATCTCTAAGCAATGTCATGAGATTGCCGGACAGGTGCGCAACGAGTTCGTGTTGAAAGTAACCGGCGAGGTGGCGCTGAGACCGTCCGGAACCGAAAATCTCAAATTACCCAGCGGTGAAATCGAGGTTATTGTCCGTGAAGTGGAAATTCTCAATGCCTCCAAAACGCCGCCTTTCTATATCAATGAAGACTCTGAGGTAGATGAAAATGTCCGCCTTAAATACCGCTATCTGGACCTGCGGCGGCAGCGGATGCTGAATAATATTATCTTGCGCGATAAAGTAGTTCAATTCTTCCGTGATTTCCTGCATAAAAAAGGTTTCCTGGAGATTGAAACTCCGATATTAATCAAGAGTACCCCGGAAGGCGCGCGCGATTATTTGGTTCCGAGCCGCCTTTTTCCCGGCAGTTTTTACGCGCTGCCGCAATCACCCCAGCAGCTGAAACAACTGCTGATGATCGCCGGAATGGAAAAGTATTTCCAGATTGCCAAGTGCTTCCGCGACGAAGACAGCCGTGCCGACCGGCAGCCGGAGCACACGCAACTGGATATCGAGATGAGTTTTGTCGAAGAAGAAGATATCCTGAAGCTGATGGAAGAACTGTTCACCAAAATGGTGGAAACGGTTAAACCGGAAAAGCGGGTGATTACTCCTTTCCCGCGTCTCAGTTACAAAGAGGCGATGGAAGATTACGGTTCGGATAAGCCCGACCTGCGTTTTGAGATGAAGATGCATGACCTGACGGATATCGCAGGGAAAACGCAGTTCGCTGTTTTCCAGAAGGTTATCGCCGACGGCGGCAGCGTTAAAGGTGTTTGCGCCGGCGGCTGTGCTAATTACACCCGGACGCAGTTGGAAGAATTAAATAAATTTGTGCAGAGTTATGGCGCCGGCGGGCTGTTGACATTTGCTCTGGGCGGCGGCGGTGATATCGAGCACCTGACTTTGGACATGGTAAAGTCGGTTGCAGCCAAATATATGACTTTGGAACAGATTCAGGAAATAGCGCGGCGTTGCGGCGCCAAACCGGGTGATTTAATTCTGGCGGTGGCCGGTAAAACGAAAGTAGTGAACAAAGCCCTGGGCGAACTGCGCAAAGAAATGGGAACCCGCTTGGGCCTGGCCGACCCGAATCTGCTGGCGTTTGCCTTTATCCTGAATTTTCCCCTGTTTGCCTGGAGCGAAGAAAACAAGAAGTGGGAGCCGGAACATCATCCTTTTGTCGAACCATGGGATGAAGATAAACCGATTCTGGAAAAGGACCCGGGTAAAGTCCGCGCTCATTGTTACGATATCGTGTGTAACGGCTATGAACTGGCGAGCGGCAGCATCCGTATCCATAATCCCGAACTCCAGCGCCGGATTTTCCGTTTCCTGGGTTATAAAGATGAGGAAGTGCAGGAGAAATTCGGCGGTTTCCTCGATGCCTTTGAATACGGTGCACCGCCCCACGGCGGTATTGCCCCCGGCATTGACCGTATCATGATGATATTGTCCGGTTCGCCAACTATCCGCGACGTGATGGCATTCCCCAAGAATCAAAATGCCGTGGATATGATGCTGGAAGCCCCTTCGCCGGTCAGGAAAGAGCAGTTGAAAGAGTTGCATATACGTCTAAGCGACGATTAAATTTATACCCGGAGAGAAGATTGAAAGTTACTAACGAGAAAACAGAAAACCGTCAGGCATATTTAAAGATCGAGGTCGATCCCCCCGAAGTGGAGACCGCGACTGAGAAAGCTTACCACCGGTTGGTTAAGCGCGTGAATATTCCCGGATTCCGCCGCGGAAATGCGCCTCGACCCGTGTTTGAGCGCCATTTCGGGAAACATGAACTGTTTCACGAAATGCTGGATGACCTTGTTCCTGATGTATATAAAAAGGCCGTCAAAGAGCAGGCTCTGGAGCCGGTCGCTGAACCGCAACTTGAGCTGGAAAGTGAAGAACCTGTCGTCCTGAAAGTTATCGTGCCGCTGAAACCGGTTGTGAATGTCGGCGATTATAAGACTATTGACTTGAAGCCGAATCCCATCGAAGTCACCGATGAAATGATCAATTCCGTTGTTGACCAGTTGCGCCATCAGCATGCTACATGGGAACCGGTAGAACGCGCTGTTGAATTCAACGATCTCGTGACTATTGATGTCGCAAGCACCATAAAAGAAGAACCTTTTATTAATCAGAAAGGCGTGCAGTACCAGGTTGCCGAAAAGTCGATATCTCCGGCTCCCGGATTCTCCGAGCAATTGGTCGGTGTGAAAAAGGGCGAGGAAAAAGAATTTAAAATTGAGTATCCCGCTGACTATCCGCAAAAAGAGGTTCAGGGCAAAGAGGCCTCATTTAAAGTAAAATTAATTGAGATCAAAGCCGAAAAATTACCGGAAGTCAATGATGAATTTGCCAAACAGGTTGCTGCCGATATCACCACCGTTGATGCCATGCGCCAGAAAATTTCCGACGACCTTAAAAAGCGAGTCGGGGACAGATGTAAGCGGGACTTCGAAGACCGAGTCATCGAAGCCGCCACGGCAATGAGCCAGGTGGAATTCCCTCCGGTGCTGGTAGACATGGAAGTAGAGCGTTCGCTGGAGCGTAGTCTGCGCTACATTCAGAATTCCGGTCAGAACATCGATGAATATTTAAAGAGCATCAACAAGACTGTCGACCAGTTGCGGGAAGAATTGAGACCATCATCTACCAAACGCGTCGCGGAATCGCTGGTTGTCGGCAAGATCGCGGAACTGGAAAAAGTTACCGTCGACCACGCGGAAATTCATGCCGAGATCGAAGAAATGGTACAGACTTCTTCCGGCGATAAAGAAGAACTCCGGAAAGCCTTGGAGTCACAGCATAACCACGAGTCAATCGAAGATACATTAGTTGCCCGCAAGACAATTCAAAAATTAACAGAAATCTCGCAGAGTGAGAAAGAAACGAAGAAGGAGGCTTAAAAATGAACATGGATCCCATGGACGTTATCCCGATGGTTATTGAGACCGGCGCAAGAGGCGAGCGCGCCTTTGACATCTATTCCTTGCTATTACGGGAAAGGATCATCTTTCTGGGAACACCGATCAACGACCAGATCGCGAATCTGGTTATCGCTCAACTTCTCTTCCTCGATCGGGAAGACCCGGACAAGGATATCAATTTATATATTCACAGCCCCGGCGGCGTAATCAGCGCCGGCCTGGCCATTTACGATACGATGCAGTTGATCAGACCGGAGGTCTCCACCATCTGTGTCGGTATGGCCGCCAGCATGGCCACTGTTTTACTGTGCTCCGGCGCCAGGGGCAAACGCTATGCTTTACCCAACGCCACTATCCACATGCACCAGGCTATGGGTGGTGCTCAGGGCCAGGCTGCAGATGTCGCTATCGCCGCGCGTGAAATCATGCGCTTACAGGAATTGATTAGCGATATTTTCGTAAAACAGACAGGGCAACCCAGAGAAAAAATTGTTCATGACCTTGACCGCGATTACTATATGACTGCACAGCAGGCAATGGAATACAAATTGATCGATGAAATCCTGGTCAAACCCACCCCCGCGCCTAAAACCAAGAAATAATATGCAACCCATACCGGCGAAAGCCGGTATCCAGGAACTCACTTGCTAAAGAAGGGAGTCACTTCAACACGACTCCCTTCTTCTTTATTTGTAGCACAGGCGTCCCTGACTAGGGTCTGAGGTTGTCCTAAAATGACTATTTTGAATTATTTATATTGATTCCTCCCGCACTTCCTTTTGGAAATTGCTAGAAGTGTGGGATCGATGACGATCAGGTCGGGAATGACAAGGCGTGAATATTAAATTCCAGCTTTGCTGGAATTTAATATTGTTATTTGTCATTGTCGGGCTTGACCTGACAATCCAGGTAATTTCGGACAGCTTCATTAGAGGAGAATGAAGCTGCCATTCAAACAGGTATGAAGAATATTGGACTTGACAACCACTAGACCATTTGTGCTAATATTAGAACATATGTACGCTATGTCCCGCCAAAAGGGACAAAAATCAATACAAACAGGAGCGTAAAATGGAAAAACTGATTTCGTATTGTGGACTTGTCTGTAGTGACTGCGGTGCTTATCTGGCAACTAAAAAAAATGATAATGACCTCAGAAAGAAACAAGCCGAAGAATGGTCCAAGGAGTTTGGCTCCCGGATCAAACCCGAAGACATTAATTGTCACGGCTGCACTACAAAAGGCAAGATGGTTTTTAATTATTGCGACGTGTGCGAAATCCGTAAATGCGGTCAGGAAAAACAGGTCAAGAATTGCGCTTATTGCGCTGATTATTCGTGCGAAAAACTCGATAAATTTTTCGACATGGCGCCTGGGGCCAAAGCCACGCTCGAAGAAATCAAAAAAAGGAAATAGTAGCACAAGCGTCCCTGCCTGTGAAATATTAGGACAATCTTTGTTGTCGCCGGATTTGCCTCATGCGGATGGTAATCTCATGGTGGGGGGAGGTGTAAACCTCCCGGAGTTTACCGTCCGCCTGAGGCTTATTTGTAATCTCGGAGCGAACGACTTTAAGTGGTTAGTCCTCTTTAAGTCTTCAACGAAATACTTTCAACCGCAGTTGAAATGCACGCCCCTTGTGGCTGGAGGCCGTAGCCGAAGGTACTTTACGGAGTAATTCGGAGTAAATACAGAGAGTTAGAGAGAGAGGGGGATCCTTCCTAAAGCGCTTTCTTGATCTTTGCCAGTGTGCTGTTCACCCGCACCAGCGGACTGGCGCGCTTACCGTCGATCGTCGCTTTGCGTAGCGCGTTCAGAAACTCCATCGGGCTGTTAAAATCTTCCAGTTCTACTGCCACATTACCGATTTCCCCGATGGTATGTGAATCACTGCCGCCAACACCGGGCAAATTATGTTCTCTAGCGAAAAGTTGCGCCTTAATGTTGATCTGATTGGAAATACAGCGGGAATTAAATACCTCGATCAAGTCGATCTGCGTGGCAAGCCGGTTGAATTCCTGCGCGTTTAAACGCAGTCCCCGCACCGGGTCAAAAGGGTGAGGGATGGATACCAGACCGCCCTGTTCCTTGATGGCCGCGATTGCCTGTTCTAATGGAATCCCGCTGGCAATGCGCTCCTTCAGAAACATCCCCATCACCTCGCCGCTGAAAGTCAGCACTTCCTCTGCGACAATCACTTTAAACGGGGCGATTCTTTGCATCAGCAAACCACCTTCGACCGCATCGTGGTCGGCGATGGCAACGCAGTTGATCCCCATTTTTTGGCAGCGTTTGATGATATCTTCAGGTTCATTCACGCTGTCCATTGAATATTTTGAATGGATATGAAAATCAGCTTTTAACAATTCTCTTATTCCTCGATCTGTAATTACTGGTATTCCGCGTCCTGTATTTATTAATACACTTGAACACACCCAATATTACCCATAATTCCTGTAGTTACACAGGTAAAAGATACAGAGGCTAATGTGATTTTATCACAATCTCCCCCGGAACTTCATCTTGAGTCTTGTTGAATTAACAATTCTCCTCTTTTTTAAGACTATCCGAAATCTATTGCGATGTTAAATCAAGCCCATTCCCCCTTTTACGCGAAGGAAAATTTTTCAAAGTTATTTAAATAGTTGTGGAAAAGGGATAGACAAAATGAACGCTTTTGTTCAATTAATATTTAAAACTGAAAGCTGAATGCTGATGGCGGAAAGCTAATTTAGAACTTCAGCTTTTTAGCGTTTGATAACAACTGCACCTTGCCGTTAACCAGCATTGCCAGGTCTTCGATGCGCACCCCGCCCCATTCCGGCAGATAAATCCCCGGTTCGATGCTGAAGACCATGCCGTTAGCCAGCACATCGCTGGACAGATAACTCAGACGCGGCGCCGGGTCGTGTACATCAAGTCCCACCCCGTGTCCCAGTCCGTGCCCGAACATATTGCTGTAACCGGCATCTTTGATGACATTCCTTGCCAGACTGTCAGCCTCGATGCCGGACATCCCTGCTTGAATCCCGTCGATTGCCGCTTCCTGTGCCCGCTGCACGATATTGTAGATTTTTATAAATGTTGCGTCCGGTTTCCCCAGGCAAACCGTGCGTGTCAAGTCGCTGCAGTATCCTTCAAAATCCGCGCCCATGTCGATTACGATCGGTTCGTGCAAAGCAACCGGACGGTCGGATGGTTGCGCGTGCGGCAAAGCACCGTTCTGTCCCGCGCCCACAATTATTTCAAAAGGAACCGCCCTGCTGCCGTTTTCCCTCATGTGCTTTTCCAGCGCCCACGCAATTTCTTTCTCCGTCATCCCCGGTTTCATTTTGTCGGTAACATAATTAAATGCGCGGTCGCCGATCTCCGCGGCCTTGCGAATCAGCGCAATTTCTTCCGGTTCTTTAATACTGCGCAGATTCTCCACCACATTTTCCAGTGGTTTTAACGATAACGGCAGTTTTTGTCCGGTAATAATTTCGTTGATCTGTTGATATTGCGTGAAGGTGGTGGCGCCTGATTCAAATCCCACTTGGCGGATATTCAAACCGTCGAACAGTTTGGGAAACCACTCGGACATTTTTCCTTTAATTTCGAATAATGTGAAATCCGGTGTTTGTCTTTTTACCTGTTGGACATAGCGGAAATCTGTGGCAATAATTGTTTCTTTCGCGGTGATCAACAGCCATCCATCCGAGCCGTTAAACCTCGATAGGTAAAATCGGTTTTTCGGTTGCGATATTAATATCGCGTCCACTTCGTTTTTAACTAATTCCTGACGTAATTTTGACAGTCTGTCTTTGATCATTTTTCGTTTCCATTCTCTATTGTTTCTTTTGCCAGTGGATGCGCTGCCATGTATACTTTTTTCGCCTGTGTCTGGCTGACATGTGTGTAAATCTGGGTAGTAGTCAGGCTGGCATGTCCCAGCAGCTCCTGTACCACCCGCAGGTCGGCGCCGCCGTCCAGCAGGTGTGTAGCGAACGTATGACGGATAGTATGCGGGTGCACTCTCTTGGTGATGCCGCTTTGTGCGGCGTATTGTTTGACGATTTTCTGGATGCGCCGTTCGATCAGCTGCTTGCCGTAGCGGTTGATAAAAACTGCGTCTGTTTTCTTTTTCCCCAGCAGCTTGTGCCGTCCTTCTTTCAGATAAACGGCAATCGCTTCTTCGGCGGGTTTTCCCATTAATACCAGCCGCTCCTTCGATCCTTTGCCGATGACCCTGATTTCCCGTGTCTCCATGTCGATTTGCCCGATTGTCAGGTGCGCCAGTTCACTGACCCGCAATCCGGAGGCGTACAGTAATTCCAATATCGCCCGGTCGCGTTGACCTATTGGTGTGGAAACATCCGGTGTCATCAGAAACCTGTTTACTTCATCGGCTGTCAGATAGGTGGGAAGCTTTTTGTCCTGCTTGGGCGAGGAGATTTTTTCCAGCGGGTTTTCGACAATCCACCCTTCTTTCTGCAGATACACATACAGCGACCGGATGGCGGATAATTTACAGGTGATGCTGGATTTGGCCACGCGCTGATCCATCAGCGACATGATATAATCACGGAGCGTTTGCCTGTTAACCTTGTCCAGCGAGTCAATATTTTTGCTCAGCAGAAAAGGGAAAAACCCTTTTTGTGTACCGCGGGTGGGGTTGCCTAACAATGCACTGGAATACGTGCGGATCGTGTAATCCGAGGCGTTTTTCCCCACCCTCAGATAATCGACGTATTTATTAAAATCAAAACCTGTACTTTTGACCGGTTGCATCTGTTGCATCCTGTGTTGGTTTTCCCCCCCATGGAGGGAGAGAATTAGGGTGAGGGGGTTCCTTATTTTCTTTCTGTCTTTGTTGTAAAATCCGCCTCAGGCGGAAATCAATTTCAGGGTATTGGGTCTATTTATCCTGTGTTAATAGCTTCCCTGAGCATAGGTACTCTCTCTTTCGCAAAAGGCCTGAGGTCACAGGCTTGTCCGCGGGAGAGGGAAGGAGGGATTTTCCTTTTCCCTGGACTTACAATTGTTATCCCTCTGCTACCGCCAATGCCGGCTTCGCTTCCTCTTTGGTTTCCTCCGGTGCGCTCCTGTAATTACACTTGGTGCACTTTGCTTTGCCTTCTTTATATTCCACCAACAGGCCGCCGCAAGCGGGGCACGGCTGCGGTAACGGCTTGGCATTTGCCGCGAAGGTGCACTTCGGATAAGCGCTGCATCCATAAAATATCTGTCTCTTTTTATTGAACCGCTGGATCAATTCAGCCCCGCATTCCGGGCATTTGACGCCGGTTTTGATCTGGTAAGAACGGGTTGTCTTACATTCCGGATAGCCGGTGCAGGCCAGAAATTTCCCGAAACGTCCGATTTTAATCGCCATCGGTTTTCCGCATTTATCACATTTCTCATCGGTCAGTTCAACCGGTGTTTCTACCTTTACAATATCCGCTGAGGCCTTCTTCAGGTCGGCTTCAAACGGTGTGTAAAATTCTTTCACGACATCTCCCCAGACCTTCTTGTTCCGGGCGATTTCATCGAGGTCGTCTTCCATGTGTGCCGTGAAATCGATGTCAACAATATCTCCGAAGTTTTGAATTAAAAGATCGGTGACCGTCATCCCCAGTTCGGTCGGTTTAAAAATACCGCTGGTCTTGGTGACATATTCCCGCCCTTTGATCGCCAGCATGATCGAAGCATATGTACTCGGACGCCCGATGCCGCGTTCTTCCAGCATGCGAATGAGGCTGGCCTCGGTGAAGCGCGACGGCGGTTGCGTGAAACGCTGTTCCGAAAAAAGCTCGATCAGTTTCAGCAGCTTGCCCTTATCCAGCGGCGGTAACGGTTTCTTGCTGGTTTCCTCGTCCGTCTTGCCCTCTTCCCGGCTGTATAGCACGGTGAAGCCGGGGAAGCGGTTGACCGAGGTGGAAGTGCGGAAAAGATAGTCGTCTTTAGGTGTTCCGCATTTAGCTTCGATGTCGACTGTTGTGTTGTCGTTTACCGCGGCAGACATTTGACTGGCCACCATGCGGTTCCAGATCAATTGATAAAGTTTGAACTGGTTTGCTGCCAGGTATGGTTTCACGGTTTCCGGCGTGCGGTGTATTTTGGTCGGACGGATTGCTTCGTGGGCTTCCTGCGCACCCCGTACTGCCCTTGTAAAAACACGCGCATGCGGCGGCACATAGTCCGCCCCGTATTTCTCGCTGATGAATTCCCTCGTTTCTGTTACTGCGCTGTGTGCCACGTTCGTGGAATCGGTACGCATGTACGTGATCAGACCGACGGCTTCTTCTTTGCCAATAGGCAGACCCTCATAAAGCTGTTGAGCCAGCATCATTGTCTGTTCCGCCGAATAACGTAATTTGTACCAGGCTTCCTGCTGCAACGTGCTGGTAATGAACGGCGGCGCCGGCTGGCGCAGCACTTTCTTCACTTTTACTGCGTGGACAGCCCATTTCGCATCTTTCAGCTTGTTCTTTAGAGCCTCTGATTTTTCCTGGTTGTTGATGTTCAGTTTTGTGCCGTCGGTGAAACTTACCAGCGATGCGCGGAAATTAGCTGCTTTCGGCGAATCTTTGGCGGCCAATTCCGCTTCCATCGTCCAGTATTCTTCGGCTACGAATTTTTCAATTTCACGCTCACGGTCGACGATAATCCTTAACGCCACTGATTGCACTCGGCCTGCGGAAAGACCGCGCCTGACCTTTTGCCAGAGCAGCGGACTGAGTTTGTAGCCCACCAGTCGGTCCAGCACCCGGCGTGCCTGCTGTGCGTCTACCAGGTGCATGTCCACTGCGCGCGGGTGTTTGAATGCTTCCTGCACGGCTTCCTCTGTGATTTCATGGAAGACCACCCGTTTGAACGGCACTCCCTCTTGCCCGACCTGCGTGGCCAGGTGCCAGGCGATCGCTTCTCCCTCTCTATCCGGATCTGTTGCCAGATAGATGGTACCCACTTTCTTGCCGGCGTCTTTCAGTTCCTTAACGGTTTTCGCTTTGGCGCGTGGTACCACGTATTTCGGTTCGAAATCATGTTCGATGTCCACGCCTAACCGGCTTTTCGGCAAATCCCTGATATGTCCCATCGACGCTTTTAAATTGTATTTACTGCCTAATATCCGCGCCAGCGTTTTCGCTTTGGCGGGAGATTCCACGATGACTAAATTTTTACTGTTACTCAACTTTCACTCCATATATTTCTCTGGACTCACGTGCCAGCACATATTTCATACTGCCGATGGATTTGATCAAACCTTTCAACTCCATCATAGCTAGTGTACTGCTTACTGTCGATACTGGCAAGCCGCTGCCTGCGCAGATCTCATCGATGTGCGCCGGTTCCGCCGATAATTTCCCCAGCAACAATGATTCCGTATCTGATGTAGGAATTATTTCTTTGAATTCCAGTTGCTGCGCCACTGCCCGCAGGTTTAATTCCTCTAAAATGTCCTGGCAATTCTGTACCAGCTTGGCTCCCTGCTGTATGAGACGATTTGTGCCTTGGCTGGCCGGCGAAAGCACACTACCGGGTACTGCCAGCACATCGCGGTTTTGCTCCAGCGCCAGGTCGGCGGTAATTAACGCGCCGCTCCCTTCCCCGGCTTCCGTCACCAGCACCCCCAGGCTCATCCCACTCAAAATGCGGTTGCGGCGGGGAAAGTATTCCGGTTTTGGCTTGGTTCCCAGCGGATATTCGCTGATTAAAGCGCCGTGTTCAATGATTTGCCTGGCTAGATTGGCATTTTCCGGCGGATAGATCGTATCCAGCCCGCACGCGGCCACCGCGATCGTCCGTCCTCCGGCTTCCAGCGTTGCGTGGTGCGCAATTGTATCCACACCGCGCGCCAGTCCGCTGACCACCGTAATTTTATTACGTGCCAGATCGGTGGTAATTTCTTCTGTGATTTGCCGTCCGTAAGCTGTCACTTGCCGTGTGCCCACTACCGCCAGACACCAATCGTCTTCTGGTAATATTTCGCCCTTCATATAGAGAATTGGCGGATAATCGTAAATTTCTTTCAGCCGCGCAGGATACTTGTCATCGTGCCAGGTCAACGCCTGCACACTCTGCCGTTTCATTTTTCCCAGCTCTTCATCTAGATCAAGACGGGGACGCCATGCAATCACCGCCTGCGCCACGGTATCATCCAGCCGCGCTTTCTTCAATTCCGTAATCGGCGCTTCCCACGCTTTCTCCAGCGTGCCGAAATGATTTTCCAGCTGCGCCAGCCTGACCCGCCCGATGCCGGGAATAAAACTGAACCCTATGCAAAATTTCAAATCTTTATTATTCATGTTTAAAGCATAGTAATTCTAACACAGTGGTTTTGGTTAAAACAATGGACTACCAATTTGCACATTAAACGTAATTCTAGCAGATTTTGCCCCCGGGGGTTTTTCCAAATACGGCATCATTAATAAAACAGGGTGGGTGTAATCGTAGACAAAGCCCACTGTCCATACCGGCGAAAGCCGGTATCCAGAACCTGGATATTATCATATCGGACGAAGCGCGGCAATCTCACTGCGAATGGCGCTTTTTCGTCATATTATTGAATACCAAGTCTTGAGGTTTAGGGAATTGGGCTATGTTTTCTCAATCGGAAGGTTCGATGCTTGTAAGCTATGGAATTATTATTCTTTTTTCTCCTCACTCTCAGGAGATTGCGTTTCACTATTCTCAATAACGGGCTCTTCGTCTTTAATGAAAGTTTTAAAAAATTGCTGAATCGCTTTGTTCCCTATGGCAAGCCAGATACCCAATAAAATAGTAACCCCATGTATTGCCATTTGTCGTATCTCATTTGTAGAAAAATCTACTCGTATCTGATCCGGCAAGTGCGAATAAAAGAAGTAGTAACCTGCCGTCACAATCAGGTAAGGAACATTTGAAACAACAATAAATATACCCAGAACACGCATTATTACCCTGTGCAGATCATTATTCGAAGTGCTTATGGTTATTTCGTTATCTTTGATATCTCCAGCAATGAATTTAATCACTTTATCTACTTTCCACCATAATAAAAGTAAAAGAAGACTTACAATAATAAATGCAATGGACATTCCGATGATATCAGGAAGCACATTAATCTTGCCCTGAACGTCAACATAGATATTTTTATTTACGTCCACCGTAGAGATGAAGTTTATCGCGTAACTTATCGCATTAATAAAAACAAATATCAGAAAAATTTTATAAACGGTTTTAATTAATGTGCGCATTTTCTTTCCTTTCTACGCCACCTTCGCAAACAGCACTACGTAGTTTTTCCCGTATACTTTGGCGCACTTTGGACAGGTTGTATAGAAATAAAACAACTGCGCTACCGTTTTACCTTTAGACTTTACATAATCATCCATTTGCGCGGCCCATATGCCGATGAACTTGTACCGCCCTTCGAACACTTTCGTCAGGAATGTTCCGGACATTGTGGTCATTTTCGCCCGCGGCACATCTTTTAATACTTCGATGTACATCTCCGCGCCCCACTTGGAATTCTCATCGATCAGCATCAAATAATCGGGGATATCCGCGCCTGCATTAATGATCAGTTTGCCGTTCTTCTTCACTCTACCGTTTAAAGTGAGCGGCATGTGGAACAGACTCAAAATATGGTCGGTCACAAACTTTTTATCATGCCAGACGATCTCCTTTTCGTCCCATTGCGCCGGGTCGAAAGGCGGGCAGCAGCCGGTGGAATTAACTGGTTCATTGACTGTTTGGGGAGTCTGTTCCATCATATTGTTCTCCAAATTTAATCAAGCTGATATGAGAATTAATATCGTAGCAGAGAAATTGGGATTTTGCAAAAAATTCAGGTTATTGACGCTTGTCTCCCCCTCGCTGTTTATGAAGAGGGGGTCAGGGGGTGAGGTTCTAAGCTGACGGCTGACCGCTGATAGCTTATATAGCATTTTGTACTTCGGATTTAGTGCTTTCCTTCCAGTTCCACCACTTCAGTTTTTCCGGTTCCGGATTTTCCGTCTCCGCGAAATAGACAGCACAGCGGAAGACATATAATAAACATCTATCCTGTGTCACACCGGCAAAGCGATTTGATTGTTCATAAAGAGCTTCCGGATTTTTGCCTTTCAAGTCAGCAATTGCGTGGATCCCGATATTCTCCAGATCCCGCGCAATGCTTTTCCCGACACCCGGTATTTGCTCCAATTCGCTGTGGAAGTTTTTCTTCATTTTTGCATAAATAATTTGAATTTGAATATTTGATATTGTTTGGAATTTGGGAGTTGGTTTTTGGAATTTATTCTCTACATCCCCAGTATCACATTATCGATCAACCGTGTATTTCCGAACTTTACTGCCATCGAAACCAGTGCCGTTTTTTTAATTATTTTAAGTTCGGCCAGTGTTTCCGTATCGGAGATGCTGATATAGTCGATTTTTCCCAGTGGCTCTTTTTGGATCAATGTAGTCATTTGTCCCAGGATCACGTCTGCGTTTTTCTCGCCGTTAGCAAATAATTCCTGCGCCATTTGCAGTGATTTGTACAATACCGGCGCTGCTTTCCGCTGTTCCGGGTTCAGATAGACATTCCGACTGCTCATAGCCAGCCCGTCCGGTTCGCGGATAGTCGGGCATACCACGACCTTCAGGTTCATGTTGAGATCGGCGGCCATCTTTTTTATCACCAGCGCCTGCTGGGCGTCCTTTTGCCCGAAATAGGCATTGGTCGGCCTTACAATATTAAAGAGCTTGGTGACAACTGTGGTTACGCCGCGGAAATGTGTCGGGCGGACATTACCTTCCAGCGGTTTGGTCAGGTTGTCGACGGTCACCCATGTGTCATAACCGGCTGGATACATGTCTTTATCCTTGGGGAAAAACACCGCATCCGTTCCTTCTTTGTCCAGCATTGCCAGGTCGCGTTCGAGGTTGCGGGGGTATTTGGCTAGGTCTTCGTTCGGCCCAAACTGAGTCGGATTGACATAGATGCTGGCGATGACGGTTCTGTTCTCTGCGCGGGCTTTTTTAACCAGCGACATATGCCCTTCGTGCAGATAACCCATCGTCGGCACAAAACCCACTGGCTCTTTCAGATTAAGCCTGAGGTATACCATATCGGGGATATTTTCAATTACGATCATTTAACCTGCTCTTGCTCGTAACATGGAAAGCCACAACTTAGCATTTACAAAGGATTTCAATGTAGTTTAGCTTTGACCTGTTCCAGCACGTCGTTATCGATGATAAAGCTGTTTTCTTTGGTGGGAAAAACTCCTGCTTTTACATCATCTCTGTAGGCATTGACCGCCTGGGTCATTATATCCGTTAATTTAGCATACTGTTTTGAGTGTTTTGGTGAAAAATCGGAAAGTCCCAACATATCGTTCGTTACGAGCACCTGTCCATCGCAGGCAGGTCCTGCGCCGATACTAATTGTGGGAATATTTATATTCTGTGTGATCAGTGCAGCCAGACGCAGCGGAATACATTCCAGTACCACGGAAAATGCCCCGGCTTGTTCGACTGCTTTGGCATCGTCCATCAGTTTTTGGGCGGCTTCAAGTTTTTTCCCTTGCACGAGATGCCCGCCAAATTGATTAATAGATTGCGGAGTCATACCGATGTGTCCCATAACCGGGATACCGCAATCGACGATCCGTTTGATTTTTTCTGCGACCACCACACCGCCTTCCAGCTTCACTGCTTGTACTCCGGCTTCCTGAATAAAGCGGGCGGCGTTCCTCAAGGCATCTTCCACGGAAACATGGTAAGTCATGAAAGGCATATCGCCCACGATCAGGGCGTGCGTGGCGCCGCGGACAACGGCTTTACAGTGGTGAATCATTATATCCATGGTCACCGGCAGGGCGTTTTCATACCCCAGTACTACCATGCCTAGACTATCACCAACTAGAATAATCGGGATATTGCAGTTATCGATGATTTTGGCGGTGGAATAATCGTAAGCGGTGAGCACCGTAATTTTCTCACCGGTTTGCTTCATTGCGCGGATGTCGTTGATCGTGACGCGTTTGACCTGTGTAGCCATATCGAGCCTCCTTCAGGAAAGGATTTTTTCGATGGCGCTCTTCTTGGCGGTAATTTGGTTCTTGGCGTCGACATAGACCAGTGTGGGATGAAAGTCATGCAATTCGCTTTCCATGACATTGGTGTAAGAAAGAATGATCACGATGTCGCCTTTGTTGACCAGACGGGCAGCGGCGCCGTTCAGACAGATCTCGCCGGACTCACCTTCTATGGCGTAGGTCACCAGGCGGCTGCCGTTGTTCACGTCGACGACGTGCACCTGTTCGTAAGGGAGTATGTCGGCCGCTTTCATCAAGTTACGGTCGATGGTAATGCTTCCTTCGTAGTTCAGATTGGCGTCGGTCACTGTCGCGCGGTGGATTTTACTCTTTAGCATTACTCTCATTTCAGTCCTCCTAAACAGGAATCAGGTTAATTCGTTAACTTTTTATCATCTTGTTAAATTGATTTTCAATGTTTTTACGTTTGAAGCCGGCTTTCAGCAAGGTGCGTAATTCCGCGGCTTTTTCTTCGTCGATCTTACCTTTGGCCTGGGCGATAGGGATTGTTTGCAGCCCCAGTTCGCAGTAGGTGGAAAGTGCGTCCGGCGCTTCTTTTTGCAGCGCTGCCAGGTGCTTTTTCACGGTCTCTACGTCGCCGCGGGCGATCGGTCCGGTCAAAGCTTGGGGAATCCCGGCGTTTTCGATATTATTGAGAGTGCCCTTTAGTAGCGGCAGTAAGGCCTGCGTTGCCTGCTCGCGGGGGATACCGAAGGTTTCCCACAGATCGTCGGCCAGTTTAACCAGTGTCACCAGATAATTGCTGGCGATGACGGCGGCGGCATGATAAACAACTTTGTCTTCGGCTTTCAGTTCGATCCAGCGGCAGTTCAGGGCTGCGGCCATTTCTTTGAGGGTGCTTAAAAGCGGCTCTTCCGCTTCAATGGCGAAGGTCGAGCCGGGCAGATTATCGATTGCCTGCTTAACGTTAGCCATGGTCTGTAAAGGATGAAAAACCCCGGTGATTGCGCCCATTTGCCGGGCGGGAAGTAATGAATCGGTGGAATCGGTGCCGCTGCAGTGTACTACGCTCTGGCCTTTGTGCCATTTCAGTCCGGCGGCGATTTGGGGGATGGCGGCATCCGGTGTGGTGATGAAGATAATGTCGGCGGTATCGGCAACTGTCTGGTTTGTCTCGGCGGCTTTACAGCCTTTGATCGCTTTGGCCAGTTTTTCAGCGGAGGCATATGTGCGGCTGGAGACAACAGTAATGGTATAACCGCTCTTTGCGAGTTTGATCGCCAGCGCGCTGCCGACTGTCCCTGCGCCAATGATGCCGATCTTTAACATTTCACTACACCTGTCCAAAAATAAATGCCCTCTCGAAATAGACAGAGAGGGCATTAAATAACTTTTTTCTTGCCGTCTCGGTCTTCCGATCCAAGCGACCATCCAGGATGTATTCAGTTGTTATGTGGGCTTCCGCCCTGTGTAAGATGGCTTCCACCTATCTTCACCTAGATACTAGCACTGTATTTTTTTATTGTCAAATTTGTCAATATCAGCCTCGAATTTGGCCATCCTGCACTCGTCTTAAACCAGATATAAACGCGTAACCCCTAAAATGTAACCAATTCGTTACTTCCGGGCTCGTCGGGGCTGTAGGGTTGGTTTAGTCGCAGCCTACCGCCAATAATCCATTCTGGCGAAGGTCAGAATCCAGCGTGGTTATTTTGAGGCTGTCTAAAAATGACCATTTGTCATTGTCGGGCTTGACCCGACAATCCAGAAAATTTCGGACAACCCCGGTCAGGGAGATATGGAACTATAAAAATTACTACCTGAACAATCCCACTTATAATTGTTAATTTAAAACTCTCTATGCTTGATCCTTGACTATTGAATCTTGA
>Ga0182010_10000540_pt1 | contig 21437 bp, 14 predicted proteins | sample 611E1MmetaG_FD_120488 | JGI IMG/M metagenome (GOLD analysis project Ga0182010, IMG submission 120488) | Permafrost microbial communities from Stordalen Mire, Sweden - 611E1M metaG | ecosystem: Environmental > Terrestrial > Soil > Wetlands > Permafrost | place: Sweden: Stordalen | collected...
TGAAGCAAACGTAAGCACCCCTACCGAAAGAATGTAAAGAACAAAACCCGACATGAAAGGAGCTGCAACTCTCATACAGGGATATGCAGCGAGGCTTGGTTTTGGAATTACCCTGAAAAGAAACCAGAGTGTGGATAAAATACCTGTAATGACAAATATCAAACGAGGCGGAATATGATGACTTTTCATCCAGTCTCTCATTTTGGCAGGTTTTCCTTTCAGGTTAAGTAGGTAATTATGCTTTCTATTGCTCATGGTTTGCGAGTGAAAGAAAGATTAAGATTTTTGATTCAAGTTGGGGCTATAAATATCTGATAAAATGTGCAGATTATTATGGTAATCCGAAATCTTTTTAATCATTATCTTCTTATATTCCTGATTAAATGGTAAATATGACGCAACTAAAGATGGATTATTTTCAATCCATAGCTGTTATGATAAAGATTATTTATATTTATAGAATGAGAATTTAATAACTGTTTAATATGAGACCTAGAACCATTTTTCTGATTATTTCTGTATTCGTTTTAATCGAAACTGTGAAATCTGAAACCATTCACCAGTGGGAAGTATATACTATTTCATTGAAGTCCTCAGGTAAGTATGCCAATCCTTATAAAGATATTCCTGTAACTAAAAACGGAGATTTATTAAATGTAACTTTTTTGGGCACTGGTGGCGATGCAATGAACAAGGAGATTAAAATCATAGGGTTCTGGAGCGGAGGTTCTGAGTGGCGTGTAAATTTCACACCACCTGCAACAGGCAGCTGGAAATATATAACATCTTCCAGAGACAGAAGTATGAACGGGAAAAAAGGCAATTTTGAGGTGCTGGCCTGGAGCACTGAGGAGAAAAATGCAAATCCGGTAAGAAATGGATTAATAAAAGTAAAAAAGGATGGTAAGATGGCAGGCCATTTTTTTGAATATACTGACGGGAAACCGGTTCTCTGGATTGGAGATACCTGGTGGAACTGGACTGACAGGAGGATTCATATGGACAGCTTCAAACAACTTGTTGATGACCGTGCAGCAAAAGGGTTTAATATTGGTCAGCTTTTTGTCCCCGGAAATGGCTGGGGCCCTGAAAGTTCCTTGCTGGATGATACTTATTCCATTCTTGATACAGAACATGCTGCAAAAGTGGAGGAGATGATCAGATATGCAAATTCAAAAGGGATAACTATCTGGATTCACGGTTGGTGGAGCAGGCCTGATATGAACAGTACAATCGGAGCAGAGAAGATACAGCGGTGGTGGCGTTACCTGGTTCACAGGTTCGGAGCTTATAATGTTATATGGGTTCTGGCAGGTGAATATAATATGAATAACTACGGCGGATTCAGTCTTGATTTCTGGAAAGATCTTGGAAAGCTTGTTAAGAATGAGGACCCTTATGAGCGCATAATAAGTGTCCACAATACTCCCCCATTCTGGGAAGGAGGAGCAGATGCTCCTCAATGGTCAACAGGTACAGTGCTGAATCAGGAAGCATGGCTCGATTACAATCAATGCCAGGTTGGCCACGGTAAATTCGCAAATGAAATGATCCCTTCTGTTATATCTGAAGATTATAATCTTGTTCCGATAAAACCAGTTGTTGTAACGGAACCATGGTATGAGTTTATTGAAGGTAATCCTTTAGCAATCGATATCAGGTTTGCGGCATGGTCGGCTATCCTCTCGGGTGCTGCAGGGCATACCTATGGAGGCGGACACGTATGGCTTGCCGATGTCCCTGAAGCTCCCTCTAATGAAAAATCGTGGAATCTGGAAAAAGGCTTCACCAGAACTACATACGATTATGAGGGCGCTCAATCTATGAAACATTTGTCGGCATTTTTTAAAAATGTAAAATGGTGGAACATGTCACCTCATCCTGAAATGGTAGCGGAATATCCTCAGCCGTTTTGTCTTGCCCAGCCGGGGGAAGAATATGTCATCTATCTGCGGTATGGAGGGGTAGCCAGATTAAAAATGGATGAAAATGCAGCATCCAAAACCTATGTTTGTCAATGGTATAATCCGGGAACAGGCAAATTCTCTGATGCATCTTCAGTTAAAGGCTCTGTCTATCTGAAATTTGTTTGCCCTGAATCATATCCCGAATATCATGATTATAAAGACTGGGTTCTTTATATACGTAAAGAATAACGGAGTTTTTTAGAAATCGATCATTGCCTTCATAACACCGTCTTTGTAATCTGCAACCAGGTCAAATGCCTCTTTCGTTCTTACAAACGGGAACCTGTGAGTTACCATATTTTTAATATTTATCGATCCGTCGTTCATCATTTCAAGAGCACTCTCCACACAATCAACCTGTCTTCTGATAAACTGGAGTGATATTTCTTTTCGTCGTGTTGCTTCCACATTCATCGACCATCTGTCGAACTCAGGAATACCTACAACAATCAGTTTCCCTCCCGGTTTAAGGAGTTCAATAGCCTGGTCAAAGGCTTCCTGCTTGCCGCAGCATTCAAAAGCCAAATCAAGTCCCAGAGGCTCTTTGAGAAGGATTTTACCGACAATATTTTCTTCCAGAGGATTTCCTGTAATTACAGCTCCTTCTATCTGCGCAATTGACAACCGTTCATTTATCTGGTCGGTTACAAATATATTGCCAACCCCTTTGGCCTTGGATGCCAGCATCACACTCATGCCAATCGGACCATATCCGAATATTCCTATATTAAGATCCTTGCTATAACCTGATTGTTTTACTGCATAGACTCCTATAGCCATAGGTTCGGAAATCGAACCATGATCAGGTGTCAGGTGACCGGTGAGCGGAAAGCAGCTTGTATCGGGCATAACGATGTATTCGACCAGACAACCTTCAGCCTGGCCAGGGCAACCAAGAAAACGAAGTTTACGGCATGTATGATGTCTTCCTGACAGGCATTGATCACATTCCCAGCAAGGCATGGCCGGTTCAATTGCTATTTTATCACCCGGCTTAACCTTTGTTACGGCATTTCCCACCTCGACAACAATTCCTGCACCTTCATGACCTACTGCAAACGGATACTGAACCTTTTGGGAACCGATATTCCCCTGTGTATAATAATGGATATCAGAACCGCAGATACCCATAACCGACATTCTTATTTTTACATCATTTGAATTTACCAAAGACGGTTCGGGAATTTCTGACATTTCCATTTGTCTGATTCCGGTCAGCATCATTGCTTTCATAACTCTAAAATTTGAGGTCAAATATAGAAATTACTTTAATAAATATTTTGTAAATTCACCTCGTAACTCACTATAAATCTTAAATCAAATGAGAAAAATCTACGGAATAGGAGAAACTGTTTTTGATATTATCTTCAAAAGCGGACAGCCACAGGCCGCAAAAGCAGGCGGAGCAATGCTCAACAGCACCGTTTCACTTGGCAGGATTGGGTTGCCGGTTTCTTTTATCAGCGAATATGCCAACGATAATGTTGGGGAAATAATCGATAATTTTCTTCAGGAAAATGGGGTGGGGACCGATTTTATCGATCATTTTAAGGAGGGTAAGACAAAACTTGCACTAGCATTTCTTAATGAAAAAAATGATGCGAGCTATACTTTCTATCAGGACTATCCTGAACAAAGGTTAAATATCAAGTTTCCCGGGATCATAAAGGATGATATAATACTTTGTGGTTCGATCTATGCTATCACTTATGAAATAAGAAAGAAGTTCATGGATCTGATTTCAATGGCTAAGAAGAATGGGGCCATCGTTATTTATGATCCGAACTTCAGACCTTCGCATTCGTCCGATCTGGATAAGCTTTTGCCACTGATAGTTGAAAACATGCAAAATGCAAAACTTATAAGGGGTTCCGATGAGGATTTTAAAAATATTTTTGGAGCAGCTACACCGGATGAAGCGTGGAAAGTTGTCAGCAAATATTGTAACTGCATGGTCTATACTGCAAACGCTGAAGGAGTTTTTGTCAGGACAATCAGTTATTCCGGAAGATTTTCAGTTAAAGCTATAAAACCTGTCAGCACAATTGGGGCCGGAGATAATTTTAATGCTGGGATGATGGCCGCGATCTACAGGAACCAGATAACTGGTGATCAGCTTGATAAAATGGGTGAGGGAAGCTGGTCAAAAGTAATCTCTATGGGTGTTGATTTTGCAACTAATGTATGTTTGTCCTATGAGAATTACATTTCTGAGGATTTTGCAAAAGAACTAAAAAGTAGATAAGTTTTTTTACTCTGTGCAACTCTGTGAACACTCTGTGTAGCTCTGTGTTAGTTCTTTAATTATTTTTGTTACATTTAATTATTTTTGTTACACAGAGTTCCGATAGCTATCGGAACTCTGAGAAGCACAGAGAACCACAGAGATTATATTGGTTTTGCATTGGCAAGCAGATATTTTTCTGCTTCCAGAGACCAGATATAATCGTTTTTTGATACAATATCATTCAGTTCTTTATAAAACGAATCGGTTTTCCCGAGCAGCCCGAGATCGGAAAGTGCTATAAGCGGCAATGATATGTTTGTATATATAAGCTTTTTACCTCCGGGAATCTGAGGAAGATTCAAAGTAGTATTAACCACCGAATCGAGTCCCCCTACATGAGTAATCATGACAGCCGGATTGATCTTTCCTTCACTCATAAGTTCTAAGGATTCCCTCATATCATCGGTATTACCTCCTGAAGTCCCGACTATATGTGTGAAAGCATAATGTACATTATAGAAATTGAATTCTGCTTTAAACTCAGGATTCACAGGACCGGCAAAAAAATTGAGACATCCGTCGAATCCAAGTATAGCATCACCAAGTTCAATTACCTGCTTAACCGGTGCAAAAATAAAAACATCATCAAATCCCTTGTTTCCTGAGAGTTCACGCAGATATTTCGCAGGTTCAGGAATTTTACCGGTGTTAATATACACCAGCTTTACATCTTCTTTTTCTGCATCTGCGGGTCTGAAAATTGAGGCGGCTCTGGCAAGACGGTTATCATCAATATCTGTTACGACCAGTAAACCGGGTTTCCTGTCCTGGTGCAGGGCATAATCTATTGCGCCTAATCCCATGGGTCCGACACCAGCAAGTATTGCCATATTCCCTCCCTGCCGGATTCCCATATTATGTACATATGTTCCGGGCGGTATATGGTAACTAGCATGAAATGCCCCGATTATACATGACATTGGCTCCGAGAGTGAGGCAGGGAAAAATGCTTCTCCGTCGTAGGGCAGAAGACAATCAGCCTCCATTATTATGGGCGGAATTACAACATGTGTTGCATCTCCTCCAATGTACCGGTATGAGTATCCGGGAGCAGAAAGAGTGCCCATCTGGTTCATGGCAGGCTGAATTGAGAATTTCTGTCCGGTACGGAATTTGTTTTGCCATTTTTTTCCTACCTCCAGGATTATACCTGCAAACTCATGGCCAATGATAGTCGGATTAATATCGATATCATCAGGAACACGTTTATGATCAGCACCCTGAAGTGCAGCCTTATGCGATGACATGCATATACTGTCGGAGATTACACTTGCAAGAATCTCATCATCTTTCAGTTCCGGAAGTTCAAATTCTTCAAGTCTGAGATCTTTCTTACCGTATATTCGTACTGCCTTTGTCTTCATTATTTTCTGTTTATTTTGTTTTTTACCACGGAGTCTCACAGAGTTTTTCACGGAGTTTAACAGAGTTATATATCTTATACCATTGAACTCCCCCCTGTTGCCCTGGGCCCTGTGCTTTTATCCCAGCATCACCTGCCCGCCGGTAACCGGCACCGCCTGGCCTGTTTCATATTCCTGATCAACTAAATAAAGAAGGGCTTTCATTACGTCTTCAAGCCTGCACCCTCTTTTCATAGGGACCATTTCCTCATAATATTTTTTTACATCATCTATGTTTCTGGCTCCGGGAACTTTACCGGTTTTCAGATACTGTATAAACAGTCCATTAACAGGATCGGACCAGAGAGGGCCTTCATAAAAATTACCCGGGCATATTGAATTAACTTTTATTCTGAAGGGAGCCAGCTCCAAAGCAAATGACTGAGTAAGACCTATACCGCCAAATTTAGCGCCTGCATAAGCAAAATTTCGATTGCTTCCTCTTAATCCTGACTTTGAATTGATCTGTATTATATCGGTAAAATAACCGGGTTTTTCCTGGTTCTGAAGCTTCATAACTTCAGAAGCAAATTTTGCACAATGAAAATAGCCGTTATAATTTACTCCGGTTGTTTTTGAAAAGGTTTCAGCATCCATCTCATCGAGCCCTCCTGCTTTTAAGATTCCTGCATTGCTAATGATGAGATCAAGCCCCCCAAACTCCCTGATAGTTGTTATTATCATATCTTTAACGGAAGCTGCATCAGAAACGTCAGTTCTCACAAAAATTGCCTTGTTCTTTGTTTTTTTTGCTGATAACCGGGTTGCAAGTGAATTACCTGTCGATTCATTGAGATCGGCAATTACTACATTCATATTCAGCAAGAACAGTGATTCTGCTATTCCAGCTCCAAATCCCTGGCCACCTCCGGTAACAATAGCAATTTTATTGTTCAGTTTGTTTACTGATCCTGCTGTCAGCGCCACTTTTCTCCTGTAGTTCTCAACTTCCCATTTGTCAATGAATTCCACCTGTTCGGGGATGAGGAACTTAATTCCTCCGCAGAATGAAGCATAATAGCTTATTTTTATCAGGTCTTCATAAACATCAAGACAGGTTTCTGCACTGACGAAGGTTTCACCGACGGCAAAAACTCCCATGTCTTTGATTATGATCACTTTTGGCAAATAACCATACTCACTCAGGAAATGAGGCAGCTGGTATCTGAAAGAATCGAGAATCTTTTCAGCAGTAGCAGAATGTTCGATGTATAAGTATCTTGTTTTACAATAAACTATAATATCAGGAGTAAGAGGCAAGGATATTTTATGAAATTCCTGCTGGTTCTGATCAAACTTAGCGATGAGTGAGTTGTTGCGGAATCTTATGACACCTGGCTGATCTCCTGATAAGAGAATTCTGATAGTCGGCAGGACTTTATGAAGAATTGGATTATATGGCAATTGTGTAATGTCCGAAATTGGAGTCAGTTGTTCTTTAATCTTCTGAATAATTTCATCATAAATTCTTTTAATCTCCTCCGTTGAATTCGCACCTACAAATGAGCCGTGATTTTCAAGAAAAATTATTTGAGGATCATGCTTTAATTTATCACGATAGCTGATTATTTCCAATTCAAGTTTTTTAAACAAAGTATATCCGGGATCGGTATAGGGAACAAAAAGAACATTATCGCCAAACAGCTTCTGAGTAAGATTTTTTGCATTTCTGCTGCAAAGGATACCGTTAATAAGGGTAGGATGGAGGTGAACAACAAATTTATACCTGATAATATCATGAAGCGATGTCTCTACAGAGGGCCTGCTGTCCTTTCCCGGTTCGAGAATGCTTCTGAAGAGGTCTTCCTTTACCTGCTGTTCTCTGGTGTCTGACTCATCAGAATAGAGGCCGGAGGAAATTTTTTGAAGTTTTTGCCTGCTTAATGCGACCAGACCATCTTCATCAAGATCGGCAAGAGCTTGTCCGCTTGCCTTGATCCAAATTGTTTCATCATCTTTAAAGGATGTATTACCTCCTCCTGCGATCACAAAATCCTTGTTGCATCCGTAAAATTTAGAAATCTCAATCAGTTCTTTTATTTCAGGCTTCATTTTTATACTTATTTAAGTAATATTCAATAACTAATTGTCCGAGATTTTTTAAATCTCTCATCTGTTTAATGCTATGGCTTCCATCCGGTAAAACGTACCCTTGCCTGCCATCTGCTCTCAGATATTGATGTGCAGCGATTATACACGTACCCTCCCATGCTATTATTTTCAAAGATTCCTCCAGCGGCATTGATCCCCTTGTTGTAACAGTGAGCGGCAACATTTCAGGTGTGTTATGTTCGGTGCCGAATGTTATAATAAAACCTTTTTCGTGAAAGAAATCAACAAAGTTCTTCAATATGACGGAATCGTTTCTTCCGGGGATAAGCTCAATGCACTCAATACCAAGATTTTTAAGCGAATTATATAACTTTCCGGGATCAGATTCAAATTCAGTGTAATTTCCGGATGGATCATCGAGCAAAACAGGATAACATGGTATTCCTCCGGCTTTTATGATTATCTTAATTATTTTTCTTAATTCCAGGAATGAATTAGCGTCCTCTTCTACAAATGCTGCGCCTCCGCTTTTAAGCAAAATCGACCTTATTTCATTTTCCAGTGCCGCTGGATTTTTAAAACTCGTTTTTGATTTTTTACCTCCATACAGATTTTCAAGGAACCCCATTTGTTCCTCTTCAGAATGGGAAACTGTGAGAGCAAGTTCCCTCAATGCTTTTGCTATATGGCGTTCACGCACAAGCTCGTGTGCGTATGTTTTCTTAATTACTGAATAAGAGAGCTTCATGGCAGGATTTTCCTTTTCAATGAGATGGTTCAGTTTTGCGATCATGGCTTTTATCTGAATCTGGCTCTCCCTCTTTACAGTTTTGATTTGTCTCTTCTGAATCCAGGCGACCTTAAACGGGAAATCCAACCCTTTCCCGCTAAAATAAATCCTTCCGGGATTATTAGGATCGTTTATTCTTATACCTTTTTTTTGTTCTTCTTTCAGAAGCCCTATAAACTCTATGTTGAAGAGCGGGAAAATTCTATTTAACAAACAGCCCTTGTGGAAAACCTCATATCCATCAGTTACATAAAAATCATTAATGCCAAGGACGGCTATTTTTTCTTTGACTGCCATGTTAAAAGCAGTTTCGAGGGCAATAAATGCACTGAATGAATATGGTGTATGTATATGACCGTTTGATTCGCGATACTCGGGAAATGAGGTGCCCTTCATCTCTTTAATCAGTTTATCATAAGATGGAAACTCGGACAAAAAATTTTTCATTACAGTTCTTATAGTTTGGTATCTGACTTAAATTCCGATTGTTGTTCATTTTGCTGGAGTCGGAGAGAGGCATATATTACCAGTTCAGTACCTCCTCAGGCACATTCAGCAAAGAGTCACAGATCCAATCCGCTTTTTTAAGAGCTGATGCTTTAAAGGATGTTGTGACAGCAAGACACCTGCACCCTGCGGACTTGCCCGACTCGATACCGGTTACCGCGTCTTCAACTACAAGGCAATCTTCAGGCCTAATATTCAGACTTCTTGCTGCCTTCAGATAAATCTCAGGAGATGGTTTCTTATCCTTAACATCAAGACCCGTTATGATTGCCTGAAAAAAATCATCCGAAAGACCAGTCTCTTTTAAATTCACCTCCATTTTAATTCTATCAGCACTTGTCGCTAGCGCCAGTCTGAGTCCTTTTTTTCTGCATTTTGAAATAAACTCATGCACGCCCGGAAGCGGTTTTAATTTGCCTCTGACTATTTCTCCGTATATTTCGTAAGTCCTGGCCTTAACCTTGTTTATATCAATATTAATTCCATATTGCTCTGCAACTCCACCTATATACCTGTTTTCCCCCATGCCAACAAATGGTTTAAAGTCCTGAGCTGATACTTTAACTCCGAGTTCTCTGAACATTAATATAGCTGCCTTACAGATAAAAGATTCAGAATCAACAAGAACTCCATCCATATCAAATAGCACCCCTTTTATCATCTGAATAATCGTTCTAATTCAAGTATTCTGGCTTTGTCGAGAGGTCTTCTTTTACCTGTCATTTCTGTCATTAGAGTCATTTTTGCGGCATTTTCAAGTACCTCAATTTTATCAAATGCCTGAAGAAGATTTGTGCCGGTCGTCAGGATACCATGATTCTCCAGCAAAAGTATATCCGATTTGAGAATATTCTCGGCTGCAACCTCGGCCAGTGCAGTTGACCCCATTAATGCATACCTGACGAAAAGAGGATCTCCTAGTATTGCCTTAGCTTCTGCAGTCAGATTTGTGTTTATCTTGGCTTTTATCGCAGTGAAGAGAGAGGCGAAAACAGGATGAGCATGGACAATTGCAAGTATATCTTTTTTCTTCTTATAAATTGCAAGATGCATTGCTGTTTCAATTGATGGTTTAAGATGCGGGGTCAGATTTTCTCCGAAAATATTCACTATCCCTACCTCTTTCCATTTCATTCTGCCCTTATCTGTAGCAGAGGGTGTTATCAGAATAAGATTATCGGTAAGCCGCAGACTGATATTTCCACCGGAAGTGGTTGTCAGTCCATGTTTATAGAGACGCCGCATAAAACGGGCGACGTCCTTCCTCTCTGCCTTGAATTTTTCTTTGATTTCCATTTGATGATTAGCTGACCAGATCAATAATGCCGTTAAGAATATAACGGGGACGGTAAGGGAATTGGTCAATACCATTCCTGTCAGTGATCCCGCTTAAAACAAGCAATGTATCTATTTCCGATTCAAGTCCGCATCTCACATCGGTATCCATCCTGTCACCGATAACAATAGCATCTTCTCTTTTGACGCCAAGCCGTTTAAGAGCGCTTCGCATCATCAGCGGATTGGGTTTGCCGACAAAATATGCTTTTTTACCGGACGCGATTTCTATCGGAGCTATCAGTGCCTTTGTAGAAGGAGTTATACCTACTTCGATCGGACCGCTGATGTCTGAATTTGTCCCAATCAGCTTTGCACCTCTGATCACCAGATTCACAGCCAGTTCAACTTTTTCGAAATTATAACTGTGAGTATCGCCTACAACGACATAATCGGGATTTACATTATTTACACTATATCCAACGCTGTATAATGCATGTATTAGTCCGGCATCGCCAATTATATAAGCGCTGCCGTCAGGTTTCTGATTTGAAAGAAAACTGGCAGTTGCCAGAGCACTGGTATAAAAATGTTCTTCATCAATATTTATTCCAAGCCTCTTCATCTTTTCATGAAGTTCTTTAGGAGTTCTCTCGCTTGAGTTAGTGAGGAAAAGGTATTTTTTCCCGGATTTTTCCAGCCATGTTAAAAAATCAATTACCCCGGGGAGGAGTTTGTTACCATGGTAAATTACACCATCCATATCGATAATGTATCCGGCTTTGCTTTTAATGTTTTCTAATACGTTTTCCATTCAGTTCTAATTTATAGACAAATATACCTATGATTTCTTAATATATTAAATCTGCTCAGCGCATTATTAAGAGAATTGAAATACCACAAGGAATCTAAGAAGACGAGTTACACTTCTTTTTTGTAAAGGATATGCAATAAGGTTGGCAGAATGATAAGCAAAAGGGGAAGAGCAATTATAAAGCCTCCAATGACTGCTATTGCCAGCGGTTGATGCATCTGCGCACCTGAACCAATCCCCGTTGCGAGTGGCATCAAAGCAATTATAGCTCCGATAGCAGTCATGAGTTTTGGTCTCAGACGTGTTGAAATTGCAAAAACAAGAGATTCATCCACTGTTCCTTTCTGACGGTTTGTATTGAATTGCTGAAAAGTAAAAATTGCATTTTCGCCTATAATTCCGACAATCATTATCAATCCGGTATAACTGCCGACATTTAACGGGGTATTTGTAATAAACAGAGCAATAAGACTTCCCGATATTCCCAGAACTGCAATAAGCAAAATTGAAAATGCAGCTTTAAAATCTTTAAACAGGAAAAGCATTAGGGCGAACACCAGCAAGCTCGCCAGAATGAGAATTAACAGGAGCTCCTTGAATGATTTCTGCTGATCGGCATATTCCCCTCCATATTCAATATTATAGCCCTGAGGAAGGAATATTTTTGAATCAATGGTTTTCTGAATTTGCTTCATTGCTGATCCAAGATCTTTGTTATTCAACCTGGCAGTGACGATTGAAACCGACTTTAGATTATCCCTGTTAATCTCGGCAACGCCTTCCTTTAACCAAATTGAAGAAAGTGTGGTGATAGGTTTAAGTTTTCCGTCGGGAAGGAATACAAAGTGATCTTTAATATTCTCCAGACTATTTTTTGTGCTGTTAGGATAGATCATCCTTATAGATGTCATTTGTTCCTTCTCCGGGATGCTTCCTATGATATTTCCCTCAACCATTGTCTGAAGCTGAAACTGGAAAGAGGATGGTGTTATTTTATACTGTGCCAGTTTTTGCTGGTCAGGAATAACCTCTATAGAAGGACCTGCTATAATTACACCATCGAAAACATCCTCGACACCCTCAATTTTTTCAATCTCACCGGCAACTTTCCCGGCAAGATCATTCAATACCTGATGGTCACTGCCAAATATTTTTATTTCAATCGGTTGAACGGAAGCCATGAGATCACCAAGCATATCACCTATTACCTGTCCGAAATCTATCTGTAAGGCAGGTTGTGTTGCCTCAATTCTTTTCCTGATATCATCAATAACTTCATCTGTGCTCCTTGTCCTCTTATCCTGTAAATGTATCAGATAATCGCCGTCATTAGGCTCAGTAATAAAAAATCCCATCTGCGCGCCTGTTCTTCTTGAATATGTTTCAACCTCAGGAATCTTGACTATTATTTTCTCAACTTCTGTCAGCATCCTGTTTGTCTCTTCAAGCGATGTTCCCGGCGGTGCTTTGTAATCAAGAACAATCGAACCTTCATCCATTTCGGGAAGAAATCCTGTTTCAAGACGAGGAAGGATATAAATTATAGATATAATCAGGAAAAGAATAAAAAGAACGCTGATCACAGGTCTCCGTAGGAAGAAGCCTACCCAGTTCCTTGTTTTTGTGATCCTTTTCTTCGTAATTTCTTTTTCCGGGAAAAATGATCTTACATCTGAGAACCAGATGTAAATGACCGGGAGTCCGATCCAGGTGACAAAGAAAGAACAGACAAGTGTAATTATCATTGTGTTTGTCAGGACATTGAAATAAGCGCCTGCAACCCCGCCAAGAAGCATGAATGGTACAAAAATAACAATGGTGCTTATTGATGATCCAACCATCGAGGGGATTAGATAATTAACTGCCTGGTGAACTAGTTGATTTGAAGGCCTTTCAGGAAACTCTTCGTGTGTCCTGTGGATCTGTTCCACCACTACTACAGCATCATCAATTATCAGCCCTATCGCAGCAGCTATTGCTCCGAATGTCATAATATTGAGAGTATAGCCGATACTGTAAAGGACAATAATTGTCAAAAGCAGGGTGACAGGAATTGTTACAAGAATTGTGGCGCTCGCTCTGAATGACCTTAAAAACATAATTGTAACCAGCAGTGCCAGCAATAATCCCAGCCAGAGGCTGTCATTGACGCTTTTTATTGCTTTATTGACAAAATCAGCCTGATCGTAGTATAACGAAATATGAACATCGGCCGGTAGCAACTTTTCAAGTTCTTTCTTCTTTGATGCAACATCCTTTGAGAGATTAATAAGGTTAGCACCGGGTTGTTTGAGGATAGCTACCAGAAGTCCCTGCCGCCCATTGGCATTTATTCTTGTGTATTCTGTTCTTTCTCTTACATTAACATCAGCTACATCTTTTATTTTAATAAGTCTTTTGCCATCATTACGGAGTACAACATTTTCAATGTCTTTCAGGTTATAAAGCCCTGCATCTGTGATATTAAGATAGAGCCGCCTGTAATCGGAAAGAAAGCCATTTGAGGTGATAAAGTGATTCTGGTTAAGGACATCTCTTATGAGCTCTGGTGTTACTGATAAGGTACCCATTTTAAGCTGATTCAGCTCAATCCAGAACTCTTTCGTTTTTCCTCCGATTATGCCAACAGAAGAAACGCCATCGATCTGGGATAAAAATGGTTTTATCACATATGTTGCAATAAGGTTAAGCTCAATTGGCGTTTTGTTATTGCTTTCAACTGTGAATCCTATGACCGGCAGGATGGAGGGATTCATCTTTTCGATCTGAATCTGAACATCAGCAGGGAGATTATTCCTGATCTGGGAGATCCTCGATTCCATCATCTGCTGATTAACGTTTATATCAGCGCCCCAGTTCAGAAAGGCAGATATTTCACAAGTACCACGGCTGGTTGTGCTGCGAAGGATCTTAAGATCAGGCACCTGTTTAATAGCATCTTCAAGTGGCCTGGTAACCGTTATCATCATCTTGTCAACAGGTTGTTCCCCGTTATCAGCAATGACCTTGAGCTTTGGAAATGTAATCTCGGGAAATAGCGACACCTGTATCTGCCCATAAAGAAATATTCCACCCACAATAATAACAGCCAGTATAACCGAAATAGGATTCTTATATGAAAGGAAGAAATTCTTCATATTGTCATTTCTGAATAATTGTTACTCTGGCAGTATCAGGTAACCCGTAATTTCCGGTTAATAATATCCTGTCTGATGTTTCGAATACAGGTTCAGTAATTTCCACCTCATCATTATTTTCAAATCCTTTACTCACGGAAATTTTTATAGCAGTACTGTCATTTATTAGTTTCATGACCCAGAATTTTGTCTGGGTTTCATCTCCCAGTATGGCAGCTTTTGGCAGGACCAAAGCATTGGAATTTGACGATTTTACCAGATTTACACTTGCAATCAGGTTGCCTGGTAATCTGTCAGTTGTGGCAGGTCTTACAACGTATCGTATTGTCTGCGACTGCATGTCCATTTCAGGAAGTTTCCCTGTAATTATTCCGTTTATCTGCCGGTTATCAGGAAGAATAATTTTACAGTTTCTGTTCCTTTCAATATACTGGTTTAATTCAAAAGGAACATCCAGAATAAAAACAAGGCTTTTTTGTTCAGATACAACTGCCATTTCATCCCCCTCCTGAACAAAATCTCCTTTTTGATAAGAGATAGAATTAATGACTCCCTCCTTATGTGAAGTTATATTTATAACCCCTTTAAATGACAGACTGGTATCTTCAGCCATTTTGTCAGCCAAAGCCATAGCTTCCCGTGTCCGTATTGTGAAAAGCAGCTGATCAGGATTAACCGGTTCACCAGCGGTAATTAATACCTTATCAATTGTCCCTGCAGTTGTTGCCCTGACAATGCTTTTATTCATGTAGGTGGCTACCGCCGGCAATCTGACAATCGATGTAACTGGTTTAAAGGTGACTGGGACAATTGTTACCGGAGTCCTGATTACTGTGACCTCCTCAGCCGGCCGGGAGGAATTATGACATGACAGCAGAATAATGAATGTCCCCGGAACCAGAAAAAGGCTTAAATATCTTTTTAAAAGTATTATCATCAGATTAAGTTTTATTGAGTCAGAAGAAAATTCATTTGATTTATGACCTGAAGCTTCTGTATGTTTATGAGGTTGATGTTTCTGCTTGCCGTTTTGAAGTTCTTGACTGAATTAATATATTCGGTCATCTGGATATTGCCGGCCTCAAGCTGATCTTTTAAAGCTGTAACCAGCTGTTCGGAAGTTTTAAGCTGATTTAAAATCTGAATTGACATCTCATTCAAAGATTTAAGTTCAACATCAAGTTGCTGAACTTGTTGCATATACTGTACTCGGAAATTATTCTCGTATCCCTTTCTGCTGTTTTCATCAAATTCCAGTTTCTGTTTTGAAAGAGTTTTTTGTTTGCCGTCATATACCGGGATATTCAGACTTACACCGGCGCTGTAACCAAAATGCCTGTAGAAATTCCATGGATTGCTTGTCAGGAAACCGGCATCAGCAAACCAGTTGATCTTGGGATTATATTGAATATCGATTGCCAGCTTCTCATTTTCAATTTTTAAACTGTCTATTTTATATTGAATAAAAGAAGGTGATTTTGCAATTTCCGGGGAACCATGGATCTGAAGTTCAGGATCACCCAGTTCATACCAGCCGGTATCATTGAGTCCACAGAGTTGGCTGAGTATAAGCAATTCCTTTACATACTGGCTTTTAATCTGATTAACAAGTATTTCCTGTGTCTGACTTTCAACAAGAAATGAAAGATAGTCGGTTTGTTTGACGACTCCGTTTTTTACAAACTGTTTTACTATCTCATTTTCTTTCATAAAGAGATCAAGGAAATTTTTATTGAATATGTAATCCGTATAATCAGAGAACGCTGTAAGATATTGATCTGTAATTATTTTATTCAGTTCATTTATTGAAATCTTAGAGGAATTATTTATGGATTGCTTTTGAATTTCTACCGCTGCATACCTGTTATTGACAGCTCTTTTGTTAAAGATATTTTGTGAAACGCCTAACACTGCAGTATAGTTTCCCCCATCGGTAATAACATCATCGTATCCGAAATTGTGATAATACGGAGAGTACTGCAGCGATGATTTGGCTTCAATCAAAGGTTTTCGGGTTGCCCCGATGATCAGACTGTCAGTACCAGCCTGGCTGATCTGATTTCTGTAATCATTAAGAAGCGGACTGTTTCTGACAGCTTCATTTAAGTAGTAATCCAGATTCCTTGTCTGGTTATATGCTGCAAGAGTAAGGCAGCAAAGAAAAATAATCAGAAAAACCCTTCTACGCATAATGTTTAACTGTCAAGATTTCACGCACCGCAATTTAAGTAAAATCATAACCAAAACAGAACATTTATTCTGGAGTAATTATGTGCGATCAAGTTTTCCCATAGACAAACTAAACTCCGTTTTTATTCAGACTGATTGATTTTTCATTTGAAAAGTCCGTTTTTACCTGGTGTCCTTTAAGCGGTAATACCTTCTGGTGAATTGCATCCAGTATCCAGTCGGGTTGCGGAAAGAAATACTCTTCCATTTCATATGCCGGAGTGATCCAGTTCCTCGATCCGACTACCACCGGAGGAGCATCGAGATAGTCAAATGCCAGCTCTGTTATTGTCTGAGCCATCTCCTTAAGGAAGGAACCCCGTGAAGATGCATCACTTGCCAGAACTATCCTTCCTGTTTTTTTAACTGAATTAACAACTGGTTCATAATTAAATGGAACCAGTGAACGGGCATCAATAATTTCTGCACTAAGTCCGTATTTTTCCTGTAAAATATCTGCAACTTTCATAACAGGATATAATGTTGCACCAATTGAAAGAATTGTAATATCATTACCGGTTCTCTTAATATCAGGTTCTCCGAAAGGGATTTCATAGTATCCTTCAGGAACGCCTCCAGTATGAAACATTTCTCCGATATCGTAAATTCTCTGACTTTCGAAATAAATGACCGGATCGGTTCCCTGCAATGCAGAATTCATTAGTCCTTTTGCATCAAAAGGTGTTGCCGGAAATACCACTTTTAAGCCCGGGATATGAGCTGTTAGTGATGACCAGTCCTGAGAATGCTGCGCTCCATATTTTGAACCTACTGAAACACGGATCACTACGGGCATTTTAATGATGTTCCCGCTCATTGCCTGCCATTTGGGTAACTGATTGAATACTTCATCGCCTGAACGGCCCAGGAAATCGCAATACATTATCTCTGCAATGACCCGGCCGCCGCACATTCCGTAACCAATCGCAGTACCAACGATTGCCCCTTCAGATATCGGCGAGTTAAAAAGCCTGTGATAGGGGAGTGCCTCTGTTAATCCCCGATAGACTGCGAAAGCTCCTCCCCAGTCGCGGTTTTCTTCACCCCAGGCGGCAAGTGTCGGATCTTTATAAAAACGGTCGATCACAGCCTCAAAAATTGCATCACGGAACTGATATAATTTCGCTTTAGAAACAGGTTTGCCCTCCTTGTCTTTGTAAAATCTTTCTTTCCCTTTTAGTGATTTAACATGCGGATTCTCTTCAAGAGTAAGGAGAACTTCAGGAGTACCCTCTTCCATTTTATCGGCTGAGCCGTTTGAAAACATCATTTCACCTATGCAGTCAGGATCTTTCTTAAGATCGATCCGCGGGGATATCTCATCATTTATACTCAGTTTAAGTATCTGAGTCAAATGATCTTTTGTTTCCCTGGTAATATTTTCGAGGACCTCCTGCTTTGCAATACCGGCAAGAACAAGTGAGTGGCCAAAAGTTATAATTGAATCTTCTTTCTGCCATGCTTCAACTTCCTCTTTTGATCTGTAAGACGAAGCATCCGAAGGAGAGTGTCCGCTTATTCTGTAGGTCAGAGTATCAAGAAGAACAGGTCCTTTCTTTTCTTTCAGGATTTGTTTTTTACGATTGAAAGCATCGATAACTGCAAGCGGATTATAACCATCAACCCTTTCGGCATGCATTGATTCAGGATTTACCCCTGCGCCGATTCTGGCAAGAATATCATAACCCATTGTCTCGCCACAGGTCTGGCCACCCATGCCGTAGCAGTTATTCATGAAGTTGAATATCAATGGTAATCCACCCCTGTATTCTCCATCCCAAAGCGTCTTATACTGATCCATTGTTGCGAAACAAATGCCTTCCCAGACAGGTCCGCAACCCATTGATGCATCTCCTATATTACAAACTACTATTCCCGGTTTACGGTTTATTTTCTTATAGAGTGCGGCGCCAACTGAAATATCACCTGATCCGCCGACAATTGCATTGTTGGGATAGATCCCGAAAGGAGTAAAAAATGCATGCATTGATCCGCCTAGCCCCTTATTAAAACCATTTTCCCGGGCAAAAATTTCGGAAAGAGCTCCATATAGTAAAAACTTGATTGCCAGATCTTTTATATTACCTTGAAATCCGTTTTCAACGACTCTGAGTGCAGAACCTCCGAAAAAGTTTTTCATTGTAGAATAGAGAGTGTCTTCGTCAAGACGGTGGATTGCTGACAATCCTTTGGCCAGGATTTCCCCATGGCTTCGGTGTGAACCGAAAATAAAGTCATCAACTCCAAGTGTATAAGCCATTCCTACTGCAGCAGCTTCCTGCCCGATTGACAAATGGGCTGGTCCCGGATGATTATATGGTACTCCGTTATATTCATTGGTAGTCTTGATGAGATTGAGCATTGTCTCAAATTCCCTGATAACTACCATATCGTGATATATCCTGATGAAATCCTCAGAGCTGTATATCTTTTTTTCCTCTTCAATAGTCTTATTGTACTGGTTTACAGGAATTTTACCAAATTCAATAAATTGTGCTTTACGAACAACTCTCGGGTTGATGTTTTGACTTTTTGGCATATTATTTTGTCTTTATATTTTCCCTTTGTGTACTTGTTTTTTACTTTGTGATACTTTGGGGTTATTTTTTTACCACTAAGGGACACAAAGGTTATCACTAAGGAACACTAAGGTTTACTTTTTACTTTTGTCTTTTTACTTTTGTCCTTTGTCTTAATACCGGAATGCTTCTATCTGCTCTTTAATTTCTTTAAGGAAAAGGGTAGCAGGACCACCGTCAATCGCCCTGTGATCATATGTAAGCGAAAGCCCAATATACGGTACGAATCCGAAAGTGTTATTTCCCATATTTGCCGGTCGGTTTATTATTGTACAGACTCCGAGTATTGCCACCTGCGGAAGGTTTATTACAGGAGTAAACATCTCAACACCATAGTTTCCCAGGTTTGAAACTGTAAATGTAGCCGACGTACTATTGATCAATTCCGGATTAATGCTACCTCTTTTGCAGGCTTCGGCAGCCGATTTCAACTCTTTAGACAGTTTTACCAGATCCATATCACTTGCATCTCTGACTGAGGGTACCATAAGACCTCTTGTTGTATCAACTGCCAGTCCCAGATGTACCTTACTGAACGTTTTTATGCGATCTTCAAGAAAATGACTGTTAGCTTCAGGAAATTTACCCAGCGCTTTTATCACGCACCAGCATACCATATCGTTGAGTGTGATATCCTGCTGGCTTTTATCAGAAGCAAGCCTGATTTTAATTATTTGTCTTGCTTCCAGAAGAAAACGAACGTCAGCGCTCATATGATGTGTCAGTTGCGCAGCGTTTTGCAGAGATGAGTGCATGGCTTTTGCGATAAGCTTGCGTACATTGCTGAGTGGCTGTTCTGTGAAATCGCTTCCGGTTGTCTGAATGACTTTTGTATCTATGACATTATCAGGAATTCCCTTTTCAATATCCCGTGCTATTATCCTCCCGTTTGGTCCTGACCCTGACAGCTTGTTGTATGCAATACCTTTTTCATTAGCTATTTTTTTTGCCCTGGGTGAAATCCTGATTTTATTGTTCTCAGTTGTCTCTAGTGTCCTGATTGTTTTCATCGCCGTTAATTTTTCAGGTGTGGCAGAGGCTTTAATATCTGAAATAGCTTTAGCAGGAGCGGAAGCCGGATTGAATGAGTCTGTTGTTTCGTCATTCTTTCCAATCACTGCAACGTTAACCAGAACAGGCACTTCGGCGCCATCATTGAAAAAAATATCAAGCAGTATCCCTTCCTCCGGTGATTCGAGATCAAATGAAGCTTTGTCTGTTTCATAGGAAAAAAGGATATCTCCGACGGATACCGATTCCCCTTTATTCTTAAACCATTTGGTTATGATACATGTCTCGACCGATTGACCCTGCTTTGGCATTATTACTGCTGTTGCCATTTATAATTATATTTTTTGTAAATAAATTTAAGTTATTAATTACTGCGTTATTTACTCACTACTTTAAGGCATTGCCTGAATAGGTATTTTTAACGCAGAAAGACGATGAGAAGACCCAAAGGACTGCAGAGTTAAAAATGATCTGTGATACTTTGCGGTTCTCTGCGATTTTCTTTGCGTCCCGATAATTATCTCGACTCTGCGGTTAATGGATTTGAGCATTTTGAAATAGTAACTTGTTATTATAAGTAAACTCAACTATTTCAAGAACTTATTGATCTTACTATAAATCAATGATTACAAAAATAAAATAATTAACTTGTATTTACAAGTAAAAATATATATATTTACAAAGAATAGTTTGGAGTGCCTAAAGTTTACTGGTTTTAAAATAACTCTAGGCACTCTAGGCACTCTAGGCACTGTAAATTTATACACCTGCTAACTATCATAAATGGTAATTCCAAAAACAATACCACAGTATAGAAAGCTCTACGAAATTCTGAGAAAGCATATTTCGGAAGGAGTGTATAAGGAAGGTGATCTTTTACCATCTGAAAACGAGCTGTGTCAGCTTTATGGAATGACCCGTCCGACTGTACGGCAGTCGCTGAGTACACTGGCAAATGACGGGTATATAATTAAACATCAGGGCAAGGGGAGCATCGTTCATCATCTGCCCCGGGAGATCGGTATTCTTTCTGTATCCGGAACCACTTCAGCACTGGGTGACCGTAATCTGAAAACCAGGATAACTGTAAAACCAATTCTGATGAAATGGCCGCCTGATTTTATGTTTCCGCTGACTGAACTCGAAAAAGAATCTGGTTGCATATATATGGAAAGAGTAAGATATCTTGATGATGTTCCAATCTTTTATGACATAAGTTTTATTGCCAGTATAAATCTTCCCAGGATTACTTCACGCCAGTTTGAAAACAGGTCCCTTTTCCAGATACTCAGGGATCATTATCATATTGAAATAAAGGGAGGTGTTCAGAGGATAAAAGCAATTCCGGCAAATACGAAGATAAGCCGGCTTCTTCAAATGAAAAAA
>Ga0182010_10000541_pt1 | contig 21435 bp, 16 predicted proteins | sample 611E1MmetaG_FD_120488 | JGI IMG/M metagenome (GOLD analysis project Ga0182010, IMG submission 120488) | Permafrost microbial communities from Stordalen Mire, Sweden - 611E1M metaG | ecosystem: Environmental > Terrestrial > Soil > Wetlands > Permafrost | place: Sweden: Stordalen | collected...
CAAGACGCGTGACTTCGTAAGAGCATGCCCTCGCCGTTCGAGTGGCTCATGATTGTTGTGTCCGCTGTCTTCACCCCAGAGCCCCAAAACAGGGCTTGACATTGATAGGAGCGTCGCCGGCTCGGAGGAGCTATCTGCCGGAGTCCGCTTGCTGTCGGCCAACTGCCACCCACCGGCACTTCAGCCGCACGCCCACCTCGGAAAGGTCGACCGGGCCGGGGCTCGTTCCCTGCGCAAGCTACCCAGCGCGGCGACGGAATCGCCTATGGGAGGAGTTCAGCCGTCCAAATGAGGTGTGTCCCGCCCCCATTGGGCATGCTGATCGTAAGGGTGCCGAGGTGTCGTTCTGCGCGATGGCGCATATGGCTGAGCCCACTGGATCGAACAGATTGCGCAACTCCTCGACCGTTGTCGGTCACCTCGACCGTCACCAACTGGCCGTAGAGCGCAACCGAGAGTGTGACTGCGGTGGCCTGGGCGTGGCGTGCGCAGTTCGAGAGTCCCTCCCGGGCGACAGCGAGGATGTCGTCGATCAAGTCGGCCTCGCTGATCCAATCGAGTGCTCCACTGAACTGAACATGAGGGCTGAAGCCGAGTTGGGTGGTGTGTTCCGATGCCACGGCGAGGACGTCAGCTTGGAGGCTCTTGGCGCCACTTCCGTCGTCGGCGAATCGCAGTTGGAAGATGCTTGTGCGGATCCGCTTGATGACACTGTCAAGAGTTTCGACCGCGTCGGAGAGGCGTTGCACATCCTCGACCCGGTCAAGTGTGCCGGCCATGGCTTGGAGGTTCATGCCCGTGGCGAAGAGGTCTCCGATCACGTGGTCGTGCATCTCCGTGGCGATTCGTTCCTCGTCTTCGAGGATGGAACTCCGGACGAGGCGCTCACGTACCTCGATGAGTTCCAGAGCAAGTGCCGCTTGGGTGCCGAAGGATGCCGCCATGTCCAGCTCCGCGATGGTGAACGCCGGGCGGTCGGCAGTTCGGCCAAAGGCCAAGGCACCGCGGACCCGAGCCCCTGCGCCAAGCGGAACGATGATCACGGGTCCCATGTCGATGTGGGAGGCATGATCGGTCCCCACTCCGTCCTCGACAATCATCCCCCTGCCCGAACGCGTGACCTGTTCGGTTCGAGTCTCGGCCGCTAACAAACTCGTCCCCTTGAATGCAGGCGCCAAGGAGCCGCTCGCTGATTCCAGCCGAGTCGTACCTTCCACATCTGGCATGGTCAGCGTGACGATGTCGGCATCGGCTGCGAGTGCGGCCTCGTCCGTGATCATCTGCAATGGCGGCTTTGTCCCACCAGCGAGAAGCTCATAGCTCAGGAGACTGGCGGCCGCCAGCCACCGCCTGCGCTGCTCTGACTCGGCAAGCCGCCTTGCATTGGCGATCGCTCCACCCGCAGTGGCAGCCATCATCGCGACGACCCGTTCGTCCTCGGAGGTGAACTCGTCGGCGTTGATCGGCTCAGTGAGATACAGGTTGCCGAACACCTCTCCGCCGACCTGGATGGGTGCACCGAGGAATGCATTCATCGGTGGATGCCCGGGTGGCAATCCCACAGCATTCGGATGCAGGTTGAGGTCACCGAGACGAACGAGGGTCGGCTCGGTGGTCAGCAGGCCCAGGATGCCTCGGCCTCTGGGCAGTGCTCCGATTCGGGCGACGGTGTCGTCGTCCATTCCCGAGTGCACGAACTCGTACAGGCTCCCGCCGCGGCCGATGACTCCGAGTGCGGCGTAGCGTGCTCCGACAAGATCACGGGACGAGTCGACGACCGCCTGCAACAACGAGCGAAGGTCCTTTTGGGTCGACGTGATATCGACGGCAAATGCCTGGGCCCGTTCCAGTCTGAGCAGCCGTCGCTGCATAGATCCCGCGCCGACGGAGACATGGACGTCCGGTCGGTCCAGTTCGTAGGCAATGGACTCTGCAGTCTCCCGTCTTGGGATCTGCACTGCAGTGGCAGCGCGATGCGTCTCATTGACGGGCACCTGACCGCCCACTTCCAAGGCGACAAGCGGTGCTCCCAGGCTCAGCTCATTCGCCGCCGTGGCTACCGAGGCGTTCACTCTGTCGACGCACGCGATTGCCGCCCGGCGCAGTGCGTGACCGGCCTCGACCAGGCGCATTGCTGAATCGCCTTCTGGTCCGACGGCAGTCATCGGTTGTCGAGCGTGCACTCGACAGCGCCCCATGAAGATCGGAGGTCCTCGGTCGGCACCCGAAAGGTGCCACGGCTAGTTCGAGGGTCTGTCGGTTGGCGCACTGCGACCTCCAACGGATACTTCCGTTTGTCGGTGGCGGCTAGCTTTTCAACCGGTTGAGGGACCATACTCGACTGGGTTGCGACGCGCAATCGCCTCTGTCGACCTCGGTCTGGTCGAGCACTCATGAGTCAGACGGGACCTACCGGCTCACCCGTCTACAAATCGGGAAGGCTGCCCGTCAAGATGACGTACTCCGCAATCTGCCGCGCCTTCTCATTCCGAGATTGGGAGACTGTGCGCAGAAGATCGAACGCGGCGTCGGCGTCGATGTGCCGTGTCGCCATGAGGATTCCCTTCGCCTGTCCGATCACATCGCGGGTGGACAGCGCCTCGCGCAATCCGACCGCCTCCGCCAGATCGCGTTCGTGGATCCGTGCACCAGCAAGGGCGAGTGCCGCGAGTGCCGCGAAGACAGTTCCGAATGCACGTGCGGACTCATCGAATGCGCCACGGCGAAAGCTGTACAAGTCGAGCGCCCCGAGCGTCTCCTCGGAGGCGAACAGCCGAAATGCCAGCATGCTCTCGATACCTGCCCCGAGGGCCCGCTTCGCAAACGTCGGCCAGAGCGATGTCTGGTCGCGAAGGTCCGATGATTCGAAGGTCGGGCGCTCCCAGATCGCGTCCACGCACGGTCCTTCACCGATCTCGTACTCCATCTCCTCGACGTCACGTACCAGCTCATTCGACCACGCGCCAACCACGATCTTTCCTTTGCTCACCAGCAACAGACCTGCGCCGTCGCAGCCATCGATGGTTTCGGCAGCAACGTCGACGATCCGCTGCAACGTGAGCCGGACTGTCGGCTCCGCCGCAAGCGACCGCGCAATCTCAGCGATCGAAGCGGACGACGAATCACGTCCTAGCTCCGGCTGGTCAGAATTGTCCTCCTCACTCATTCGCATGGCCGGCTGTCGGGGATCGTTGTCCATCGCCAGCTCCAGGTCGTAACGCAGCGTTCCCGCAGATGGCACCGCTCTCGATCATCAATGCAGTCTGGCACCGACGGCAGGCGAGGCGCAGACCGATTCGATCCCCAAGAGAACTTCGCCCGTCCGACTCATCTAGGAGTATGTTCGCCTGACTGCTTAAGCGACACCGGATCCATTGCCACATACTCCCCAGTTCCCCCGCTCAACGAACGCTAGATGCAGAGCGTGAAGCGTGCAACCGCTGGGCCATAGTGGCGCACGGGCGAAGAGGCGCGACGTATCCCTCTCGCCACCTTTGCAACCACGACTCCGACGAAATCTGCCGACGAGTCCTGATCCGACCGAACGAGCGGTGGCATCGTGTCCTGACACCGATCGACGCATCTGGATAGCGGCGAGCCTCTCCTCATGCCCATCCGTCCAAGGCGCTGAGGGTGTCCCCGATGCCGGTTATGTCCACAGATCGTATTGCTGAGAACGTAAGATTCAACCCACAGGCCTCGGATCGCCCAGCTGAGGTGTAGCGGTCAAAGACGATCGATCAGAGTGTCGGTGTCGGCTCATCATGCCCTCACTGAGGCCGGCGTCGTGGTTGCTGCATTGGCGTTGCTCCGGTGTTGAGGCTTTCCGGCGTCCCTCGGCCACCGATGTGCATGCCAGAATCGGCAGCGGCAAGACTGACTGCGTCGACAGACGCGGTCCGAAGGGGAAGGCAAGCAGCAATGGAGCGGAGCAGCGACGCGGAGCCCCCCTCGATGGATGAGCTGCGTGAACGGTACCGGCGGGAGCAGCAGAAGCGGCTGCGCCCGGAGGGTATGGCCCAATGGCGTGAGCTGAATGAGGAGTTGGACCGGGATCCGTTCGTCGAGCCCGGCTTCACCCGGGACCCCGTGGTCGAGGAGACCACCGTCGTGATCGTGGGTGGAGGCTTCGCCGGGATGCTTACGGCGATCGACCTCGCCAAGCACGGGATCACCGACGTCCGGATCATCGAGAAGGCCGGTGACTTCGGTGGTACCTGGTACTGGAACCGGTACCCGGGCTGCATGTGCGACGTGGAATCGTACGTGTACCTGCCGCTCCTCGAGGAGACCGGCTTCATGCCGTCCGAGCGCTACGCCAGCGCCACCGAGATCTTCGAGTACTCCAAGCTGCTGGCCCGCACGTTCGACCTCTACCCGCACGCGCTCTTCCAGACCGACGTCACTGGGGCCGAATGGGACGAGGAGGCGCAGCGGTGGCAGGTCACCACCAGCCGCGGTGACCGGCTGTCCGGTCGATTCCTGGTGCTGGCCGGGGGTATCCTGCACAAGGCCAAGTTGCCGGGAATCCCCGGGATCGAGGACTTCGAGGGCAAGGCCTTCCACACCAGTCGCTGGGACTACAGCTTCACCGGCGGCAGTCCCACCGAACCGATGAACGGCCTGGCCGACAAGCGTGTCGGAATCATCGGTACCGGTGCCACCGCTGTGCAAGTGGTGCCACAGATTGCACGTGCGGCCAAGGAGCTCTTCGTCTTCCAGCGCACCCCGGGCGCGGTGGGCGTCCGCAACCAGCAGCCCACCGACGTCGAGTGGTTCCAGAGTCTGAAACCCGGATGGCAGAAGGAGCGGATCGTAAACTTCACGCAGGCAGTGACCGGCGCCCAACCCGAGGTGGACCTGGTGGCCGACGGTTGGACCGAGTTGATGTGGGTCGATACCCAGAAGGCCGTGGATCCGGAAGAGGCTGAGGCGCTCGAGCGGATCGACTTCGAGGCCATGGAGTCGATCCGGCGACGCGTCGAGGAGATCGTCGAGGACCCCGAGACGGCCGAGAAGCTCAAGCCGTACTGGGGCAAGCACTGCAAGCGGGTCTGCTTCCACGACGAATACCTGCCGGCGTTCAATCTGCCCAACGTGCACCTGGTGGACACCGACGGACGAGGCGTCGACGAGCTCACCACACGCGGCCCGGTCGTGAACGGTGTCGAGTACCCGGTGGACCTGCTCATCTATGCCTCCGGCTTCGAAGTCACCACGGACCTGCACCATCGGCTCGGCTTCGACCCCAAAGGCCGGCACGGCGTCACCCTCTCGCAGCGTTGGGCCGAGGGCGCCCACACACTGCACGGGGTGCTGGCCAGCGGATTCCCCAACCTGCTCCTGATCAGCCTCGTCCAAGGTGGGTTCGGTACGAACTTCTCGCACCTACTCTCCGAGTCGGCCAAGCACGTGGCGCACATCGTCGAGGCCTGCATCGAGCAGGCGATCGTCGAGATCGAGCCTGAGGAGGCCGCCGAGGAGGAGTGGCTCTCGGTGCTCCACACCGTCGGTTTCGGCGGCGCCCGCTACTTCCAGAACTGCACACCCAGCTTCTACAACAGTGAGCAGCAGGCGATCGACGCTCGGGCGGCCCGCAATCTCACCTACTCCGGAAGTCTTCTGGACTACATCGGTTACCTGGAGCGCTGGCGTCAGGCGCCCGACTTCGCGGGCGTCAACGTGCTGCGAGAGGAAGTCTCGGAAGGCGGGTAACCGCATCTTCGGTTACGAATCACACGTTTGCGCCCCGTAGAACGCTACGTGCAATGGCCTGCCCACGAGCTGCGGACACCAAACACTGGTCCTCAGCTCCCCGAGCTGAGGACGTCCGTAGGACATGGAACGGCGTGGACACTTGCTGGGTCTCGACGCACCTCGCAAGTGCGCTGTCGACGTGATCACCGAGGAACAGCTCAAAGGACAGTCACGAACCTGAAAGCCGAGAACGACGCCATGGATGAACGCACCGCTGTCCGAGCGCGGTCGGGATCCGTCCGCACCACCTCGGTGCCCTTGGGTGAGGACCTCGTCCCTGACACCCTCCTGCCTGGAACGAGCCAGGGTGGATAGTGTCTCGGTTGCACCGGTCCACGGTGCATACTGGGTCGCTGCTCGGAGGAGTCGGCGGGGGTGCGGGGCGGTGCCCGGTCGAGCAGTGTCGCGACGAGCAGCACCGATCAGGGAGAAGACCATGCGGATCGATCGTTCCGAGCAGCCTCGTATTGGGAGCGGCATCCGTCGCCGGGGCGCGCTGGTACTGGCAGTACTCGCCATCGGGGGCGGTACGCTCACGGCCTGTTCCTCGACGAACAGCTCGAGCTCCAACAGCACTGGTTCGTCGTCCGCGTCCTCCGCGTCGGCATCGTCGTCCGCCGGTGCGTATCGTGCGCCGATCCCGGGTTCGGCGTTCACCAGCACGACTGGCCTCACCTCGTCGACGGTCACGATCGGGAACGTGTCCACGGAGACCGGGGGGATCTTCACCGGATCGGTCGTGGGGACGGAGGCCTTCTCGGACTACATCAACTCGCTCGGAGGGGTGAACGGTCGGAAGCTGGTCGTAGACGCCCTGGACGACCAGTTCAACGGGGCCCAGAACAAGCAGCAGACCCAGAACGCAGTGAACAACGACTTCGCGCTGGTCGGGAGCTTCTCGCTCGAGGACAGCTTCGGCGAGACGGTGCTGGCGGCGAACCCTCAGGTCCCTGACGTATCGACCACGCTCGACCCGGCACTCATCATGCGGCCGAACACGTTCAGCGCGAACCCTACCGGGCTGGGATGGCCAACGGGGCCGCTCTATTACTTCAAGAAGAAGTACCCGACGCAGGCGCTGCACACCGCAGTGCTGTCGTCCGCGTTCCCGTCGGCGCTCGCCAGCTGGGATCTCGAGAAGCCCGTTCTGAGGCAGGCCGGCTACAAGCTCGACTACTACTCCGAAGTCCCGGTCACCCAGACGGACTTCACCCAGAACGTCGTCGACATGCGCAAGGCGGGAGTCCAGTTGATCTACATCGACCAACTCCCGGAGAACTATGCCGGATCGCTGTTCAAGTCACTGGACCAGCAGAACTTCCACCCGGTCCTCGTAATCGGAACCGCTTCCTACAGCGAAGCCCTGGTGCCGGCTGCGGGCGGCCCTGCGGTGGTCGATGGGAGCAACTTGGAGATGCCGAACGCCCTCTTCCTGGGTGAGGACGAGTCGCAGATCCCGGCGGTGGGCACGTTCCTGAAATGGGTGCAGAAGGCGTCGCCGGGCTTCAAGGCGGACTATTACACCCTGGCCGGCTGGGCCAACACGCAGCTGTTCGTGCAGGCGCTCAAGGCGGCCGGGAAAGACCCGACCCAAGGGTCGGTGCAGCAGCAGCTCCGCAAGATCACGTCGTTCAACGCCTCGAACCTGCTCGCCACCACCAACCCAGCGCAGCGCAAGCAGGCGACCTGCTACCTGATCGCCACGGTGGTGAATGGCCAGTTCGTGCGCTCGGATGATCCGCCGGTCAACGGGCCGACCAACGGCTACCGGTGCGACGGTGGCTTCCTGGCCGCGTCCAGCTGAGTCCCAGCCACAGAGGCCGTCGGGGGCCTGCTCGGCTGAGGGTCGGCATCGGGTCAAATGGCTGGCGGACACCCACGGATCCGTGCTCCTCGGGGACCGCCGGCGGCCGTGCCATGGAAGCGGTGTCCAGCTAGGTCTGGCTGAGACTGCACGAGAATGTGCTCAGCCATGCAAGCTGACAACACTGGCTCGTGATCCCAACTCTCAAGGTTGAGAACGCGTTCGTAAGGACCATCCCGAACTGCACTTCAGTGGCAGGTCTGAGCGCCAGGCTGACTACCCGGTACTGAGTTGCGCCCGGCCGGTGCGCGCTGAAGCGAGTGAACACCAGCCACGTCGTCCGCAGCGGTGGGACGGCTGCGCCAGCCGGTCGATCCTCATGCCATCAGCCGATGTGGAATGCTCATTGTGGTCATGCGGCGTCGGCATTGCGTCGATGGGCGTCGGGCGGCCCGCACTGTCACGAAAGGGGGCGCTGTGTCCGAGCGCTACTTGATCATCTCCGCCGACGGCCACTGCGGCCTGCCGCTGGCCGACTACAGGCCCTACCTCGAAGCCCGCTACCACCCCGTCTTCGACGACTGGGTCGCCAGCAAGAACGCTGAGCGCTCAAAGAAGCTGGAGGCGAACTTCGAATACATCATGGGCTGGGAGACCTCCAACGAGGAGGGCCTGCGCGGGGCCTACGACCCCGCCGTACGCGATCGTGAGCTTGATCAGGACGGCGTTTCGGCCGATGTGCTCTTCGCCGATGCCGACGCGATCACGGGAATGGGCTCGCCGCCGTTCGGCGCCGGACTCTCTGCCGGGGAGATCGACGATCCGGACCTGGCCTTCGCCGGGGCCCGCTCCCACAACCGATTCTTGGCTGAATTGTGCTCGACCAGCCCGGAACGCAGGGCCGGCATTGCCCTCATGCCTCTGTGTCACGACCCGTTACGGGCAGTCGCAGAAGCCGAATGGGCCGCGGAGCAGCCTGGCATCCGAGGCGTGATGATTCCGACGATGTGGCGCGAGCGAGCGCCGTATAGCAGCGAGGTCTACGAAGACTTCTGGGCGGTATGCGCCGCCGCTCACCTGCCAGTCCACACCCACTCCGGTGAGGCGCCGCAGGAGGACTACAACGGCCACCTCGGCATCTACCTGGCCGAGGTTGTCTGGTGGGCGGCACGGCCGTCATGGCACCTCTTGTTCTCCGGGGTCTTCGAGCGCCATCCGGATCTCAAGTTCGTCGTCACGGAAGCTGCCGCCTACTGGATCGCAGACTCGAAGTGGAAGTGGGACCAGTACATGGGCGGAGGGCACACAACCAAGAAGATGGCCGCGTTACTCGAAGGGAAGATCTCGAAACTTCCGTCCGAGTACTTCGGGACCAACCTCTTCGCCGGAGCATCGACGATGTCAAAAGAGGAGATCCGCCGGCGTCACGTCCTCGGCCTCGACGCCGTCATGTGGGGAACGGACTACCCACATCCCGAGGGCTCATGGCCGAACACGGCGGTCAAGCTCAAGACTGACTTCTGCGACGTCCCGGTGGAAGAGACCCGGCAGCTCCTGGGCGGGACCGCTGCCAGGGTCTACGGCTTCGACCTCGACGCACTGCAGGTGGTAGCTGACCGGATCGGCCCGACCCCATACGACCTGGGCCAGGACACCTCTTTGGCTGCCGACCCCGATGCTCCCGCGTCAGCCAAGTGGTGGCTCGCCGAGTACGGCATCACCCCGACCCGCTGATCTACCAGGCCCTCAAGACCTGCGTCGTGTCGAAAGCGTTGGAGGTCGACCCGGCCGGGTAGTCGTCTGCCGCGATCGGCACGGCGATCTCTTCGGCCAACGGTCCGAACCGCGCCGCCAGCGGGGCAAGAGCGTCGAGGTCGAAGCCGTAGAGCGCGGCTGCATTGGTACCCACACATCGCTGGACGACGTTGGGATCCTCGCCGGCGAACGCCACGCGGAGGGCCTCGCGACTGAACGGCCACGTCCCTTCCGAGTGCGGGTAGTCGTCGCCCCACATGATCCGATCGGCCCCGAAGCCTGGCCGCAATGCGGACTCCGACGACCTCAGGAACGACGCTCCCACCCACACGTTCCGCGCGAAGTACTCCGACGGTTTCATCGACATGCCCTGGGCCGCCGCCCCGAAGAACATGGCCTCGGCGGCGCTGCCACCCGCCATGCGGCCGTAGAACCAGTCCAGTGTCTCGAGCCCACGAGGCAACCAGGCGACGCCCTGTTCGGTGAGAGCCACCTTGAGATTCGGGAAGCGATCGAAGACACCTCCGAAGATGAGGTGCCACAGCGGACGGTGGCTGAACCACGGGAGCTCGACCAGCATGACCGCCCTGGCGATCTCGAGGTCGCCGTAGTCGGGCAGGCCTGAGCCGGCATGCACGTTGACCACGGCACCGACCTGTTCGCACAGCCGCCAGAGTGGGTCGTAGACGGGGTCGTACAGACCGGGGAGGTGAGACCCCGGCGGGATCGACGGCAGCAGGATGCCACCGAAGAGGTCGACATGCTCGGCCGCCCATGAGACCTCGGCGAGCGCGTCGTCGAGGCGATTGACGAAGACCTGGACAACGCCTGCCCGCCTACCGGGCGCTGCGGCGCAGAAGTCCGCCACCCAGCGGTTGTGGGCTTGGACCCCGGCCCAGCGTCGCTCGTAGTCGGCCTCAACCGGAGGCAGCGCCACCAGGTTTCCCTCCTCGAAGAAGGGAGGGACCGTGTTCGGAAACAACACCTCGGCGACGATTCCATCGACCTCGTGCTCGGCCAGGCGTCGGTCCGAGTCCCAGTTGCGGTAGCGGATCGGGGCGAGCAGGTCGGCGAAGGGGACCTCGTACGTCGCTGCCCACGCATCGAACTCCTCGTGGAATCTCGAGGCGAGGTACGGCCGGTAGTCGATGACGTCCGCCCCGCAGTGCGAGTCGGCAGAAATGACGGTGTAGCGGCGCTCCATGTCGGTTCCTCCTCTAGTGCAGCAGCGTCGGGGGCAGCCCACCCTTGGCGACGGCATCGGCCCGGGCATGCAGGAGGCTCCCGAATCGACCCGCGTCGGGACCCAGGATGTAGCGGCCTTCGTCCAGGTCCTCGAGAACCTTCATCCCCAGCCAGTTGAGGTCGACGATCTTGGCCGGGAGCCCGGCCGCTTCGAGCTGGGCCTTGAACTCGGCGAATGTCGTCCCCGGGGCGGGGGGACGGGGACGAACCCGTTCGAGCTCGGCAGGACGGTTGCGTGCCGCGGTCCACAACCCGGTGTCGAGGAGTCCCCCGCCGGGGTAGAAGACATGGGCGTTGACCGGCGCCTCGATCTGGCGCAACTGGTGCGCCACCGATTCGATGAAGCAGCTGACCGCCGCCTTGGACGCGGCGTAGACGCTCGCATAGGGAACGGGTGCCACGCCTCCGTCGCCTGACGACGTCGCGACGACCTCCCCGGGAATCCCCGCCCCCAGCATTCTGGGTAGGAAGGTCAGGACTGTTGCAGCAACGCCGATGACATTCACCGAGAAGCACCATCGCCAGTCGTTGACCTCCTGCTCCCAGGGCAACCCGCCGCCACCGGAGGTGACGCCAGCATTGGCAAAGAGGAGATCGCACCTGCCTTCGGTTGCGTAGACGTCATCTGCGAGCGCCACCACCGAGTCCTCATCCGCGACATCTACAAGCACCCCTCGCGTCGTCCCGAGCGGGGCCAACTCGTCGATTGCGGAAGTGAGCGCTGCCGCCTCGACATCTGCGATGACCACGTGGGCACCTCTCGCGAGCAGTGCATGCACAAGGCCCCTACCGATGCCGCCCGCACCGCCGGTGACAACGGCAACCTTGCCTTCAAAGTCCATCAGGTCCCCCATCGTGAGTCTTGTACCCCGTGTCGCACGGCACCGCCAGTTGTGGGCAGATCGGACCGGACGAAGCCGAGCCTGCCTATTCCTCGGCGGTTGGGGAAAGGTCGTCGTAGCGCTGGTGCATGAAGGGCACGATCCATTCGGCCGGCACCTTCGAATGAATCTGCCCCCGTTGAATGGCGCTGCGCTCGCCCACCGTCACTCCGACGAGTGAGAGGACCGGGAGGTCTGCGACAGGATCGAACCTCGAGTCGCGTAAGTCGAGTTCGCCTTCGCACGCCTTGACCCAACGAACGGTCTCCTCTCGAGTGCAGTAGACGAGGCTGGGGTCTGCATCGAGGCCTTTGCCATCCGGAGCAGGGAGTGCCTTGAAGTAGAAGTCCGTCCGTGTTTGCGGAGCGGGCACTTCGAGTGTCTCGGTTGTGTGTCCGGCGAACTCGGCGAACGTGACGCCCATCCGAGCCATTGTGCCGCGCACCGAATCACCGTTCAATTCAACCGCGACCTGGCCCAACTTCTTCGGCTCACCAAATGTCTCGCGGCCCCCGATCACTGATTGTTCGGTGCTCATCGGCATCACGAGACAGTAGTATCCGAGCGTGCCCTCGTGGGAGCACTGCACCGACACGCTTCCAGCACCGAAGGTTGTCAAGCCGGGGATGTCAACAGTCGCGAACGTTACCTTCGCGAGTGGCGTCGCGGATGGCTCAAGAGGCCTGGGAAGCACCGACGCCAGAATCGCAGGGTCCGTTTCGAAGGTTGCGACCAGAACCGTCGACCAGGCGCCAACGGAGGTCTTCTCGACCTCGCGACTACGGATCTGCTCAGGCGTTTTCGCTGCGTAGCGAATGACCATGGCCACCCCCTTCGCGGTCGGCGTCATGGCCGAACCGCCTCGTGGGCATCGTCGCAGTCAGCGGCCACCGCGTCAACTGTCCGGCTAAAGGTGCAGGACCGCAGTTCCAATAGGGCGGGATGCAGCCTCGCCACTGCGGTCATTCTCTGCTTCTCAAGCTGGGAGCGTCATCTCCGGTCCTCAGCTGCGCCAGCTGAGGGCGCCGGTCCAATTGCTCCCGGCAAGTAGGCGCGAGCACTCCGTTCCAGACCTCAACCTGCGTACCCGAACTCCAATGCGGACCGTCGGTCCTCAGATTCTGAAGCTGATGACTACTGGCAGGTCCTCAGCCGGCCGGGCTGTGACTGCGAAATCGCCCGCTTCCCCGCGCACATTGATGTTCCTCCCCCCGACGACTCAGGCCAGGGCGGTCAGTGCCAACTCGGCTGCCGACTTCCCTGACTGGATGGCCGGGTTCTGCCCACCCCCGTTGGTCCAGGCGCCTGCGAGGAACAGGTTGTGGATCGGCGTCGTCTGCGGGAGCCAGCCGAGCCCCGAATTGGCGGGCGTGTTCTCGTAGCCCTCGATGGCACCCAGCGGGTTGTGCGTGTAGGCGAAATTGGTGAGCGGGGTGGAGGCCTCTCGAAAGCCGACGGCACCGGCGAGACCGGGGACTGAGGCGTCGGCAAGGCCGACCAACTCGTCGGCTACCCGCTCCTTGACCGCGAGGTAGGCGCGATTCTCGTGATAGCCGGCGAGCTCGCCACCCGTGCCCCACACGTCGGCGTAATCCCAGTCCACCATCGCTGAGAGCACGACCACACCTCCACCTTCGGGAGCGCAGCCCGGGTCCACTCTGGTGTAGTCCGTCACCGTGATGTCCGCGTGACCCCAGTCGCCGGACAGCGCGGCTTCCCGTTGGGCGAGGGAATCGTAGTCAGGGCATACGAAGATCTCGTGGGGGAGGTGCTGCTCGCCGAAGACATCGCGCTCGAGACCCAGGTACACGTTGAAGACGGTGTACGACGCAGCCGGCGCCTCGACGCGCGCGACATAGTCGTCGGGTAGGTGTCCCCGGCCGACCATCTCGAGCATCGTGGCGGGGGCGTTGGCATTGGAGATGACAACCTCGGCCTCGACCCGCAGTCCCTCCGCGGTCTCCACCGCCGAGACACGCCCGTCGCGAACGTCCACCCGTGCGACCGTCTGAGAGTAACGCACCTCTCCACCGCGCTCGCGCAGCTCCCGCTCCAGTGCCCAGGCGACCGCGCCGGAGCCGCCCTCGGGGTACCAGCCGCCGTGGTGGCCGTAGGCCATGGCCATCACCGACCCATTGACGGACGCCACCAACTCCGGGGGAAGTCCCGCGTAGGGCCACAGCGCTCCCAAGACGGCCACGAGGCGTGGGTCGTCCACGTGACGGGTGATGGTCTGGGCCCAGGTCTCGCCGCTCACCGACACCAGCGTCGGATAGCGGGTGACGAAGCCCTCCAGGCCCGCCTGCCGCCCTGCCACTCCATCTTCGTAGAGGCGGATGGTGTCGCGGTACACGGCCGATGCCTCGTCCAGATACGCCCGGATCCCGAGCGCCTCGTCGGGGAACTGGCCGATCAGATCCGACTCGTACCGGTACACATCGGCGTGGGCGACGATCTCGTGGTCGGGGAAGCGAGCCACGTACAGCGGGTCGAGTCGACGGAGGTGGACTCGGTCCCAGATGCCCAGCTCGCGGTAGACGGTGTCCATGCCACCTCCGGGCGCCAGCCCGTTCAACGCGTGGAGGCTGCAGTCGAACCGGTAGGGGCCCCGGTGGAAGCACTGCGCGTATCCGCCCGGGGACCCGTCGCTCTCGAGCACCAGGACCCGGCGACCCCGACCGGCGGCGGTCACGGCTGCCGCCAACCCTCCGAGGCCCGCCCCGATCACGACAATGTCTGCACGTTCGACCATCACGGTTCCTCCCGTGGTCACGCGAACCAGTCGCCCCCCCTCACTCAACCACCGTAAGACATGCGTCGGTCGGCAGAACAGGGTCCAATGGCATCAATTTCCGTCAGCGTTCCCCGATCCGGCAGGAGGTCCTCCCGAATCGAGCGTTACCGCAGGCGGTGCCGACCCGCCTCGATACCCCGGGGATTGCGGGGAGCGGGAATCCGGACCGCCCCGGGATCGGTGGCTGTTCCTTCCCTTGAGAGGATGGAGCGATGTCAGAGAAAAAGTGGGCCTGGAGTTAAGAACAGCCGACGTTTCGCTCGGCCCGATCACCTATCCCCGTGAGCCTCCGGTTTGTGACCACAGCAGTATCCGAACCTCAGACTATGAACTGGACGGAGTCTCCAAGATTCGCTGGCGGCCCGGGTCCTATGACTGCCTACCGAGGTTCTCCGCTACTGAAGCCGACAACCTTCCACAGCACTCTCGGTGGGGGGTTCGACTCGGAGAGCCGTATCCAACCTTCGACAGACGGAACCAGTTGCGCACCCAGTGGGGGGAATGACCGCTCGTCTCAGTCGGCTCCCTTCTCATCCAGCTGCTCAGGGGGAGGCTTCGCGAATGTGGACGGTTCCGTGTGTCCGCTCCCCTGACCGCCGGTACCGGACCGATGCTCGATCACGTCGATCTTGGCCTCACAGGCCTCTACGATCGCTGGGTCACCATCTGTCTCGTGGGCATCGAGGTACTCCCGTGCCTCTCCCACTGTTGCCGGAATCCAACCCTTGTTCCACACAGGCATGGTCCAGACCGTATCGGGTGCCACTCAGTCGTGCCGTGAGAAGGCTCATCAGTCGAGCTACGAGCTCACCGTGTATGTTGCCGTGGCCGTCTGCTTCTGACTCGTCCCTGTCGGTCCGTGAATGGCCCCCGTCACCTTCCACTTCCCGATCGTCCCGTGAAAGGGGATTGGCGGGGAACTCAGATTGGGGTTCGTGGGTGCGCCGAGGACAGCGTGGACCGTCTGGCCGTCATAGGTCCCCGTGATGGTGAAGGACTCAGCGCTGGAGGAGCTGGGTGAGAGCGGAGTCCCGATGAGCACGCCGATGTCGAACGACTTCCCAGCGAACGACCCCTTGTACCGGAAGACCTGGACATCCTTCGATGCACCCGTCGTGGTCAGGAACGGGTTTGTGCTGCCGGTTGGAAGCGTGAGAGTGGCAACCCCTGATACTGAGTGGCCTCCGATGTTTCCGGCGAACGACTGGGGTGGGTTGCCGATGGTGTTTCCGTTGTTCGGCGCCGGCGTCCAGGTGATCGTCGCCGTGCCACTGCCAGCCGAGATGGCTGCTGACGCCTCGGAGAAGACGAAGATGCCCACGATCACGACTACGACCACGATGGCGGCACCGATGATCCCGAAGATCAGCGATCGGTGGCGGCCCTTCGAGGCGACGGCTGGATCAGCTGCGACCGATGACCCCACATCGGTGGGCGCTTCATCGGCTTGAGCCTTCTCTGGCAATCCGTCGGAGGATCCCGGCCCGGCTACTTGTTCGCCCTGCGAGACTCCGCCACCTGCGTGCACTTGCTCTCCGATGTCTGGCGCCGCCTCGGCACGGATGGTAACCGAGTGAATGGCGCACCATGGGTTTCCTGAGCATCGCCACCGCGTCGGCGGCCTATGGCACCTTTGGACGGTCGGGCTGCAGCCAACTCCATCCGACGGAGCGCGACTCCTCGGTGTTGGTGTCGAAATCCCAAGTGCAATCGTGCACGCGAGAAGCTGCCATTGACCTTCTTCCCGTTCTCAGCGTGCAAAGCTGAGATCCGCGGAAACTGGTCAGCCTGGAAGGCTGCCCCCAGATCCGGCAACGAGGGGTCACCTCTCGGCTTGTGCACCCGGCACGGGAGTCGCGGCCGTGACCCCCATTCACATATCGGGAGGGCTCGGAACCAAGTGGTCAGTTGAGGATGTTCACTGCTCTCGATAACACCAGTGCAACCGTCAGGAGCGACGCCAACGATTGCACCATCATCAACAACTTGGCCCAGGCCGTCAGTGGCATCGTGTCGGTCGGGCTGAATGCCGTCGCATTGGTAAATGATGTGTAGAGATAGTCCATGAAGTCTGGTGTCCAGCGTGGGCCAGATCCTGGAGACAGGGTCCGGGTACCTGGAGTCTGCGGGATTCCCGGGCCAATTCACTCCGAAGGCGCGAGCCAACGAGGCAGGACGTCGCAGACTCCCGATGCAAGTGGCCCGGCCAGCGGAGCCATGGCCTTCGTCATAGCGGTCGGCTCCTGACCGCTGCAGGTGGGGACTGATGCGGTCACGGAAGCTGATGGACCACCAGCGGTAGCACCGCGCCTGCCCCGGCCTCTCGGAGAAGGGATGCCGCCACGGTCATGGTCCAGCCGCTCCGGTAAGAGTCATCGACCAAGAGGAGAGGACCTTCGGTCGGCAGCTGGACGCCTACTCGCAGGCGCAGCCCGGCCAGAAGGGCCTGAACGCGGGGTGCCGAGGGGACGTCTCCGGGCGGCGGTGGTCCGACGGCCTCGAGGGCCTCGATGATTGGGAGTCGGCCGACTTCAGCGATGCGCCGAGCCAGGTCCTCGACCAACCGGGAGTGGTGGCGTGACGGCATGGGCACGACGGCAACGGGTCGCGCTTGCCAGCGCTCACGCCAGCGACTCAGGACTGCGATCACTCCGTCAACCACGTCTTGGTCCAGGGCGCGGTCCGGTCCGGCGATGGCTCTTGCCGCCTCTCGCCACTCAGGGGCGTCGGCATAGAGGAGCGCCCGCCCGGCGAGGGCTCCCACTATCTTGCCAGAGCGCCCGCCGCCGAGTCCTCGGGGCCAGAGCTTGCGGGGCTCGATGACGACATCTGCGCCGCGCAGGTAGATCCTCGCTGCGGTTATGGCTCCGGGGTCGATGGCGTAGCCCTGAGCGGGGAGGTCACCAGTGCAGACCGAGCACCGCCCACATGGGCCGGGATCGGGGTCGTCCAGTGACCGCTGGAGGAACTCCATCAGGCACCCAAGACCCCCGGCATAGGACCGCATGAGGTCTGCCTCTGCCGCTCGTGCGGCTCGGATGGCGTCCCATTTATGCTGGTCATAGACGTACGGCAAACCCGTCGCCCGCCATCCCTCTGCAACTCGCTCGACGGCCCCCTCGACGGCCACGATCTTGACCAGCGACTCGACGCGTCCCCGGCGAACGCCGGTCACCGACTCCATCTCCGCCACGCTCATCGGGGACCCGCTGTCAGTCAGTGCAGCAAGGACCTTCTCCACGTTGTCCGGGTCCGGGATCGAGGCGGTGGCGAAGAACTCCCAGAGCCGCTCGTCGCCCTCGGCCGGGAGCAGTACTGCCTCAGCGCGATCGATGGCCCGGCCGGCCCGGCCGACCTGCTGGTAGTAGGCGACGGGCGAGTCCGGGGAACCCACGTGGAGGCAAAAGCCGAGATCCGGCTTGTCGTACCCCATGCCGAGCGCCGAGGTTGCCACCACCGCCTTCAACCGGTTGGCTCGTAAGTCGTCCTCGATGCGCTCTCGGGCCTCCGCCTCGAGCCTGCCCGAGTAGGCAGCGACCACGTGTCCCCGAGCCGAGAGGAAGCCGGTCATACGCTCGGTCTCGGCAACTGTTGGCACATAGATGATCCCCGAGCCGGGAAGCAGGTCGAGGGCGCCATCCACCCAGGCGAATCGCTCGAGGGGCCCGAGGCCGGGCATGACGGAGAGTGTCAGTGAGGACCGCGCCAAGCTGCCGCGCAGCACCACTGTCGAGGAGCCGAGCTGTCTGGCGACGTCGTCGGTCACTCGGCTGTTCGCGGTAGCCGTGGTGGCGAGGACGGGTGTCGTTGGCGAGGCCACAAGTACCTTCGAGAGTCGCTGGTAGTCGGGACGGAAGTCGAACCCCCAATCGGAGATGCAGTGGGCTTCGTCGATGACGATCAGGCCTGCTCTTTCGATGACCGGGCCGATCCGGCGCGCGAACGTGGGGTTTGCCAGGCGCTCCGGTGAGACGAGGAGGACATCGACCCCACCGGATTCCACCCCCTGCATGACGGCATTCCATTCGCCGACGTTGGTGGAGTTGATCGTCTTTGCAGTCAGACCGGCACCCTCGGCCGCCTTGACTTGGTCCCGCATCAGAGCGAGCAGAGGGGACACGACGAGGGTCGGTCCCCCACCGAGCGACCTGATGGCCGACGTCGCCGCCCAGTAGACCGCCGACTTGCCCCAGCCAGTGGCCTGGACGACCAGCACGCGTGACCTGTCAGCCACCAAAGCCCGCACGGCGCTGGTCTGGTCGTCCCTTGGGAGCACTCCCTCCCCCGTCATAGCCCGGAGGACCGACGTCAGGTGTCGGTCCGCCTCCTCAATGAGCTCATCTCGAGAGAGGCTCTCCCAACGGATGGCGCTCACGTTGGGCGTTCCGTTCGTCGGCAAAGCACAGAAGCAGCGGCTGACACGGAGTTGTTGGCAGAGTTCTCGATCATGCGTCCTCGATTCGAAGCGGAATCCTGCCAAGGTGCCCGACCGGCACAAGGATCGCCGCTCGTTGGAGCTGACCCTGTGGGTGCCGAGAATGTCATCCGGATGCCCTGACCAGGGATTTCGTTGATTAGCTCGGGACGACAAGACTGGCCATGCGCTACCCGCAATCTGTTACCGACTCGCCACACATCAGCGAGTTGGATGTTCTCAGCTTCGCTGGCTGAGTCGCGCAACTGCATGTTCAGCGTGCGAAGCTGAGGACCCGTTCGGCTCGCGTCCACCGGCTCCACCAGAAGGCCACGTAGCTACGGAGCCCTTCGGTCTTGGCTCACCTTCGGTGCAGATCTTGCCTTTCGATTCAGCCGTCGTCGACGCCCCAGCCGAGTTCGTCGGCGAGCAACAGGAGCACCCTGTTGGGCAGCCGTTCGCCACGTTCGAGGAGCTTGAGGCAACCCTGCACATAGACCTTTCGGGCATCCTCGATACCGCGTGTTTGGACGCTCCCGGCGACAGGAGGACGAATGCCGATGATCTCAGCAAGGTCCGTTGATTGGTCACCCGCGTCGGTCTCCACGAGCAGCGATTCGATGGCGCGAAGCATGTACCTCCTCGGCGGCGATCCCTGCTCCCATCGGGCGACTGACTGCTGGGTCACACCCAGTTGATCCGCCACTTCCCGTTGTGTCATCCCGTGCTTCAGGCGATAGGTGCGGATCCGGTTGGCGAGCCCATCGGGTGGCTCCACTGAGTACTCATTTGTATCCACTAATTGTTCACGGTACTCCCGTGCTTGTGGAGTTGACAAGGCCCGGGCTCAGAAATGGTCGTGAGACGTGTTGAACTACATCGATGTTGTTCACTCGCTGCGGGTATGTGTTCGGCGTGGGTGCGGCGGCTGAGTTCGCGGCTCTGCACTGGCGCAATTCGCCAAATCCTCTGCTCCGGTGGCTGAGTCCATCAGGCAAAATGTCCTCCGCTGCTGAGGCTGAGGACGGTGCCTCTGAGTCTCCTTCACGCAGGCTGACCTCATCTGCCGACCACGGGGAATTCGACAGGAGTGCTGGACGGCCGCACCGAACCGGTGTTGTGGTCCCCTGTCCGGGATCGGGAGATGCAGAAGTGAAACTCCAAACGGCCTTTGGCCGGCCCTTGGTCGGTTCAGTACGTAGCCAGTTGGGCCAGTCCGGTCCCGAGCCCCATGTTCCACAGGGTCAGCCCCGTCACCGGGGCAATGGCCACGTGGCATCGGGGGGTTATCCCAAGAACTTGTTCACCTCGGCCGCCCAGGCGGTGGCGTCCTGAATGAGGAAGCCGTGCCCGGCGTCGGGATAGATGACGACCCGGGCCCCGGGGATGGACCGGGCCATCTTCTGGGCGTTGGCAGGAGGCGTGAGCACATCGTCAGCCCCGTCACCTATGAGCGTGCGCGCCACGATGCGACCATGCCCGGCTCGGTCGGAGCCAATTGCCCAACTGGTCACCGCCGCGAGCTGGGCCTTGTCCACCGTCGCCGATGGCAGGTACAGGTTCGGGTACGCAGTGAGGGCCTTGATGAACGCCGGGCCCTGGGTGACCAGCTGGTCAGGGGGGAAGAGAAGGGCCATGGTGGCATTTCCGTTGTCTGTGCCGCCAGCGTTGGCCAGCGCCGAGGCGGTGGCGGCCGTGGGGAGCCTGGCCTTCCCGTTGCCCGAGAAGGTGGCGCTGAGCACCAGGCGACCCACGTCCCCGCGATGCCGAACGGCCAGGGCTTGGGCGATCATCCCGCCCATGGACCAGCCCAGCACGGCAGGGTGATGAAGATGCAGGGCCGTGATGAAGGCTGCCGTCTGATCGGCCATGGCCGTGATGGTGAGGGTGCCGGGCGGCATCGCCGTCTGGCCGATCCCGGCGTTGTCGAAAGTGATCACCCGGTGCCGCGTAGCCAGCGCGTTCACGAGGTCGGGTGGCCAGGTGTCCTGGCTGCCCGAGAGGCCCATGATCAGGACGAGGGACGGACCGCTCCCGTCGCTTCGGTAGCTGACGGCTCCGTCGGAGGTCTGGACCACTTGGACTGGGATGCTCGTGATGGAAGGCGTGGCGGCCGCGCCGGCCGGTATGGCTCCGCTCAGTGGCACCAGCGAAAGCCCGATCGCCGTCGCTGCCTCAAGGATCCGCCGTCGCCTCATGAGGGGGTCAACGCTAATCCACGAAGCTTGGTATTGCCCTGACCAAACCAGTGATGCTTTCCGATTAAGCGCAGTTCAGTGACTGAGGCCAAAGACGGGAGATCATCGGAGGCGACCACTCGGCAGCCTGAAGCCATCTTGCGGACAAGTTTCAAGTGCGGATAGTCGGCAGGCCTGACGCCTTGTTCATCCGGCATGGCCTCAACCGGTAGGGACGTGTTCGATGGTCGGGGTCCTCGGTGGAGCAGGCTGGGAACAGTGGTGCGGTTCGATGCTGGGTCGTCTTCAGCTGGCGGAGCCACCGCCTTGAGCGGGAATCCGAGCAGCCGTGGAGCTGATGTACACGCCCATCGACGTGGCATCTGAACTCACCACTCTTCATGAATCTCTCAAGGATGCGGGAGCCGGTGACGATGAATGGAGCATGACACTGCGACCCTTTTCACGTCAGTTGAAGAGGAAGGCGGAAGAAGAAGCCGCTCCGGACGGACTTGACCAGATCGACCAGTTCTTCTCCAATGACCTTCGCCCAGACCATCCGTCGCCAGATGACGCTCCACCGGATGAGGCGGCCGTGCCGCAGATAC
>Ga0182010_10000544_pt1 | contig 21356 bp, 16 predicted proteins | sample 611E1MmetaG_FD_120488 | JGI IMG/M metagenome (GOLD analysis project Ga0182010, IMG submission 120488) | Permafrost microbial communities from Stordalen Mire, Sweden - 611E1M metaG | ecosystem: Environmental > Terrestrial > Soil > Wetlands > Permafrost | place: Sweden: Stordalen | collected...
GAGATACCGTCGGTGAAGGAGCCGACTGCGGTTCCATTGATGTAGAAGTCAGCGCTTTCCCGGATCCGTTCGAACTCGACGATGAACTTGTTGCCAGAGAATGTAGCAGGAACCTTGAAATGCTTACGGTACCACGCCGGTCCGGAGTACATACCGTGGTCGCCGCCGCTGTGGTTGATGAGAACTCTGAAGGAATCAATATCATTGTACGTATGCGGCGTGCTGACCTGACTCCAACCGGTACCGGTGTCGGCGAACGTTGTGGCCTGGGCGCCGCTAACGTCCGATTTGTTGAACTGCCAACCCACGTCCATGCTGTAGTCGGCTTCGCTCGCAGGACCGGGGCTCCCGCCGATGATGATGGCAGCGCCCCCGGCTGGGCCTACGCCCCCAGCTGGGCCTACGCCCCCGGCTGGGCCTACGCCCCCGGCTGGGCCTACGCCCCCGGCTGGGCCTACGCCCCCAGTGGGGCCTACGCCCCCGGTGGTGACCACGCCCGCGGTGCCTCGGCCAGCCACGCCGCCGGTGGCTGCGCCCCCGGTGGTGACTACGCCCGCGGTGCCTCGGCCGGCCGCGCCGCCGGTGGCCACGCCCCCGGTAGTGACTACGCCCGCGGTGCCTCGGCCGGCCGCGCCGCCGCCGCCGGCCGGACCGGTCTGGCCGCCAGTAGCGTTGCCACCACCCGGCGCAATGGTCTGACCGCCGGTAGCGTTGCCACCACCCGGCGCAACGGTCTGACCGCCAGCTGAAACAGGAGTGGTCTGCCCACCTCCGTTGTTCACCGAGCCGCCGGAACTCGGCGTGCCACCGCCGGTACTCGCGTTGTGTGAAGAAGATGAGCAAGCGGAAGCGACAAGTGTCGCTGAGAGGATCATGGTCAAGAGGGCGCCTTTGCTTTGCATGAGAAACTCCTTCTAGCGTCTAAGGGGCAGCCGCCACGTAGAAAGGGTCATTTCATATTTCATCTAGAACGCGAACCCGAGACGCATGACGGCGAATGGTCGCCACCGCCAGGGCGTCCACAAGACTCTCGTTCCATCGGAAAGGGCGACCAAGTACCGCGTGGCCAAGAGGTCCAGGTCGACGCCAATGCCCGCGGACACAACTGCATCGCCAAAGGCATGTTCAAGCGTGGCGATCGCGCGGACCAACGGATCGGTCACCCAGAAGGCGGGCTGTGCGCCGTTTCCATTGGGCGCTACATGCGTTGCGTCTACCCCGGCCCCGAGCCCAAACGACGCAGAGAGATGCGAGGTGATGGCCGTTGGAAAGGCCGCAACAATCCGAATTCCGGACGAGAGTAGGCGCATGCCCGCATCCGCACGGGTCACGGTCTGTGGCAAGTGTTGGGCCAGGGTCACGTCCAGGCGAAGACGCGGCCAGCGCCGTTCCGCGCCCAGTTCCGGACCGTGCGCGACGGAATCAGTCGACAGCATGGTCCCTGAATAGCCGACCGTGATCCCCCATCTTGGCACTGGGCTTACCGGCATCGGTGCCGGTGCGGGTGCCGGCGACGGCACTGGGGGGGGCGCCAAGGATCGTTCGAACTCGTCACGGCTCACACCCAGCGCACGCCCTTTCAAGATGGCCTCCACCGAGCTGTCCACAACCAGGCGAATCAGCTCTAGCTCGACCATGTCCGGATCTGCGTGGATCGGCAACGGGCGTGCGTAAACGAGCCCGCTTCCCATATCCAGGAGATATATCGTCGGTTGGCTTGCCGTCAGATCTAGCCACAGATTCGCCACGGGTCCGCTGGAAGAGCGATCGAGGGGGAAGCGGGCGACGTCCAGTGCGTCGATCCGCGCCGCGCTGACCGCGACGAGGTCCAATCCCTGGCGGTCGAGCGAACCGCGAAGCACGGCGATAACTTTCTCGATGGCTGCCGGGTCGCCGGCCAGCACCGCGTTGATGCGCTGCCGTTCTTCGGCCGTTCCTGCTCGGGGCAGCGCGACCGCGCCGGCCAGCAGAAGGAACAAGACGACCCGCTCAGGGCGCAGGGGCCAAGGCCAGATTGCAGCGCCGCTCCGACGACCGTTCGCGCCCAAGCTATGCTCAGCGAGAATTCTCGACGCCTGGGGCCGCTTCTTGTGGGCGGCGGCGCATCTGGGACAAACGCTCTCTGGCTTGGCTGGCGTATACCGTTCCGGGGTAGGAATCGAGCAGCCTCTGCCAGGTTTCGCGCTCGGCGGAAAGGCGTCCCATCTGTCCCAGCGCGGTCGCGCGGCCAGCCAGGGCCTCTTGCGACGCCTCACCCCCGTTTGCCAAGTGCTGATTGAATTGAGCGAGGGCCTGGGCCGGGCGCCCGCGGTCGAGCAGCATGCGGCCAGCCACGGCGAACGAGATCCGGCTTTCGCGCGTCTTGGGGAAGAGCTGCTGCAGCTTGCGAAAAACCGCGATGGCCTCATCCACCCTGTTGCGGTCGCGCAAGGCGGAGGCTTGCTCAAAGAGCAAGGCTGCGCTGGGCTGCGCGCGCGGTGCCCGAGGAAGGCTGGGGCGTTCGTCTGTGAGTTCAGCCTGCAAAGCCGACTGCGGCTCCGACAAAGCCACCGCTCGCCTGGGTCGTGCTGGTGTCCGCGCAGCAGGTCGCGCCGCGGTCGCCTGGGACAGGGCCGGCTCGCGGGCAGGACTTTGCCTCTGCCACCATGTCGCGCTTGCGACGCCGCCCGCCGCCAGCAGAATTCCGGCGGTCACCAGCAGCCAGCGTTTTTGGCCCGGCAAGAAGAACCACGCCGGCCAGCGCACGCGTCCAAACTTGGCCAACGCATGATCCACGGCAAGGCTGTCCAAGCGGCTGCCCCAGGGCTGCGGCGCACAGGCCTCTTTCGCCGAGCGAGCCAGTGCCAGATGAGCCTCGCATGCGCTGCAGGCGGCGAGGTGCTGATCCAACGCCTGCTGTTCCATTCCAGAGAGCTCACCCCTAAGGGCCCGGTCTAGGGCCTCTTCAGGATGCACTTCAACATTCATGCTCTCCCCCTCCAGTCAACGCTTTCCCCATCGAGCCGACGGCGTAGGTAATCTTTGGCCAAACGGAGACGGCTCTTGGTCGTGTTGACCGGCACCTGTGTGGCCATGGCGATCTCTTCCACTGAGCAACCCAACACCATGCGCATGAGAACGGTCTCGGCCTGCACGGCCGACAGCTCGTCGATGATGTCGCGCACAAGCCAAAAGCTGGGAAGGGTGTCATCGCTACCAGCGACGTTGGGTAGGCAAGCCTGCTCCGCGAGCGAGCGCAGCCGCTGCTCTCGACCTCGCGCCCGCTTGCGCGCAGCGATCGATGCCCGCAGTGCGATGCGGTTCGTGTAGTGCACGATTGCGCCCTCGAAACGGTAGTTGGGCAGGGCGCGCAGGATGTCGATTAAGCATTCCTGGACAGTGTCCTCCAGGTCGACGCAAGCAGATCCCAATACACCGCGGCAGACGTTGCGTACCGACGGTGCAATGCCTTCCAAGAACCTGCGCATGGCCCCGGGATCGCGTGTCCGCGCCGCTAGCGCCAGCCCTGTCAGGTCGTGCCCGCTCCCATCGGACGAATGGGTGCCGACCTCGGCGGGGACGGCAAAACGAGCTCTGCTTTCCGCGGAGGCCATGTCCAAGTTTAGCTCCGAAAAATACGAAGTTGTCAACCTATCGATCGCCAGGGGAACTTTATCGCCATGCTTCATAGATGACGCCGGGGGCCCCAACAGGCTCCCTGCTGAACACGATATGGGTTCCGTCCTGCGACACCCAGGGATAGCGCTCCGAGTAGGGCGTATTGAGCGTATCCAGGGAAATTGGCACACCGGAAAAGGGCGTAGATAGGTCAGGCCGGCTGATTTCGACGAGATCCCACGATTTTCCGTTGGCGGGGGCTCGAGAGCTCCAGATGAGGGAACGCGAAAAATGGAAGAGCGCGGGATCGTTGTCCTCCTTGCCCGAGTTGATCCCGGAGAGATCCTGGATGTTTCCCCAGGCACTCGAGGTGTCGGTACGGGACGCGGAGTACAGGCGATAGTCGTTGTTGCCCCGCGAGGCGGAGCCAAAAGCCATGAACAGCCCACTGGGATCGACGCTGGGTCCATACCTGTCCAGTGTCGGAGAGGAAAGTTCCTGTATTTCCATGGGGTTGCCCCAGCCCGTGGCAGTTCGTTGCGAGACATAGAGTCGAAATCCCGCGCCCAATCGGTCACTGGCGAAGTAGATGGTTTGGCCATCCCAGGAAACGTCTGGATCCACGTCGTCTACCGAGCCCACGAGGTCGTTCACCATCACGGCGGTGTTCCACGCCGCATCGGTTGCCGTCCGCGTGCTGGACCAGATATGGAAGTTCGACTCGCCCTTCCTTTGGCACGAAAAATAGAGCTCCAGCTCATCTTGGGTGAGCGAGGTGCCGTGGACGTCGGTGTCGGCGGCGACGCCAAGCCCAGGGACCAGCGTCGGCTCAGAAAAGGGATGCCAAACACTAGGGGTGTCCCCACCAGCGATGTCCCCGCCCCCATCCATCTGGACTGCATCGTTCTGGACAGCGACCAGCCGGTCAGCCTTCATGCAGCCGATCCCCGCGAGGAGTATTCCGGCCACTGCGCCGATGTGTCGGCCTGTCATGCTGCCGAGTATGACCTTGCTTTGCGAGGTATTGTAGGGCTCGCGTTCCAAAACCTGACCGCCCTGCCTTTTTTCGTCGCGGACAGTCATGCGCAGGGCCGGAGGCCTTCTACTGCACGTGCAACCTGCGTTTCACCTGCGCCAGTTCGGCCTGCAACTTGCCGAGCGCCTCGCCTTGAGCCTACCTCGCGACCAAGCGCGCCAAGAGGCGCGCCACGCCCTCGGCGAAGACTTGCTCTTGCACGATCAGGCTGAGCACCAGCGTGGCGCCCACTGCCAGGTCGAAGAAGTAGCCCGGCTGAACCAAGACGCCGTCTTTCTCCAGCAACGTGCGGGCCCAATCCTCGTCGCTCATGATTTCCGGCACGCGCAGGATGGCGCACCAGCCAGCCTCGGCAGGCAGGAGCGTGCAGGGCGAATGCGCGCCCAGGGACTCGGCCAAGACACGCCGGTTGCGCCGCACACGCTCGAGAATTCGACGGCGGATGGCCGCGCCGGCCTGCAGAAGCCCGGGCAGCGCCAACTGTACCGGCGTCCCCACCGACAAATACGTGTCGGCGATCAGTTCCAGGTGCGCCAGGGCCTCGCGGAGCAGGTCGGGTGGCCCGGTCGCCGCCATCCAGCCGAGCTTCAGGTGGGGCAACCCGCACGACTTGGAAAGCCCACCCAGCGAAAATACCAGGGCCGGCGAGGGCCGGCCCGCCGCCGTAGTCACGGCGCCAGCCGCCGGCGAAAGAGGAAAGTCGGCGAACACCTCGTCCACGATCAGGGCCAGGTCGTGCTCGGCCGCCAGTTGGGCAAGCCGATCGAAATCATCGCGCGACACGAAGGAGCCGGTGGGGTTGTTGGGGCTGACCAGGACGATCGCGGCCGCGCCCTCAAGATCCAGGCTGTCGAAGTCGACGTGCCAAGATCCATCGAAGCGCAGCCGGTAGGGCTGCGGGGGCAGGCTCTCCAGGCGGGCCAGATACTCGAAGAGGGGATAGCTCGGCTCCGGGCAGAGCACCCTCTGGCCTGGATCGCCGAGCAGTTTGAACAGGAGCGCGTACGATTCGCTCGAGCTGGCGGTGAGAACCACCTGGCTAGCCTCCAACCCGACACCCCGGCGGGCATAGTCCCCCACCACGGCCGCTCGCGCGCCGGGCAAGCCAAAGGGCGCCGGCTGATAAGGACTGGCTGCGGTGTCAGCAAAGGCCCGCGCGATCTCCTCGTCGGGATAGGGCAGACCCACTTGCGTGGGATTGCTGACGGTCAGATCCAGAAGCGGCTGGCCCGCAGCGCGCGCCGCGGCCTCGGCGCGGGCCAGGGCGTTCTCGCCTGTGGCCCAGGGAAGGCGGCGGGAAAAGGGACGCGCCATGCTCTCGCCCGCTACAGCCGGCCGACGTCTTCTGCGCGCAGCCAGCCTTCGAGACCATTGGCCAGGCGCACACGCACCCAGTCCTGATCGCGGTCCAGCAAGCGCACGCGCAGGCCCGCATGCACTTCAAAGCTGGTGCGGTACGCCGCATCCGCGCCTTCTTTGACCGCCACCATGTCGGGCAAAACGATGCCAAAGGGAATGCGGTCCAGGTTCATGCGCCCCAGCAGCAGAACGCCCGCGAGCAACGCGCCGGTGCCCAGGATGGCTGCGCCTGCGGTCAGGGCGGCGCGCGAGTCGTCGGCCGCACGCCGGCGCAGGAACAAGAGGACAAAGCACCCGAGGTACAGACCGACGAAGATCCAGGTCTCAGTCGATGCAGTGAGCAGGGTGGCGATGCGAATCCACAAAGCTTCGCGCTCCGCACTTTCGATCTTGTCGAGCACACGGCGCTCGGCCAGCTTGCGCGCCTGGGCCAGGTTGAAACGCGCATCTTCGTCGTCCGGATCCACGGCCAGGGTGCGCTCGAAAGACCAGATGGCGCGACCCAGGCTGCCCTGGCGGAAGTGGGCGACGCCCAGGTTGTAGTAGAGATCGCTCGACACCACGTTCTGGCGGTCCAGTTGTTCGTACGCGGCGATGGCGCCGGCAAAGTCGCCGCGAAAATAGGCATCGTTGCCTCGCTTCCACGCCTCGTCGAGCAGGTCGGCGCGCACTTCCCGCGCTGGCAGGGCCAACAAGAGAGTACCGGCCAGCAGCCAGGTCCCCGCGCGCCGAATGTCAGCGTTCACGAGCGCACCTCCGGCAGCGAAACCGGCCGCAAAGGTGCCTTTTCGATCTGCAGGATGATCTCGCTGGCTCGATCCCGGACCGCGCGCACTTCCTGTGCCGCCAGGCTCCCCGGCGCAAAGCGGGCGCGGTAGCAATCCTCCAGCGCGGCGAGCGTGGCATCCACCAGCGGCGGCGCCAAACCCGCCTGCGCCAGGGTGGAGCGCAGCTCGTCCCACGACAGGCCCGCGATCTGGGTGCCCAGTTTGCCGGTGAGAAACTCTCGCAGCACGCGTTCGATCTCGCCGAAAGCCTGTGCCAGTCGGCCTTCCCGAAGACAGGTCTCTGCTGTGCGCAGGCGCCGCCGTGCCAGCCGGCGCAGCTTGCGCCGCCGCGCGCTCTCGGTTTCCTTGCTCAGACGCTCGCGCGCGAACGCGAGCAAAGTGGTCAGGGCCAGTGCCAGGGGTGGCGCGGCGACCACGAGCAGAAGGCCGCGCGACTGGTAGAAACTCGTGCCCAGATCGCGGCGCAAGGTGGGGCGGTTGCGCGGAGGGCGGATGTCCAGCGCGAGAACATTCTCGCCCCTGGCCGCAGCCGCGGACGAACCGGAACCGACAGTCCCTGGCACTGCCCCGGCTGGACGCGTCCCGACCGGCTGCGAGCCATCCGTGCTCACCTCAATGCGCAGCGGGTTGCTCTCCTCGCTGCCGTAGGTGCCGCGTTCGGGATCGAAGAAGGCCAAGCTGAACGGCGGAATGGTCGTCACGCCTGCTCGCTCGGGCAGCAGCAAGTATTCGACCACTTTGGTACCCGCCACCCGCTCGCCCGGGTCCAGGGTAACCGATACCTTGGGCTCATACGCCTTCCAGCCATCCAGGCGCGGCAGGGGCGGCGCGGCCAGCTTGCGCAGATTGCCTTGACCGCTGATGGCCAGCTTGAGCGTGACCGCCTCGCCCACGTTGACCCGATCGCGATCCACCTCGACACGCAGGGTGAAATGGCCCACCGCCGAGGTATCGAACTTGGGTGGCTGGCCCGCAGTGGGCAGCGGCAAGACCTCGATGGTCAAAGGTTCGGTCTTCAAGCGCTCGGTGCGCAGGGTTGCGCCGAAAAAATCGACACGCGAAATCTCGGATTCGAGCGGGCTGATGGTCAGGCGTCCTGGATGAAGCGGGAAGAGCGCCTTTTTCATCAAGGGGGCGACCAGATAGGTGCGCCCCTCGTAGGCCTGTTCGGTCAGGGAAAGCCCGGCGTGTGGGCTGGCAGGGGTCCGATCTTCGACCCAAAAGCCGTCGGTGCGGGGCTCGGCGGTGGTGCCGTACTTGTCCTGCCGCTCGGTGAGATAGAGGGACCATTCCACCGAAATCTCGTCGCCGACGTAGGCCTTGAGCTTGTTGGTCTGGACGCGGAGAAAGTTGCGCCGGCCCCGGCCTGGCTGTGTGTCGGCAGGGGGGGAATCGTTGTCCACGCCAAGCCCAGGGAAGGGCAGGCCGGGATTGGGAATGCCGAATGGCAACCCGCGGCCCGGACGACGGGCCGGCTGGGCCTGGGCGGAGTCAACCACAGCGATGGCGATCTTCTCCGTGCGGAGTTCTCGACCGTCCACCCGCACGCGCGCCGGACCGACGCTGAAGCTGCCGCGGTCGAGCGCCAGAACGTCGTAGTGCCAGCCGTACACCTGGCGCACAAAGGTGCCGCCGCCGCCCATCTGCATCTGGGTGGATTGGCTCGGTCGCTCAGCCAGGGTGCGAAATCCGCGCAAGTCCGGAGGCCGATAGCCGTCCACGCGGCCCCCCTCGACCGACAGCGTAATCTCCAAGGTGAACGACTCGCCGACCCCGACCTGGGTGCGATCGACCCTTGCGACGAAGGTCGGCTCGGCCGCGCGGGCCACGCCCGCGGCGAAACCGATCATCAGCCCGACGATCGATAGGCGCAGGCCAATCTGCATGGCTACCAATCCTTGGCCGGCGGCGCGCGGCGCACGGCGCGCAGACGGGCGCGCATCTTCTCCAGGTCTTTGGGGCTTTGCTCCAGGCTGTCCAGCACCGCATCGATCTCGCTCATTTCGGGCGCTTTGTCATCCTTGGGCTGGGCAGCCGGCTCTTCCTGCGGCGGCGGCTGGGTTCCTGCATCCTGACCCTGGGGCGGCTTGGGCGGCTCTTGCTTGGGCGCGCCTGCATCTGGTTCCTGCTTTTTCTCGTCCTGCTTCTTGTCCTGCTTCTTCTGATCGTCTTGGTTCTTCTGGTCGTCTTGCTTCTTCTTGTCCTTGTCCTGGTCTTGCTGCTCCTGCTTCTTCTTGTCTTCCTCCTGCTTCTTTTGCAGAGCCAGCTCAAGGTTCCACTTGGCGCGCATATCGCCGGGCGCCAGACCCAGCGAGCGCTTGTAGGCCGCAATGGCGTCCGCGTAGCGCTCGGCCTTGAAGTAGCTGTTGCCCAAGTTGTAGAAGGCTGACGCCTTCAACGACGAGGACTTGGTCTCCGTCGCCCGCATCAACTCAACGATGGCCTCGTCAAAGCGGGACAGCGCAAAGAGGGCCGTGCCCCGGTCGTAGTGGACAGCCGGGTCAGCGGGCAGTGCCGCAGCCGCCTGGTCATAGTGGGAGAGCGCCTCCTCTGCTTTGCCTTTCTCCAGGCTGGCGTTGCCGTCCGTGACCGCGCGGTTGGGCCGCTGCAAAGGATTCCATGCAGCGAGCAGCGGCAGCATCGCAGCGACCACTCCGAAACCCCGCGCGGCGGTCCACTTCACCCTCATGCCTTCCTCCTGCGGCGCTCGTTGAGGCACGCCTCGCCAACCAGAATCAAAAAGGCAGGCAAGAGCAGATACTCGCAGACCTCGTCGTAGCGCTTGACCAGGCGGGCTTCGTTTTCGGTGCGTTTCAGCCCGGCCAGCGCGGCCTCGATCGCCTCAACGCCGAAGTGGCGCGCATCGGCGCGCAGGTACTCGCCGCCGGTCCGCGCTGCGATCTTGGACAGCAGATCCTCGGCCAGGCGCGAGGTGACGTACTTGCCGTCGCGATCCTTGAGGTAGCCCTGGGCCTGGCCCTCTTCATTGACTTCGGGCACCAGCTCGCCCGAGCGCGACCCGATGCCCACGGCAAAGATCTTGACCCCGAGCTTGGCCGCCTCGTCAGCCATCTCCATCGGCTCGCTCACCGTGTCCTCTCCATCAGTGAGCAGCAGAATCACCTGTCCCCGCGTCTCGCCGCCGCGTGCACGCAAACGCTTCAACATGTCCAGCCCGGCGTTGAGCGCGCGACCAATAGCGGTGCCGCCCACCGGGATGTCCGATGGGGTCATGTCACGCCAGAAGAGCTTGACCGCGGCGTAGTCGGTGGTGGGGGGGTAGGTCAGGGTCTCGCCGGCAAAGGCAACCAGACCGATGCGATCGCCGGCTAGTCTATCCATCAGCCTTTCCAACTCGCGCTTGGCACGTTCCAGCCGCGAGGGATAGATGTCCTTGGCCAACATGGACTTGGAGAAATCCAGGGCCACCACCAAGTCGAGGCCGCGCTGCTTCTCCAGGCGTGCGCGTCCGCCAGCCTGGGGCCGCGCCAGCGCCAGGGCCAGGAACGTGACCGCCAACACGACCAGAGCCGCACGCAGCACCTTGCGCGGCACGGACACCGAGGCTGCCATGCGCGCGATGAGCGCCGGCTCGCCCAGCCGGTTGAGCGAACGACGACGCCGGGCAAAGGCAATGGCATAGGCCAGCACCACAGTGGGCGCCGCCAGGAGAAGCCAGAGCAAGTGCGGGTGGGCTATGCGCATTTACGGTAGCCTCCGCAGGCGAGACAGGCGCAGGGCAATTTCGAGCAGCAAGGCCACAAAGGCCGGCCAGAGGAAGCGCGGGTAGAGTTCGGCGTAGAGCACGCCGCGGTCGCGGATGCGCGACTTCTCCAGCTCTTCGAGAATGTTCTGGAATCGTTGCGCCAGCGCGCGCGTGTCGGTGGCCAGATAGGGCGAGCCGCCGGTCATGCCCGCGATCTGTTCCAGCAGCTTGGGATTGATCGCGTAGCGCTGCTGCTGCGGATTCGCGTCGTCGGCCTCGCGGCTGCTGTCGTGGGCCCCGGCCAGAATGGTGTAGATCTTTACCCCCATCTTCTGGGCAAAGCTGGCGGCTTGCAGGGGCGAAATGTTGCCCGAGTTGTTGTCCCCGTCAGTGAGCAAGATGATGACCTTGGACTTGGCGTCGGACTTTCGCAGACGCGCCAGGGCCACCCCCAAGCCGTTTCCGATGGCCGTGCCCCGTCCATCCACGATGCCGGGCTGCAGTTCGGCCAGCATGCGGAGCAAGGTGCCATGGTCCAGGGTCAGCGGCGTGTAGGTGAAGGCTTCGCGGCCGAAGATCACCAGCCCGATGCGATCCCCGCGCCGACGGCTGACGAAGTCTTGAATCACGGCCTTGGCCGCTTCCAAACGGTTGGGCTGCAGGTCGGTCTCTTCCATGGAGCCGGACATGTCGAGTGTGACCACGATGTCGATGCCTTCCAGCTCCAGGTCGTCGTCCTTCTGCGAGGTCTGTGGTCGCGCCAGAGCCAACCCCACCGCGACCACGATGAAGAGGCGCAGCACTACGGGAAGATCGGCGAGCCGCGCGGCCCGCCCGCGCTGCAGGAGGCGCATCTCGCCTGCCCGCGAGTGCACGAGCACGGGACAGCGTGCCGGCGCACGCCTGATGCCGGCCCAAACCACCAAAGCTACGGCCAGTGGGATCAACGCGAGGGCCGCCGGATGGGCAAAGCGGAGCAGTTCGAGCGAACGAAACCACCAAAGATAGACCAGCCCTACCGGCAGGAACACGGCAGCCACCAGCGCGTAGGGAATGGCTCCGCGCGCCGCTCGGGTCTTCTTGGGGCGCTCAGACATGGGGCGCCTCCAGGGGGGCCCTGGTGGCGCCCGGGGCCCCGGGGGCTGGAAGCGGCGGCTCGGGACGCGGGCGCGTCGACTCCACCATACGTATCCCGGTTTCCAGCGCCCCTCGCGCCTCGGCCATCGAGGGCGAGACCTTGGCGAACTTCACCAAGTCGCAGCCCGCCAGCCACCCTTCCATCTCGCCCAGCACAAAACCGCGCATCTCCTGAATGGGAACCTGTCGGCGTAGCCGGAGCACCAGCTCCTCAGTGGTCAATTCCAGCGAGTCAAAGGCAAAGCGAGCGCCTAGGTATTCGCGGATGATCTCCGACAGCTGAAAGATGAAGGGCCGCAGGTCATCGCTCGACGCCAGTGAAGCGCCCAGGCGGTCCAGACGTTCCAGCGCCACCTCGTGCGCCGGCCGTGGCGCAGGCGGCGGGCGATGCGCCGCGCGCGCGCGCAAGCGGCGGCGGATAAGGAGAGCCAGCGCAGCGCCCAGTCCGGCCGCTGCCAGACCGCCCGCAATGGTGACATAGAGATAGTCGCGCTGGATCACCGGCACTGGGCCGGCGTTCTCCTTCAGCTTGGGTTCGGGTTCGTTGGCGATCAGGCTGGTGATGGTGACGGCAATGGGCTGTGTGCGCGCGGTCAGCACCTCGCCGCCTTTGCCGAAGTAGGTCACCTCCACCGCAGGGATCTCCAGCGCACCCGGCTGATAGGCCGCGACGATCAGCATGAACTCGCGGCGCATTTTCCCGTCGCCCAAATCCTTTTCTTCCAGGCGGCGCTCCAGCTCAGAAAAAGGCGACAGATCGATGTTCTCGGGCAAGATGACCGGGGTGGTGAGCGGACTCACAGCCGTGATGGACAGGTGCAGGGCATCGCCCACGCGGGCCTCGGCCTTGTCCACCCGTGCGGTCACCGTGGGCGCGTCGGCGCGCGCCGGTGCGGACAGGGCGCTCGGCTGTATGTCCGGTTGCCTGCCAGCATCGCTCGACGCGGCGGCCAGCACGCTGGCCAGGACCCACCCAATCAATGTCTCAACCTCCGAGCCCGGGCCTCGAAGAAACTGGTCAGGGCGGGCAGGTAGGGACGATCGGTCCGCACCGCGATGGCGTCGAGAGACAGGCGGCGAAACAGGGCCTCGCGCGCCTCGCGGGCGACGCGGCTCTTCTCGGCAAAGGCCTTTCCTTCCGGTCCCGAGGTGTCGAACACCACCACCTCGCCAGTCTCGGGGTCCTCTACCTCAAGCAAGCCCACGGCCGGTATTCGCTCCTCCAACGGGTCGGTTACCGCTACCGGAACCAGATCGTGACGCCGGGCCGCGATGCGCAGCGAGCGTTCGTATTGTGGAGAGGGCGCCAGAAAATCCGAAACCAGGAAGGCAACCGCGCGCCGGCGTGCGATCCGACCTAGAAAATCCAGCCCGAGGGCCAGGTTGGTGCGGGGCGAGCGGGGCTCGAAAGACAGGATCTCGCTGATCACGCGCAGGACGTGCTTGCGGCCCTTTTTTGCCGGCACGAAGCGCTCCACCTGGTCGGTGAAGATGATGAGGCCGACGCGGTCGTTGTTGCGGATGGCGGAGAAGGCGAGCACCGCGGCCAGCTCGGCGGCCAGCTCCCGCTTCTCCTGCCCCACCGAACCGAAGCGACCCGACGCCGACATGTCGACCAGTAGGAGCACGGTCATCTCGCGCTCCTCGACATACAGCTTGATGTATGGGGCGTTCATGCGCGCCGACACGTTCCAGTCGATGAGCCGGATGTCGTCACCCGGGATGTACTGGCGCACCTCGGAAAACGCGATGCCTGCCCCCTTGAACACCGAATGGTACTGGCCCGCCATCCGATCGCGCACCAGGCGCTCGGTCACGATCTCGATGGTGCGGATCTTCCGCAACAGCTCGCGGGTCAGCATGGCGACGCGGTCTAGGGAACCTCGATGCGCTCGAACAGTTTGCGCACCACCTGCTCCGAGGTCATCTCTTCGGCTTCGGCTTCATAGGTCAGGATGACTCGGTGGCGAAGCACGTCCACGCCGATGGCTTTGATGTCCTCAGGCGTAACGTATCCCCGACGGCGCAGAAAGGCGTGCGCGCGGGCCGCCAAGTTGAGATAGATGGAGGCGCGCGGACTGGCGCCGTACTCGATGAAGTCGGCCAACTCCGCCAGACCGTACGCCTTCGGCTCACGCGTGGCGTGCACGATGTTGACGATGTACTCGCGGATCTTTTCGTCGATGTAGATCTGGCTCAGCACCGAGCGCGCCTCCGCGATCTGACGTGGCGTGGCCACCGGCGCAGCCCGCACCGTCGTGCCCGACGTCATCCGGTCCATGATCGAGCGCTCGTCCTCCTTGCTGGGGTAGCCCACTTTGACCATCAACATGAAGCGGTCGAGCTGAGCCTCGGGCAGCGCATAGGTCCCCTCCTGCTCGATGGGGTTCTGTGTGGCCATCACCAGGAAGGGGTCGGGCAGCGCGTGGGTCTCGTCCCCCACCGTGACCTGCCGTTCCTGCATGGCCTCCAGGAGCGCCGACTGCACCTTGGCGGGCGCGCGGTTGATCTCGTCGGCCAGCACCAGATTGGCGAAAATGGGCCCCTTCTTGGACACAAACTCGCCGCGGTTCTGGTTGTAGATGACCGTTCCCACTATGTCCGCGGGCAGAAGGTCGGGCGTGAACTGGATCCGCTGGAAGCGCATGGCGAGAGAGTCAGCCAGGGTCTTGACGGTCAAGGTCTTGGCCAGGCCAGGAACGCCTTCCAGCAGCACGTGCCCCCCGGCGAGAAGGCCGATGAGGATGCGCTCCACCATGGCCTTTTGGCCGACGATGACTTTGCCCACTTCCGCGGTCAGGTTTTCGACGAAAGCGGATTGCTGTTGGACCATTTCATTAATGACACGGACGTCCATACGATCTCCTCGGCAAATGGAAATTTCCGAAGGCGTATAACTACTCGGAGCCTCGCGATATTTCCAGGAAGCAGGCGCGAGACGTTACGCGGGATGCTGTTGGGTCAGGCAATGCAAGGTGCCAAAGCCCAGGACGAGATCCACGGCGTGGATGCCCACCACGGGACGGTCGCGAAAGAGCTCGCCCAGGATTCCCAGGGCGACGCGATCCGCCGGATCGTTGAAGGTGGGGACGATGACCGCGGCGTTGGCTATGTAGAAATTGGCGTAGCTGGCCGGAAGGCGCCAATCGCCGTGGAGAAGCGGCGCCGGCATCGGCAGGGCGATCACCTCGGGACGCGCCCCGTCCTGCAAGCGCGCGCTTTGCAGCCGTTCCCAGCTCTCGCGCAGGGGCGCAAAGTTCACGTCGCGCTCGTTCTTCTCCTGGATGACGACCATCGTGCTTGGGTTCACGAAGCGGCACAGGTCGTCGACATGGCCGTGGGTGTCGTCGCCCGCGATCCCGTGACCCAGCCAGATGACGTTGGAGGCGCCTAGGGTGTCGCGGAAGACGCTCTGGTATTCCTCGCGGCCCATGCCGGGGTTGCGGCACTGGATCTCCTGGTCGAGGAAGCATTCCTCCGTGGTCAGCAGGGTGCCGCGGCCGTTCACGTCTATGCCGCCGCCTTCGAGCACAACCGGCTCGCCCCTCCGCGCGACCGGGAAGAGCCGCATGCCCCGCTGCCGGGCGATTCGCTCCGCGATGCGGTTGTCCTTCTGCCAGTTGGGGTACTTCGCCCAGGCGGTGAATTTGAACTTGGCGATGGCGACCTCGGGTCTTGGCCCCGGCTTGCGCACGCAGATGGGACCGAAGTCGCGCGACCAGCCGCGATCCGAGGGGGCGCGAAGAAACTCCAGGTTGGCTAGGTTGGCGTGGGCTCGGGCAAGAAGCCGCCGCGCCCTGGCTTCTCTCTGCGGCCCTTCGAGGATAATACGTACCTTCTCGCCCTCCGCGATCTTGCGCACGATCTCGCCATAGACCCATTCGATGGTGTGAAGCTTGCCCGGCCAGTCGCTGCGGCAATGGGGCCAGCCCAACCAGGTGGCCTCATGGGGCTCCCATTCGGCAGGCATGGCAAAGCCAAGTTGGGCGGGCGTCTTGGGGCTAGTCGCGTGGGGAGCCCGCCGGCTTCGCCGGCGGCGCACCGTCGCGGGAGGGAATGGGAACCCTTTGAGGGTTCCCATATCAGATGCGTGGATCTCCATCGCCCGTGGTTATAGACGGAAACCGCGCGAGCACAACCGATCGGTATTGCTCGACGCGGCCCACGCCCATGCGAGCGTGGCCTGACCGTTAGGCCAGCCCAAAATCACGGGCAAACGGAAGGCGTACTCAGTTGACCTCGGATGCTCGAGATCGTATTGCCCCAACTGCCGCCTGGGTTGTACTGACTGATCGAGATCACGCCGTCGGCGATACGTGCGTTGATGTTGGCGGCCACGTTCCAGTTCGGATCTTCCCCCGCAGAGGCTCCGGCGGCTCCGTAGCCCGTATCGGCCAGGATCGGCTTGCCCGTCACCCCGTGCACCCCGGCCCAGGTCATGGCGTTGCTGGACCGGATCTTCGTATTGTTGGCGTCGGTGCCCCCACCCGAGGTGCTGATGAAGGTGAACAGGCCCATGTTGAAATTGGTGTACCAGGCCGAGCCGTTGTTGGGAATCCACGGCGAGATATCCATGGAGAAGGCCGCGTTGGGCAACGAGCCTTTCAGCGCATTGACCAAAGCCGTCATGTTGGTCCCTGCTTGTGCTGGCGTCCAAGCCTGGGTCTGACCACCGGCGTAGTACTGGTACCAATCCGGCTCCATCTCGAAGATGATCGGACGTCCACCCAGGCAGGCCGCAAAACCGGTTGAGTTGCTTGTGTACTGGCTGAGAATGGTCGACCAGTCCTGGGTGATGTACTGGGCGCCATAGTTGCACAAGTTGCCGCCGCTGCAGCCGCTCACGTTGCAGTCGCACAGCTTGTGTGCGTTCTTCACCTCGTTGGCAGCAATGTAGGTGACGTCCACCGGGACCAGACCCGCAAGAGCACCACCTGAATTCGCTTCGGTGCACACGTAGCCCTGGTTGAAGGTACCCATCATCCATCCAGGAGTGAAGAAGTCCAACTGCGAGATCAAAGACGCGCCGCCGTTCTTCGCTATCGAATCGATGGTGCCGAAGTGGAATCGGCATTGGCTGAAGACTTTGCCCGCCGATGGCGTACTGGTGCTTCCGCCGCTCGCGCTCCCGCCGGCTGAAGTCGTACCGCCCTTTGCTGTTGTTCCCCCTGCGGCCGCGCCGCCTGTCGCCGTCGTGCCGCCCTTTGCCGTCATTCCCCCTGCGGCCGCGCCGCCTGTCGCGGTCATGCCACCCTTGCTGGTCGCGCCGCCCATCGCCGTCGTTCCCCCCGCGGCCGTGCCACCTGTCGCTGTCATGCCGCCCCTGGCCGTCGTGCCGCCCATCGCGCCGCCACCGGTGCCAGAGCCACCCATACCCGAGCCTCCACTGGAGCTGGCAGATGTACTTGTGCCGCCATTGCTTCCGCCGGAGGAGGTCGTGGTTGTCGAACCGCCCGTTGGCGTGGAGCCCGCTGTGCTCGCTGGAACCGTCGAGCCACCCGTGCTGGTCGTAGAGCCACCCATGCTCGCCGTGAAGCCGCCGGCGCTCGCCGTAAAGCCGCCCGTGCTGCTACTGGTGGCGGACTTGCCTCCGGACGCTCCCTGCGAACCACCAGCACTCGTGGTTCCTCCGCCCCCAGCGTGACTGCCGCCTGGTGACGCCCCGCCTTCACTGGCTGGCGCGCAGCCCACGGCAGCCAGGCAGACCAGCGTCGCGAACAAACCGAGACGTATTCCCGAGCTTCCGTGATGCATCTATCGATCTCCTTGGTCGGTGTGAGTAGTGATGGCCTCTGCAATATGAGGAATCTGTCACCCTAGCAGTGACGCCCGACGCGGTTTCGGTTCAAAAGGTCGCTGGCATTCACACGCACTCGAGAAGTCTGGGGGACACCTGCGGCTCCTTCAAGTAGCCCGGGCGCGGACGCCCGCAGAAGTCGCGGGAAGCTGCGTGCGATTCGGCGAGGTACAATTCCACTTGTGATGTTGGAGGGGGGGAGCGCTGCCGATTCGTTCGAAAATCTTGCATCTTCGGGACGTAGCTTGTCGCGCCAGAGCCGTGCTCGGACAGCGCTCCCCCGGCTGCAAGTGCCTGGTCCCCAGTTCGCCGTGATCGGGATCCACCATAACGCTGCCCGCCGAGCCGCGCCGGCGCTCGCCTGTCACCACATTCCTCCTACCAGCGGCCCGTCTTGCGTGCCTCGGCTTTGGGCATGCCTTTCAAGGCCTGCAGATTCTTCTGTATCTCCTCGTCGGGCAGCACGTAGTCGGTCAGTTTGCCTGACAAGTAGGCGTCGTAGCCAGACAGATCCATCAATCCGTGGCCGCTGTAGTTGAAGAGGATGACTTTTTGCTCACCGCTTTCGCGGCACTTGTTGGCCTCGTCGATTACGGCCGCGATGGCGTGGCTGGTCTCGGGCGCACAGATGGTGCCCTCGGTCTTGGCCCAGATCATGGCCGACTCGTAGCACTTGAGCTGGGCGACGGCGCGGGGCTTGAACAGGCCCTCCACGATGCCTTGGCACACGAGTGGCGCCATCCCGTGGTAGCGCAACCCACCGGCGTGGATGGGCTTGGGAATGAACATGTGCCCGAGCGAGTGCATGGGCAGAAGCGGCGTCATGCAGGCCACGTCGCCGTGGTCGTACACAAACTGGCCCTTGGTCATCTTGGGGCACGCCGCAGGCTCGACCGGAATGATGGTCATCTGCGCCCCGTTGATCATATCTTGGGCAAAGGGGAAGGCCAATCCGGCGAAATTGCTCCCGCCGCCCGCGCAGCCGATGACGATGTCGGGCAGCCTCTCGCCCGCCTTCTTGAGCTGAGCCTTGGCTTCCAGACCGATGATGGTTTGGTGCAGAAGCACGTGGTTCAGCACGCTGCCGAGTGAGTAGCGGGTCTGGCCCGTGCTGTCGGTCACGGCCGCCTCGATGGCCTCGCTGATGGCGATGCCCAAGCTGCCCGGAGTGTCGGGCATGCTGGCCAAGATGGTCCGGCCGGCGTTGGTGAGATTGCTGGGGCTGGCGACACAATTCGCCCCCCACACCTGCATCATCAGCTTGCGGAATGGCTTTTGTTCGAAGCTGATGCGCACCATGAACACTCTGCACTCCAACCCGATCAGGTTGCACGCAAAGGCCAATGCGCTACCCCACTGCCCAGCGCCCGTTTCGGTAGACAGTCGCTTGATTCCGAACTGTTTATTGTACCAAGCCTGGGGAACTGCTGTGTTGGGCTTGTGGCTGCCCGCCGGGCTGACGCTCTCGTCCTTGTAGTAGATGCGCGCCGGCGTCTTCAGGTGCCTTTCGAGATACACCGCGCGCCGGAGCGGCGAGGGACGCCAGCGATAGAGGATGTCGAGGACCTCGGACGGAATGTCGATCCAACGCTTCGTGCTGACCTCTTGCTCGATGAGGTTCATGGGGAAGACCGGCGCCAGCATGTCCGGGCTTATGGGCTTCCCGTCAGGCCCGAGAGGCGGCAGCATCGGCGTGGGAAGATCGGCTGCCAGGTTGTACCATTGCCGCGGGATCTCGCTTTCGTCGAGAAGGATCTTTACGTTTTCCATATCATCCATCCTGTGAGGGGTGAGGCGAGGCGCGACGCCGGAGGAAGACCTGCGGACCGCCGGGCCAACCGGGCGGTATTCATATCACATCTCCCTGTCACGATGCGGCCACGCCGCGTCATGGCAGCCTGACGTCTCCATGGCGAGTCGCGTTGCAGCATTCATCGCCGCAGTCGAGCGCTCGACTAACAGACCTCGTCATCGGGAAGCTGTGCCGTGTAAGGTCTCGGACCCAAACGTTGTCGCCTGCTTGTTCTAGACACGCTGAGCCACGTTCGATGACGCTCCTGGTCCTTCTCATTGTTCGGCGCAGGAGAGTTCTTGGATATGCAGGCGCAGGCAAGAGTGATATTTGAGAACAAAACGGGGGCGTGAGCTAATCCTTGACAAGTCGTGGTAGCAAAAAAGTTTCGGCCCACAGGTCGGGCAGCGAGTTTGCTATACTGACGCCCGGTCGGCCGGCCTAACGTATCCGCACTCCCCCCAGACGAGGTGCGTCCCATGTCAACAAGAACGATTTCCATCCGTATCGGTACTCGCATCCTGAGAAGCTGTGGCGCCCTACTTATGGTGGGCGCCGCAGTTGTTCTACTTGCGGGAGCAAGCTGTACCAGCGCCACAGTCGATACCAGCACCCGTACGTCGGGAGGCGGAAACATCCCAGGCGGAGGGGGAGCGGGAAATGGCGGTGGCGGCAACGCAGGCAACGCGGGCTGTGGCATCCTTTGCGTCACCTCCGGCGGCGGAAGCGGGGGCAATACGACAGTCCAGATTGACTCCAAGAAATGCGGCGACGGCGTTCTAGACAAGGACCTGGGCGAGCAATGCGATGACGGCAACAGGAACAACGGTGACGGCTGCAACAAACTTTGCCAGCTGGAAGCCAACTTCAAGTGTGACACCCCTGGCCAGCCTTGCGTTGATCAGAGAAAATGTGGGAACGGGATATTGACTTCTGACGAAACCTGCGACGATGGGAACACGGTCAGCGGCGACGGCTGCTCAGCAGATTGCAAGAACGTTGAGCCCGGTTGGCAATGTCGCGTGCCCGGAAAGCCCTGTTTCCCGCTCTGTGGTGATGGAAAACTGACTGGCACCGAATCATGTGACGACGGGAACGCCGTCAGTGGCGACGGTTGTTCGAGCACCTGTCAGACAGAACCAGGCGCCGCGTGCCCCACGCCAGGCCAGCCCTGCACGAAGGCGCAATGCGGAAACGGAGTAAAGGAGACGGGTGAGCAGTGCGACTGTGGCAACGATCCGACCAAGCTGCCGACCGGTTGTGAGGGCCAGAATGGGCTCTTCTACGGCGATGGAAAGGGCTGCTCGAAGACCTGCACCAAGGAGCCGAATTGTCGCGACAGCTCGGGCCACAACCAGGCCTGTACCACAGCGTGCGGCGATGGGAACCTGGATCCGGGCGAGGATTGCGATGACGGCAACCAGGTGAGCGGTGATGGCTGCTCAAGCTCGTGCAAGAAAGAGGCTGGGTTCACTTGCACCACCAGTCCGCAAACCGATGCGTCGGATTGCACATTGCCTGCGAACGTGGGCAAGAAGTGCCTTGAGATGCCCGTCATCTACCGCGATTTCCAGCCCGAGAACGTTGCTTCCGGCGGCCACCCGGACTTCTATTGGCTGGGCAACAAGTCGAACGCATCCACCTCGCCCACGACCATCTGTGTCCCCAACTCGGGCGGGCCAGCCAAGGGGAACGATTCGACCGCGCGCTGCTGGGATATTCCAGACCCGAATCTCTTGAATGGCAAGCCGATCTACAACGCGAAGCGCGCCAACAACCAGTGCGCGTGCCAGTTCAGCGATTGGAACATCGGCAATTCGGCCCGCATTCAAGGAAATTATACCCAGGCCGCCAACGACAGCCCGCTTTCCAACGGGGCCGCCGGCTACCTCGGCGGCAACGCTGGCACTGCCATCACCCTGACCAATGAATCTGGCAGCGTCGCCGGCACCCTGGTCGGCTACACCGCAAGCACCCCTGGCGGCCCAATTTTCAAGGGAATGGTGCCGATCGTGAAGGATGCGAACAGCTTCAAGCAATGGTTCACGGATGACAGCACCGTGAACAAGACCTTCGTCTCGGTTCTCGAAATGCCCAGCATCGGGACGAATCTCTACCAGTACGCCAGCAAGACGCATCTTGCA
>Ga0182010_10000545_pt1 | contig 21340 bp, 18 predicted proteins | sample 611E1MmetaG_FD_120488 | JGI IMG/M metagenome (GOLD analysis project Ga0182010, IMG submission 120488) | Permafrost microbial communities from Stordalen Mire, Sweden - 611E1M metaG | ecosystem: Environmental > Terrestrial > Soil > Wetlands > Permafrost | place: Sweden: Stordalen | collected...
AGGGTGGTGTCGCTGACGTCGAGGGGCACGAACCGCCGCAGGCGCCCGGTGGACTGCATGGCATCGAGGAGCAGGCGTGACTTGTGGCAGGTTCCCGCACCCAGCTCGACGAGGACGTCGGCCAGCGATGCGGACACGATGTCCTTGGCGTGGGCGTCGAGGATCGACCGCTCGGCCCGGGTGGGGTAGTACTCGGGCAGGCGGGTGATCTCGTCGAACAGCCGGCTGCCCCGATCGTCGTAGAAGTAGACGGGGGGGATCTGCTTGGGCCGGGAGGTGAGGCCCGCCCGGACGTCGTGCTCGAGCGCCCGGCGGAGGTCGCTGCCGGACAGGTGGACGTCGAGGGTCGGGGTGATGACGGAGCTCATAACGGTCTGCTTTCTCGGGCGTCCCTCGGATGCGGTGGTGGTCGCGGGTGCGATGCCCCGGCGTCAGGCGTCGCGGGCCAACCGCAGGCCGGCGAAGACCCAGCGGGCCGAGGCAGGGAAGAAGTTGCGGTAGCTCGTGCGGATGTGATCCGGCGGGGTCACGCAGGACCCGCCGCGGAGCACGTACTGGTTGACCATGAACTTGCCGTTGTACTCGCCCACCGCACCGGCGGGGATCTCGAACCCCGGGTAGGGGCTGTAGGCGGAGGAGGTCCACTGCCAGACGTCCCCGAAGGGGCTGGCATCGGCAGCGGAGACGGCGACCGGGCTCGGATGCAGGACGCTCCGATCCAGGAGGTTGCCCCCGGTGGGCCGACCGGCGGCCGCGACCTCCCACTCGGCCTCGGTGGGCAGGCGGTTGCCGGCCCACCGGGCGAAGGCGTCGGCTTCGTAGTAGCTGATGTGGCAGACCGGCTGGGCCGGGTTGAGCGGGATGGGGCCGCCGAGGGTGAACTCGCGCCAGGCGCCGTCGGCCCGTGACCAGTAGAGCGGGCACTCCCACCCTTCCGTCCTCACAGTTGCCCATCCGTCGGACAGCCACAGTTCGGGACGTCGGTAGCCCCCGTCCTCGAGGAAGGCCAGCCACTCCCCGCACGTCACCGGCCGATCCGCCAGGGCGAACGGCTCGACGTACACCCGGTGGCGCGGGAACTCGTTGTCGAAGCCGAAGCCCTCACCCTCGTGGCCCAACAGGCAGATACCCCCGGGGTAGGAGGTCCACGTGGTGGACCCCGGCAGGCTCGGAGGGGACAGCTCGATCCGGTCGTAGGCGGGAAGCATGGGATTGCGGGACAGCACATGCTTGATGTCCATCAGGAGGAGCTCCTGATGCTGCTGCTCGTGCTGGATCCCCAGTTCGACCAGTGACGCGGTCGGATCGTCAAGTCGACGCTCGAGCAGCGAGCCCATGGCCCGGTCGACGTGCACGCGGTAGTCGGTGATCTCCTGGATGCCCGGGCGTGAGACCAGCCCCCGCTCGTGTCGCGGATACTGGGCCCCGACGGCCTGGTAGTAGGAGTTGAAGAGGTAGCCGTAGTCGGGATGGAACTGCCGGTACCCGGCGAGTCCCGGAACCAGCAGGAACGTCTCGAAGAACCACGAGGTGTGGGCCCGGTGCCACTTGGTCGGGCTGACGTCGGGCATCGACTGAACGGTCTGGTCCTCGGCCGACAGCGGCCCTGCCAAGTCTTCGGTGAGTGAGCGGGTGGCGACGAGCCGCTCGGCGAGCATCCGGTCTTCCACTCTCGCCAGCAGATCGGCCATTCCCGCTCCTCCTGGTTTGCGTTCGGGGCCTTCGACAAGCCCTGCCGACGAGCTCGGCCTGGCTCCACCCGGAGAACTTACCCGGTCGTGCTCCGCACCGACCGCTCACCCCCCCGGCCGGACAGGTTCGGGCCAACACAGCCGGCGGTGGGAGATGAACCCACGACCTGACGATCACAGGTGGCCTCCCGGCCGTCGCCCGGCGTCGCCACAGATCCCAGGATGTCTCCTTTCACCTGTTCAGAAGGGTTGGTCCCAGTGACGGCCGAGAATCGGTGAACCGCCACGCGGCGGCGTGAGACGCTGCTGTTGGGTGGATGTTGGGTTGAACGGGCCCAATTTGGGCACTCAGACGACCGAAAATCGCCAGTTCGCGATGATCGCATCTGGCTCCTCAGCAGTCGAGCCACCTCCGTCCATGGCGGACCCCAGCCTCTGCAGTTCCGCTGCGCGCCACAGCGAGGCAGAATTGGGAGATGGCCGTCATCGATGTTTCGGAAGAGCGCCGCAGACGCCGTAGGGCAGGAGACCCGCGCTTGTCGGAAGAAGGGCGGTCGATGCTCGCCCGGATGACGAGCGGAGATCTTGCGAACGAGTTTCAGGCCGCACTTGACGCGGATCTCGCATCGGATCCGATCCTTGGCGGCCGCGACGACTCGGACTGACGCGCGAGTGGCTTTCTCGCTGTGATCGTGGTCGACGAGTACCTGGCGGTGCGCGTGGTGGGTGGTAGCTGGCCGTCTGGTCTGCCAGACACCGAAGACGTGCCGCTCCCGACCAGCCGGCACTGGCGTCTCCTCCAGAGGGTTCATGCGCCCGGCGACGGGCAGCTCTCCCGACTGTTGGCCACGCTGAGCCCTGCGGACCGAGACGCCATTCGCTTTCCCCATCCTGAAGTGCTCCACGTCGCGGATCCACGACCTTTTCTCGACAAGGCTGCCGAGATAGCGGCTCGCTTCGGCGGAACCGGATGGCTCGCCGCCGAGACCCTTGCCGCCGGTCTCGCGCACGGGCGGGAATTGTGGTTTGACACGGAACGCAATGTCGGGAGGTTGCTAGCCACGGCGGCCGACGACCTCTGAATCACTATTCACGTCGCCGTCTGACGGCACTTGGGAACCGATCGGTCGATGGTGACCTGACCGGCTTGTGGTGGGGTTCAACATGCGCCCTCACCCCCTCATTGTCCCCAATTCGCGATTACACGGGTGAAGGTGACCCCTACCAACACTTATACGGGGCGTGTGGATAAGTGTCGCCCGGCTCCTTCGGTGGGGGTGCAGGCCCGCCTGTCGGCCCACTGGCCCTGGATTGGGCGTCCGTCGGCATCCAGCCGCCCCACATGACGACGATCTAGCCTCGCCAGGCACCCACGGCACCTTGAGTTGAGGAACTGGATGGACGAAAGTCAGTGGATCGGAGTCAGATCGCCGGAGTTCCGCGCCATTTTCGAACGGATCAAGGTGGCGACCCGACTGTCCTCCAAGCTCAGCGGATACTGCATGGACGAAGCGGAGTCGATCCGAGAAGTCTTCGAGGAGTTGATCGGCAAGCCCGTTGGCGACTCGTTCTCGCTCATCCCTCCCTTCTACGCGGATTATGGGCTGAACATCACCATCGGTCGGGCCGTCTTCATCGGTTACCAGTGCATGTTCACTGGTCACGGAGCCATCGACATCGCGGACGAGGTCATGATCGCGAACAAGGTCAACCTGGTCACGGCCGGTCACCCCGTCGACCCGGACAAACGGCGGGCATACATCACCGTGGAGCCGATCACGGTTGAGACAAATGTGTGGATCGGATCTGCCGCCACGGTCTTGCCCGGTGTGACCATCGGAGCTGATTCCGTCGTCGCAGCCGGTGCAGTCGTTACGCATGATGTCCCTCCGGCGACCCTTGTGGCGGGTGTGCCAGCGACTGTCATCAGGCATCTATAGCGGCACTCGGTCGCTTAGCCCGATTCGGCGCTCGGAATGTCTATCCGCCGAACGCTCTAAGCAAAGCCACTGCCCCAGATCGCCGGTTCAGTGGGCAGACCGCATTCGCCCCTGATCTACTGAATAGATGGACTCACGCCGGTTGGCCTCGGAGTTGGCTTCCCGGATGCGGGACATCGTGCCAGAGGGCATCACCGTCGCCGTGGAAGACGATCTGCTGTGGTTCGGGATCAGAGGAACGCCCCGGGCCGGTGCGTACGGCTGTCAGTGGATCAACAGTGGCCAAGGATCCGTCGAGGACCTCGCTGTTCGAGCGAGCGAGCTGGCGCTCAACGACCTCCAGGACTTCGTCACCGAGGCTACGACCGAGCCATGGCCCGGTTCGGGTAATCCACCTCGCCCTAACGCTCGATTGACGGGACGACTCATTGAACTCTGGTTCGGAGACCACGATCACCCTGATGTCCGCCTCAGATCACTGCCTCTGGACGAATGACATGGCTGTCCCTGCCGGTTATGCCCTAGCCTAGGCAGCTGAGGGCATTCGCGACGTCCTCAGCTGGTACAGCTGAGGACGTCGGCACACCGGATTCCCAAGGCTTGTGGGCACCTGCGATCGCGGATTTTGCATGCCCCACAACGGCACCTATACGGATGCAGATTCGAATGTGAAGGGCGCGGTTTAGGGACACGTTCGAGAACGATTCTGGACGAGAATCGGAGCGATCAAGTCCAATGGCGAATCAGCAGAGGCTCCGCCCACCCGCCGGGGGTGAGATACAAGCTCTCCCGCCGATTCATCAGACGCGACGAACGAAATAGATGATCGCCACGATCACGAGAACAGCAACCAGCGTGCCAAGTCCGATGTACATATGGACCTACCCTCCGGAATCACGACAGCATGCGACGATGCCCTGCATCTGCCTCCGAACCAACGTTGGGTCGGGGATTCGCGTTGCCTTTGCGGAACTTTCAATTGGTGCGCCAGCCTCCCCAAGTCCTCCAGGGAAACCCAGAAGACAGGGAGTCACCGGACTACTTCGGATGCGCCGTGTCCTTGGCCTTGTCGATCACCTCACCGGCCTTGTGCTCCACCTTCTCGATCACCTCTTCGACCTTGTCCTTTGCGTGGCCGACCTTCTCTTTGGCCTCACCAGCTTGACGATCGGCCTTACCTTCGGATTCAAGATCCTTGTTGCCGACAAGGCTTCCAACTGCCTCTTTGGCTTGGCCCTTCACCTGCTCAGTCTTTCCAGCCATTGTGCACCACCTTTCGTGGTCGTGAAACATGGCGCCGCACCGACGACGGTTGCGAACGCACCTCCCACTGTGGCGCAGCCGTCACGGACCGGCCAGAGGAAAAGGTCCTCATCGTCCCCATTCACCCAGTCTCTTGCCAGGACGAACCCGACGGAGGTATGGGTCTGCTCCTCACGGCAGCCACCTGACATTCCTGAGGAAAAGGCGTTACGACACCTCGGTCATCGACGGGCGAGGCGCCGTCCGCTCTCGGTGTCGGGCGCCGTGTAGTTCTTCTCGAAGTGGTGATACAGGGCTGACTCGTCTGCCTGAGACAGCTCCTCGCCATGCATCTCGATGTTGGGCGCAGACCGTACATTCTCCTTGGTCACGTCGACCTGCAGGTCATCGGGACCGACATGGATTCCGCCCAGAGGCACGAAGGTCAGGTGACGGTCGAGAAATCCCTCCTTGACCGTGGCGAACTGCGGCTCATCGGTCTCGACATCGACGTAGACATCTTGCAGCTTGCCGATCCTTACACCGTTACGATCCACGAGCATCTTGCCGTACCATTCTGCGGCCCTCCACTTCGCCTGGTCCTGATCTTCGTCCATGTCGACCTTCCACTCTTCGGCCCGAACCCACTGTGCACGCCGTTCATTCTCGGTGGGCTGGGGCGCAGGTGTCTCGCCGTTCATGCGGCACCTTCGCGCCCCGCCCTCTCGATCGCCGGTCGTCGTGGTGTCGTCGTGGTGTCGTCGTGGGATGACGTTGGTTGCCCCCGGTATGTGAACGTTGGCTACCCGCCGGCAACGAAGGCGACGACTTTGAACTGGACCTTCTGGAGCCGGCGGTGGGAATCGAACCCACGACCTGACGATTACAAGTCGTCTGCGCTACCAACTGCGCCACACCGGCACGGCCCCCGGGACCAACCGGGTGCCGGCCACATTGTACGGGTGTCGGCCGGGGAGCCGAGGCTCCCACCCCGGTTCCGGGCACCGGAAAGCGAGGCAGTTCGGAAACGCTTGCTTCTATCCCCCCAGGTTGGCAGGCTGGCACCCAGTGGACAACCCTTCCGAGTTCGACGAACAGCCTTCGGCGCACTCAGGGGGGCAAGGTGGGGCGTTCCCGATCGGGCGGGCGGCGATCGTGCTGGTGATGTTCGTCCTGGCGACCGTGCTCCTGCTGCGAGTGATCCACCCGTCGGCCACCACGTCGGCCACCGGGTCGGCCACCACGTCGGCCACCGGGTCGGCCACCACGTCGGCCACCACGTCGGCCACAGGGTCCGCGTCGACGGCCCCGCCGACCACGCACCCAGCCACCCCCACGACCACTACGACCTCTGCCCACCCGCCCAGCTCCGTGCCCGTGCTGGTGGCCAATGCTTCCGGGGTCAGCGGGGCCGCAGCCACCGTGACCAATCAGCTGCAGGTGGGGGGCTGGGCCTTGCAGCCACCGGTCAATGCCTCTGCTCAGGTGCCGACGTCGCACGTCTACTACGTGGCAGGCCAGGAGCAGGCGGCCATCCAGATCGCCAAGTCGCTCCATCTTCCCGCCTCAGCGGTGGTCCCGTACACGACTGCCGCACCCATCACCTCGATCGGCACCGCCGAGGTGGTGGTCGTGGTGGGCCCCGATCTGGCCAGGCCCACCAGTGCGACCACAACGACTGCCGCAGCGGCGCGGACGTCGACAAGCTGATCGCACACCGGGCGACCGGGTCGAGAGGAGTCCCTGTACCCACCCCTTCCCCTGAGGTCCGCCGTGCCGTCGCCCCGCTGCTCGAGCAGCCGGCGACCACCGCCATCGTGACCGACTTCGACGGCACGCTGGCCCCGATCGTGGACGACCCTGCCCGGGCGCGACCGGTCGACGGGACGGCCGAAGTGGTGGGCCTGCTGGCCCGCCGGTTCGGTGTGGCGGCGGTGGTGTCCGGCCGGCCCGCGTCGTTCCTGTGGGACATGCTCGGTGGTGCCGGACGCGGTGCCGGGACCTCGGTGGAGACGGCGGGTGCAGGTGGTCGAGGTCGTGCACCCCGGCTGGTGGGCCTCTACGGCCTCGAGTGGGCGCGGGGGGACGGCAGCATCGCACTCGATCCGGCCGCCGAGCGATGGAGGTCGGTGGTCGGCGACGTGGCGCAGAGGATCCGCTCCGATGCCCCCCCGGGGGTGCTGGTCGAATCGAAAGGTGTCGCCGTCACCGTCCACTGGCGTCGTGCGCCGGAAGCCGCGGCGTGGGCCGACGCCCGGGTGGCGGCCGAGGCCGGACGCACGGGACTGGCGGCTCATCCGGGTCGGATGTCCCTCGAGCTGCGGCCTCCTCTGCCCGTGGACAAGGGGACGGCGATCGAGCGGCTGGTGACCGGATGCTCGGCTGCGTGCTACTTCGGCGATGATCTGGGGGACCTGCCCGCCTTCGGCGCACTGGCCCGCATGTCCTCGGTGGGCGGGATGGCCACCGTCGCCGTCGCCGTCATCGACGACGAGACGCCGGCGGAGGTGGCCGAGGCGGCCGACGTGGTGGTCTCGGGGCCGCGCCAGGCACTCGCCCTGCTCCGGTGGCTGGCCGAGTCCGCGTCCCCCTCCGACGGGCTCAACGCGCCGCTCTGAGCTGATCCTCCAGCCAGTCCGCCGGTTGCCGGGACAGGATCACCCGGCGGAGCGCGTCGGCCCGTGACGCGCGCTCGTCACGGGGAATGTCGAGCGCGCGTGCCAGCACCGCAGCAGTGTCCGACCCGTCGAAGGGGTTGATCTCCAGGGCGCTGGGCCCGAGCTGATCGAAGGCGCCCGCCTCGCGTGAAAGGGCCAGGACGCCGTCGTGGGTGTTGAGGAGAGGGCCCTCCTTGGCCACCAGGTTCAACCCGTCGCGCACCGGGTTCACCAGCAGCACGTCATACCGGGTGAGGGCGGCGAGCGAGCGGTGGTAGTCGTCCTCCACCTCGAGAACGATCGGCGTCCATCCGGGTGTGGCCCAACGCTCATTGATCCGGGCCACAGTCGTCTCCACCTCGTTCTGGTAGGCGAGGTACTCGGGCAGCCCCTGGCGGGTGGGGTAGGCCAGCGCCACGAACACCACCCGCTCACGGCGCTGGGGCTGTTGTTCGAGCAGCTCCTCGAAGGCCCAGAACCCCCGGAGGAGGTTCTTCGACAGCTCCATCCGGTCCACCCGGACGATCACCTGGCGATCGGCATCTCCCACGAGTTCGTCGATGCGGGCCAGCGCTCTCCCCACCGCCGGATCACGGGACTCCGCCTCGAGTCGAACTGGGTCGACCGTGAGGGCGGAGACGTAGGTCGGGTTCGCCGGCCCCTGGCCTCCACCGACTGGTGCGAGTGTGGCCAGGCCGGCCCGGTAGGCGGCGGCCCAGCGCTCGGTGTGGAACCCGCAGGCGCCGAACCTGGCCATGCCCGACAGGAGCTCGGTGGCCACGGCGGTGGGGAGCATCCGCAGGACCGACGGATCGGCGAAGGGGGTGTGCGTGAAGTGGGCGGTTCGCAGATCGGGCCGCAGACGGTCCAGCTCCGACCCCACCAGGGCGAGGTGGTAGTCCTGGACGAGGACCCTGCCGCCCTCGGGCGCCACCTGGGCGACGCGCTCTGCGAACACCCGGTTCAGTTGGCGGTAGGCCTCCCATGCCTCCATCCAGCGCCGGTCGATGCGGGGCCGGCGGGCGGAGTCGAAGAGATGGTGGTGGCAGAACCACAGCGTGGCGTTGGACACGACGTTGTAGGCCATGTTGTAGATGTCGGTGTCGGTGTCGACCAATTCGATGTGGAGGCCGTTGTCGGTCATCATCCCCGAGCGGGCCGCCACCCGGTCGGCCTCGCTGAGCGCCGAGGCGACCCAGGTGGCCCCGCTGCCTGCCACCATCGGATGCAGCGACCCGGACAGCCCGCCGCCGGCCGCCCCGGGCACCGGGAGGCCGTCCTCGAGGTGGAAGGCGAAGGGCCCGCGATTGGAGACCAGCACGGTGTCCGCCAGCGACCCGTCCCCGTCCGGATGGAGCCGGTCGCCGTTCATGGTGGGACGCTACCGCGGGTGGCCCGTGTCCACATTTACTTGACAAGGTAGTGAGTAACCACTCACAATGACCACATGATGGTCTCGACCCGCCAGACAGCCGACGAGCGCCGCACGACGGTGCTGGCCGCGGCGATCTCCGAGTTCGCCCGCTCCGGCTACGCGGGGACGTCGACTGACGCCATCGCCACCCGGGCCGGCATCTCCCAGCCCTACCTGTTCCGCCTGTTCGGCACCAAGAAGGACCTCTTCCTGGCCACCTACGACCTGGTGGCCGACCGGATCATCGGGGCCATGACCCGCGCCAGCGCTGGTCTCGAGGGACACGCGGCGCTGGACGCCATGGGCGTCGCCTATCTCGAGCTCATGCAGGACCCCGAGATCCTCCAGGTCCAGTTGCACGGGTTCGCCGCCGCCCCGGGGGATCCCGACATCGCCCGCACCTGCCGCCGCACCTTCGAGGTGCTGTGGGAGCTGGCGCACGACCGCACCCACCTCCCCGACGAGGATCTCCGCTCTTTCTTCGCCAACGGCATGATGATCAACGTCATGTCCGCCATCGATCTCCTCTCCGTCTCCGAGCACTGGGCCCAGAGCTTCTGTCCCATGCCGGAGAAGGCCCACGCCATCCAACAAGCCACCCAGGCCCTCAAGGCGCAGCGACGCGCCGAGCTGGCCGCGCAAACGGAGGTACCCGCATGAACCAGCCCCTCGTCCCTCTTTTTTTGCCCCGTCAAGCTAGTGATCAATCACAACCAACAGGGTGGCGCACCGCCGCCCGGGCCGCCCGTGTCGCCCGTGTCGCCCGTCCCGCCCGTGTCGCAGGGCAGTCCGACCCGGAGCAGTCCGTTCCGGCGCGGCACCCGTCCGACGACCGGCCCGGCCCGGCGGCGCGTTCCCGGGCCGTCTGGGCCGTGGTGATCACCGGCCTGGCGCTCTTCATGGCATCACTGGACAACCTGGTGGTGTCGACGGCACTGCCGGTGATCCGGGTCCACCTCCATGCCGGGCTGTCGGGCCTCGAGTGGACGGTGAACGCGTACACCCTCACCTTTGCCGTCCTGCTCCTGTCGGCCGCCGCACTCGGTGAGCGCTTCGGCCGCCGCCGCATCTTCGTGGCGGGCATCGCCCTGTTCACCGCCTCGTCGGCCCTGGCCGCCCTGGCTCCCACCATCTCGTTTCTGGTGGCGGCCCGCGCCCTGCAAGGGGCGGGCGGCGCGATGATCATGCCCCTGTCGCTGACGCTGCTCAGTGCAGCGGTCCCCCCCGAACGCCGCAATGCCGCACTTGGCACATGGGGCGCCATCGGCGGAACCGCGGTGGCCCTCGGACCATTGGTCGGTGGCGCCGTGACCAGCGGCTGGTCGTGGCAGTACATCTTCTGGCTGAACGTGCCGGTGGGCGTGGTGCTGATCCCGGTGGCGTGGTGGAAGCTCGCCGAGTCCCGGGGGGCGACCTCTCGTCTCGACCTGGGCGGAGTCGGCCTGGTCAGTGCCGGCCTGTTCGGCATCGTCCTCGGCCTCGTCCGCGGCAACGCACACGGGTGGACGAGCGACTCGGTGCTCGCCGCATTCGCCGTCGGCGCCATCGGGCTGGCCGGGTTCATCGCCTGGGAGCTCCGGTCCGACCACCCCATGCTCGACATCCGCCTCTTCCGGCACCGTGGGTTCACCGCCGTCAACGTCACCGCGCTGCTGTTCAGCTTTGGCATGTTCGGGTCGATCTTCTTCCTGACCCAGTTCCTCCAGACCGTCCAGGGGTACACACCACTGGCCGCCGGGATCCGGGTGCTGCCCTGGACGGCGATGGCCATGCTGCTCGCTCCGCTTGTCGGCGTGCTGGTCGAGCGCTGGGGCGGGAAGCCCCTGGTCGTCGCCGGGCTGGCGCTCCAGGCTGCCGGGCTGGTCTGGCTGGCGGCGATCACCACCCCGTCCACCCCCTACGCGGACCTGGTTCCGGCCTTCGTGGTCTGCGGCGTCGGGATGGCTCTGTTCTTCGTACCCCTGGCCTCCTTGGTGCTCGGAGCCGTGCCCCGCTCGCTCGAGGGGGTCGCCTCCGGAGCGAACAGTGCGTTCCGCGAGCTGGGTGGGGTCCTGGGGATCGCCGTGCTCGGAGCGGTCTTCAGTGCCAACGGTGGCTACGCCTCGGGCCAGGACTACGTCAACGGGTTGACCCCGGCGGTGTACGCGGGTGCCGTGGTGGTCGCCGTTGGTGCCGTCACCGCCCTGATCGTGCCGGGCCGGCGCAGGAGCCGGGCAGCGGTGGGCCTGCAGGACGTCCCGGTGCTGATGGCGACCGAGCTGTGCCCGGTGAACGCACCGGCGATGGGCGAGCTTTCCCCCGAGCCGGTCTGTACCCCGGCGTGAGTTGCGCCGTGCGGCTGCCCTCGACCGCCGCACGGCGGCTGTCCAGCCGTCCGGCGCCGGTCCGGTCTCTGTCGCACCTGGGTCAGTCGAAGGTGTCCACCTGGGCGCGCGCCAGGGCGGCCCGCAGGATGCCGGTGGCCTGAGGGCGCAGCTCCGAGAGGGGTCGGTTCCGGTGTACCCGGATCCCGAGGTCCACCTGGGCGATGCTCTCGACGCCGAACTGGGCGGCCACGTCGATCAGTAACGCCAGTTCGACGGCGTAGCCGTCGGCAAGGTCGCACTTCTCCAGTACCCATCGGGGAGCTGCCGTCTCGCCGGCCAGCGGTTGCTCGATGCCGGCCAGGTGGGGGAAGAGCAGGTCGATTACCGGCCGGGCCATCAGCTCGGTGACCCGCCCACCACCGTCGAGCGCCCCGTGCAGCGGGCGTCGGTAGAAGCCCTTGACCAGGGTGACCGCATCGTCGTGCAACAGGGGGCCGAGCAGACCGGTCACGAAGTGCGGCCCGAAGTTGGTCACGTCGGCGTCGACGAAGGCGAGCAGGTCGCCCTCTGCCCACTTGAGGGCCGACCGCATGGCCTGGCCCTTGCCCCCGCCTGGGGCCTCGCCCGTGATCACCCGGGCACCGGCCGCTCGGGCGATGTCGGCGGTCCGATCGGTCGACCCGTCGTCGACCACCAGCACTTCGTCGACGAGGGGGGTGCCTCCGGACGACCGGGACAGCGACGAGGTGATCGACTCGACGATCGCCCCCACTGTTGCCGCCTCGTCACGGGCGGGGATGCAGACCGAGATCCGTCGGTCGCCCTTCATTCCCACGAGCGTCGGGGCGTCGAAGTGACCGTCGGGGAACCGGCGCGTCTGGTCATCGGATTCGCGCTCCTGGGCCATCCCGACATCATCGCTCACCGGGGCCGACCGGGTGGCGGGGGGAGGGAACGCCGTGGCCCTGCTTCCGCGGCATCCCACGACCACCTGCATTGACTGGCGGAGCGTCTTCGACCAAAATGGGGGTCATCATCCAGAGCGGCTGAGGGACGGGGCCCAGCGACGCCGCGGCAACCAGAGCGCAAACCGACCTGCCTTGGGTAGGCCGGTGAGCGTCCCAGGTGCCAATGCCCGAGCGATGAGGAGACTTCCGTGGACTTCGTTTCTGGCTTGCGCTGCCGTGAATGTGGGCGCACCTACCCCGCCGAGGCATTGCACGTGTGCGACTACTGTTTCGGCCCCCTCGAGGTGACCTACGACTACCAACGGGTGGCGGCGACGATGAGCAGGGAGCGGATCGAAGCCGGCCCACGTACCATCTGGCGCTACGCCGACCTCCTTCCGGTGACCGACGCGGCGCCGGTCGACCTGGGTGCCGGGTTCACGCCACTGGTCCGGGCCGATCGCCTGGCTGCCGAGCTGGGCTTGGGCGAACTGTGGATCAAGGACGACACCGCCAACCCGACGGGCTCGTTCAAGGACCGGGTGGTGTCGGTGGCGTTGACCAAGGCCCGCCAGCTCGGGTTCAAGATCGCAGCCTGTGCGTCGACGGGAAACCTGGCCAACTCGGTGGCAGCCCATGCGGCGCGGGCCGGGATGGAGTCGGTGGTGCTGATCCCCCACGACCTCGAGACGGCCAAGGTCACCATGACGTCGGTGTACGGGGGTCGCGTCTTTGCTGTCGAAGGCAGCTATGACGATGTCAACCGATTGTGTGCCGAGCTGGCGAGTGAGCAGCCGACCTGGGCGTTCGTCAATGTCAACGTGCGGACCTACTACGCCGAGGGCTCGAAGACGCTGGCGTTCGAAGTGGCCGAGCAGCTGGGGTGGCAGACGCCCGACCATGTGGTGGTGCCGATCGGATCGGGTAGTCAGCTCACCAAGGTGGCAAAGGGATTCGCCGAGCTGTGGCAGGTGGGCCTGCTGGACGAAGAGCCGTCGGTGCGGATCTCGGGTGCACAGGCCGAGGGCTGCTCGCCGGTGGCCACCGCGTTCGCGGAAGGAACCGACGCCATTCGCCCAGTGAAGCCCGCGACGATCGCAAAGTCCCTGGCCATCGGAAATCCCGCCGATGGCTGGTACGCGCTCGATGCCATCCGCAAGTCGGGTGGATCCTGCGCTTCGGTCACGGATGCGGAGGTCATCGAAGGCATCCTGCTGTTGGCCCGCACCGAGGGGATCTTCGCCGAGACCGCGGGCGGGGTGACCATCGCCACCCTGGCCAAGCTGACGGGCGAGGGCGTCATCCGGCCCGACGAACGGGTGGTGGCGATGGTGACCGGCCACGGACTGAAGACGGTGGAAGCCCTGTCGGGCACGGTCGGACCGACCGCCACCATCGCCCCCACGCTCGACGCCTTTGCTGCCGCCATGGGCGCCGAGTACGAACTCACCGACGAGCCGGCACCCAGGAGTGCATGATGATCAAGGTCCGGATTCCCGCCCAGCTGCGCACACTCACCGGGGGCTCCGGTGAGGTGAGCGTCGAAGGGTCGACGGTCGGTGAGGCACTGAAGGCGCTCGACGCTGCCCACGCTGGCTTCGCCGACCGCATCTTCGACGAGGCTGGAGGGCTGCGCCGGTTCGTCAACGTGTTCCTCGATGACGAAGACGTGCGGTTCCTCGACGGGCTGGCCACCCCGATCGCAGCAGGCCAGACCCTGTCGATCGTCCCTGCCGTCGCCGGAGGCTGACCCGCCGGCACCGCCCGTTGGGGTGGTTGCTCGCAGTCCCCCACGGGCGGTGATGTTTTCAGGGTCCCGACACGGCCTGTGTCCTCAACCGGTCAGCGCAACGGCACCGGCGAACGTCTGAGATGGTGCCATCCGACCCATGGGCTGTTTACCGATCGACCCGTGGACGCGCTTGGTCCACACGCCCGCGTAGTGACGGACGGTGGATCGGGAGCGGTCGTCGCACCGGTCCCCCTCAATCCCTGGGTAGCCCATTCCGTCGTGGACTGGCCCGACGACTCGGTGTCGGACTCGACCGACGGGTGCACACTGCGCTCTGCCTGGACCACGTGGGCCGATGACTCCCCGAGTGGAGGGGGTCCCCATTGCTGCGCATCGCACCCTTTGTCGCGCACTGCGAGGCGAGATCGTGCCAGCCGTCGGAGGATGCCACCGCTCAGGCGGCGAAGTGCCGGGTCATCCGTCCTCCGTCAGGGGTGAATCCTCGGTCAACCGGTCCAATGTGGGAAGTAGGTAGCCGAACCCCGCGATCACGCTGCCGACCAGCATGCATGCCAATCCTACGAGCCTGAGAGGGTGGGCAGCGGTGAGAAGACCACCGATGCCGGCAACGGCCACGCCGATGCAGCCGATCCATCCGCTCAGCAGGGAGATGCGCGTGGATCCCCTGACGCGGACGAGGAGGGCCACCGCTCCGAGCGCGAGGGGGAGACCGAGAATGGCGTGGGCGAGGTAGATCGTTGTTCCGGTCGGTGGGAGCCAGCCGCTCGGGCGTCCGGTGGGAAGCGCGACCAGGGCTGCGATACCCGACACGAACTCGACGCCTACCAGCAGGGCCAGTGCCTCCGGCAAGTGGCTGGTCGAGCGTCCAGCGTCGCCGCCTGAATCCGTCGGGGCCGGCTTGCGAGGAACCGAAGACGACTCCGTCCGCTCGGGGGCCGGCGCCACCAGGTCGGTCACGGGGGCCGGCGCCTCTCGCGCGGGAGCGATTCGGACAAGGATGTTGTAGGTCACGGCCGCGATCGCGAGGTGCATGACCATGAGCACGGCGACGGCGCGGACGGGCTGGTTCCGGATGAGTAGGTAGACATCAGGGATCCAGAGGACGAGCGTCACCGCAATGGCTAGCCGGAGGAAGAGCCAGCGGGGCGCCCAGGAGATTCGGGTCACGATCGGCCATGCCGCGCACGCGATCAGCACACCGATGATCGTCAGTGTGGCGTAGTCAGAGAAACGAAAGTGTGCGTATCCCACTGTCGCCGGGAACACGCTCATCCCGACGAATACGAGGAGAGCGTCAGCTGCGAGTGAACCGGCCACCGACATCATCGTCGCCATGGCGAGGGCGGCGGTGGACGGCTGGGGATGGTGGCCCGACCAATCGATGCGAGCGAACCTCATCGCACGGTGAGGGAGGTCTACCGACGGCATGTGGCTGATCTGGGGGTTGGGGGCACCGAGACGGGCGAGGAAGGGTTGTGAATGGTGGTACTGAGCCTTCGGTTGGGTGTGCACGGGAGTGAACTCACCTGGCGAGTTGCTGCTGACCGGGGAAGGCCAACCCTAGTGAACGGGTGGACAGAGCGATCAGCCGACAGGTGGGTCGCAACGGCGGCCCCGCCGCCCGAGGCGCTGGCGGTCAAGCGCAAGGACGACCACCGGGCAGCCGGCGTGCCCATTCTGTCGGCCCTGGCCGTGCCCATGCTGTCGGCCCTGGCCGTGCGCCCGTGTCGGCCACTCCCGAGGCGGCCATGCATCTGTTCAGCTGCTCGACCACCAACCTCACGGTGCTCTTTGTGCTCAAGGCGGTGGCCTTGGTCTGCGCCCGCCCGGTACGTCGGGCGCCGGTTGCTCCGAGGCGAACTCGACCTGAGTCGCCGGTAGGGTGAGGGACGTGGATTCGCCCGTACCGCCGGATCCGGTTCAGCCTCAACAGGGCAAGCGTCTGACCGGGTCGGAGGCTGTCAGGCTCCACCTCACCCTGGCAGGGGCGCTGCTCCTCTGTGCCGGGGCCTTCTGGTTCGAGGTGAGGCGTGCCCTCGGCGGAAACGAGCTGAGCTGGGCTTACGTGTTCGAATGGCCCGTGTTCGCCGTGTTTGCCTGCTACATGTGGTGGAACCTGCTCCATCGGAACAGGCGGGCGAGGAATGCCAGAGCCAAACCGAAGGTGGTGGCTCCCGAGCACGTCGAGATGCTCAAGGCCTGGCAGGACCACCAGCGAGCGTTGGCCGCCGCCGAAACTGACGCCGGTCACGCCCAGTCTGAGTCCGAACCAAAACCCTGAGGCCCCACCCCTACCGGAAGCCGAGACGGTTCAGGGCCCCCGTTCGGTCAGCAGGCGCCAAGGATGCAGCCGGTGGGTCGGCCTACAATCGGCGATGTCGAGCCCGTGGGCGTCGGCGTGGGTGTGGGCGTGACCGGCCCACATTCCCCGGGGTCGGGAGCCGTCGGACCAGTCGGATCAGAGGAAGAGTGGTGACCAGATGCCGGGAATGGGGCACGGGCTTCAGGCCGACAACCCCACGATCGTCGCCGCGTTCCGTTCCGCGCTACTGCACCAGTTCCTCCTCATCGTGCTGCTCCTGGTCGTCTTGGCGCTGGCATGGAATGCCATCCGAACGATCAGTTTCCGGCGGGCGGCGGCTGCCGGCACCCTGGATGCCCCCCTCGTGGAGACGCAGCCCTATCCGGAGCCTGCGGGACGCCGGATGCTCCGGGTCACCTTCGGGATCATCTGGATCTTCGACGGCCTGCTCCAGGCCCAGGGATCGATGCCACTCGGCCTGCCGGGGACCGTCATCACTCCGGCGGCAGGCTCCTCCCCTGGCTGGGTGCAACACCTGGTCAACGTCGGTACCACCATCTGGTCCAACCACCCGGTGTCCGCAGCTGCAGCGACCGTGTGGATCCAGATCGGCGTCGGCGTGTTCCTCCTGGTGGCGCCACGTGGGTACTGGTCGAGGGCCGCGGGGGGTGTCAGCGTCGGCTGGGGCCTCGTGGTGTGGGTGTTCGGCGAGGCATTCGGCGGCATCTTCGGACACGGCAGCAGCTGGATGTTCGGCTCACCCGGGGCGGTTCTCTTCTATGCGGTCGCCGGTGCGCTGATCGCCCTGCCGGACTCGTCATGGGAGACACCCAGGCTCGGGAGGGGGGTCGTCAGGGGAATGGGCGTGTTCTTCCTCGGCATGGGGGTCCTCCAGGCCTGGCCGGGCCGGGGGTTCTGGGAGGGTCAGGCGCACCCCTCGGCGGCGCCGGGGACCCTCACCACCATGGTGCACCAGATGGCCCAGGTCTCCCAACCCTCCCTGTTCTCGTCGTGGGTCCGCGGTTTCGGATCGTTCGATGCATCGCACGGGTGGGGGGTCAACCTGGTTGTCGTCCTGCTGCTCCTCGGGATCGGGGCCTGCTTCGTCAGTGGCAACCACCGGCTCGTGCGGATCGGAGTCGTCGTCGGCGCCGTCCTCTGCCTGGCCGATTGGATCCTCGTCCAGGATTTCGGCTTCTTCGGAGGGGTGGGTACCGACCCCAACTCGATGATTCCCATGGCGGCTGTGTTCACCGGCGGCTACCTGGCCATGTTCCGCCTGCCGGTGCGGGTCCAGGCCCCCGTGGAGTCCTCCGGATCGGTTCCCGTGGCATCCGGCGTCCCGACCGGGATCCTCGACCGCCTCACCCCCACCTACCTGCTCCGGACCCTTGCTGCGTTGGGAGCGGTGGGGGTCGTGCTGGTCGGGGCGGCTCCGATGGCCGTGGCCGCCACCAACCCCAACGCGGACCCCATCCTCGCCGAGGCGAGCAACGGTACGCCGAACGTGGTCGACATGCCGGCCGCACCGTTCACGCTCACGGACCAGCAAGGTCACGAGGTCTCACTGAAGCAGCTCGGCGGCCACACGGTGGTGCTCACCTTCCTCGACCCGGTCTGCACCTCGGACTGCCCCCTCATCGCCCAGGAACTGAGGGTGACCGACCAGATGCTCGGTACCGCCGCGTCCCGTGTTGACCTGGTGGCGATCGTCGACAATCCGCTGTACAACACCACGGCCCTCACCAACGCCTTCGACCGGCAAGAGGGGCTCGACCACCTGGCCAATTGGACCTATCTGACCGGGTCGGTGGCCCAGCTCGACCAGGTGTGGAGCGACTACGGGGTGCAGACAGAAGTGACACCGGCCGGGGGAATGGTCGCCCACAGCGACATCGTGTACATCATCGACGGCAGCGGTCACACCCGGGAGATACTCAATTCCAACCCCGGCGCCGGCAGCGCGCCGAGCAGTTCCTCGTTCTCGGTTCTCCTCGCGGGCCAGGTTCGGCAGATCTCACACTCGTGATCGCCCGATCGGGGCATGGTCGCCCGCGTCGCCCGCGCTCGAGGCCGAAGGGGGTGACGGCCGCGCTCGGTGCGATCGTCCTCTCGGCGATCGTCCTGTCGGCGTGCTCGTCGCCAGGAGGTACGGGAGCGGCACCCTCTCCATCCACCAGCGGGTTGGCAGCGGTTCCGCTGGCCACGTCGTTCGCCGGCCAGACGGGGACCTGGGCCACCCTGGCCATGGGCCATCTCGACGAGCCCCTGAACACCTTCTGGCAGCTCTTCTACCTGTCGGGCAGCTCGTCCACGTGGGAGTTGGCCACGCCACCGGGCGTGGCCAGCAACGGCGGGCTGGTGGTCTCGCTCGGCCCGTCGGCGACGGTCACCGCAGGGTTCGAGCCGTCGATCGACCTCCGCTTCTCCCCGCTGGCCCAGAGCACCGATCAGGGTTCCACCTGGGGACCGGGGGTCCTCCCGGGCGGCCTTGCGCCGGTGCCGGACTCCCTGGCCGCCTCCGACGGGCACCAGTACCTCGCCCTCCTGCGAACCGGCGGCGGGGACGTGGTGGCCAACAACGGTGACCTCGCCGAGTGGAAGCGGGTTGCGTCAACAGCGACGCTGATCGCCGACCCGTCCACCTCGGCGTGCGACGTCGAGGCGCTCACCGCCGTCTCCTTCGGCCCGAACGGCGAGGAATTGGTCGGGGCCGCGTGCGCCCGCGGGCCGGGAGTCGGCATCTTCGGATACGTGGCCGGGGCCTGGCAGCCGATCGGGCCCTCCGTTCCGGGCCCGGAGGGCCCGACCCAGGTGCTACGCCTGGTGGGCACTCCCGCAGGAACCACCGCCCTGGTGAGTGCAGGCGAGGGGAGAGCCCGCAGGCTCGTCGCCCTGTGGAGTTCCGATGGGCTCAAGAGCTGGTCGGTGTCGGCTTCCCTCCCCCTGGGGAGAGGAAGCCTGACCTCGACCGGGGTCACCGCCACCGGTGGGTTCATCGTCACCGTGCGAGGCGCAGACGGCAGCGCCTCGGCATCGGCGATCAGCCCGTCCGGCGGCCCCTGGCGTCCGCTCACCCCCCCGCCGGCGGGTACGTCGGTCGTCGTCGGTGGGCCCGACGGGGTGTTCGACGCCCTGATCGCCGACCAGTCGAACCTCGACGTGGACACACTTGGCAGCGGCGGATGGCATCGCACCCAGACGTTGAACGTGCCGATCCAGTACGGATCGTCGGGATGACGAAGGAAGGACCGGTCTATCGTGGCCCCACCCACCTAAGGCCTAGCGGGTAGAGGAGGTCGACCGTGCACTACGTCACCCAGGACTGGTCGTTCGACCCCTTCGTGCTGGTCGTGGCCGTCGTCGTCTTCGCCCATGAGGTAGGACTCGCCCGGCTGCGCCACCGGTCGGACCCAGGTCGGACCCGCAGGCGCCGCCTCCTCTCGCTCTCCTTCTACGGAGGCCTCGGCGTCCTGCTGCTCGCTGTGGATTCGCCGATCGACTACTGGGCCGGCGACTACTTCTTCGTGCACATGCTCGAGCACCTGCTGATCGCCTTCTATGCGCCCATCCTCATCGTCCTCGGAGCTCCGTGGATCCCCCTGCTCTTCGCCCTACCGGTCGGCATCCGCCGCAAGGTGGGCCGATTCGTGATGCTCGGCCCCTGGTCGCGGGCCCTTCGAGGGGTGGGTCGATTCATCACCGACCCCTGGTTCGCCCTCATCTCCTTCAACGTGGTCATGGTCGTCTGGCACCTCCCCGCCCTGTTCGACCTGTCCGAGCAGAACCAGGCCATCCATATCTGGCTGATGCACGGGAGCTTCTTCGTCACCGGGGTGCTCTTCTGGCTGCAGATCATCCCCTCGCACCCGTTCAGGGTGAAGGCCAGTCCGATCTGGCAGGCCGGGGCCATCATCAGTACCAACGTCATCATGTTCGTGCTGGCCATGGCCCTGAGCATGCTCAGCGCCGCCAGTTGGTACTCGGTCTACGCCCACATCCCGGGCGTGACCCTCTCGCCCTTCGCCGACCAGCAGATCGGCGCAGCCATCCTGTGGGTCTGCGGCGACTTCTGGGCCGTTCCGGCCCTGATCGTCGTCATCAAGCGGGCCATCGACCAGGAAGGGTCGATCTCCAACGTGCTCGAGCGACTGTCCCACCGGGGGGCCGTGGTCGGGGCCCAGGACTTGAGGCCCTCACGGACTGGCGCCGTCGACCGCACGTAGGAACCGGCGACGGTCTCTTCGCTGTTTCCCGGATCTTCGGGGGCGACCGGTACTTCGGGGGCGACCGGTACTTCGGGGACGACCGGAAAGGTACTTGACCTATCCGATGAGTCCGCTTACTGTCACCATCACGATCCGGGTTCTTCACGACCTCTTGGGGGAATGTGCGGAGTCCGGTCGTAGGTGGGATCGGTGGGGCTCTGTGGGCCTGACCAGCCACTCGACGGCGCCGGGGAGTGCGAGATGTCATTTGGGGGAAGGCTTTCGGTGGTCATCGGGCTCTTCGTCGTGGCTGCAGGCTTCGCCGTCTGGGCTGTGGTGGGCTTCATGCTCCCCCAGCCCGCGACCGTCGACTTCACCTCGGCGCAGCCCGCCGGCTCTCCGGTGGACCTGACCGTGCAGACGTTGGGAAGCATCGGCACCGGGTTCGGTGATCATCCGACCTGGGTCTCGTACCTGGTGAAGAACCCACAAGGCCAGTGGGTCCATACGACCATCTGGAAGGTGCCGGCCCACACCCGGATCAACCTGACGATCGAGCAGTACGACTCGGGCAGCCCGCTCCGCAACCAGCAGTGGGGACGGGTGCAGGGGACGCTCGGGAACGTCGAGATCCTCAACGGCAGGCCGGTCTCGGTCTACGACTCGAACTCCGGCAATGGCGTCGGTCACACGTTCTCCATCCCGACCCTCGGGATCAACATCCCACTGGTCGGCGTCAATCCCAACGCCAGCAACATCTGCAGCCAGGCACCGTGCTCCTCACCGAGCTCGGTGCGCAACATCATCAGGGCCTCGTTCGTCACTCCGGGGCCGGGTGACTATCCCTGGCAGTGCTTCGTGCCCTGCGGGCTGGGCTTCC
>Ga0182010_10000546_pt1 | contig 21240 bp, 20 predicted proteins | sample 611E1MmetaG_FD_120488 | JGI IMG/M metagenome (GOLD analysis project Ga0182010, IMG submission 120488) | Permafrost microbial communities from Stordalen Mire, Sweden - 611E1M metaG | ecosystem: Environmental > Terrestrial > Soil > Wetlands > Permafrost | place: Sweden: Stordalen | collected...
GGCACGTGCGAGTATTTCATCGGTCAGGTCGCGGGTAATTACCTTGTAACCGGCCAAAATAGCTGTCTGGCTGATTCCGGCGCCCATCACCCCGGCCCCTAATACCCCGATACATTTGATATCTTGCAGCTTCACGTATTACCTACTTTCCAATTCAATTCCGCAATTACTGTTCTGCAAAAATATTATCTGAATCTTGATTTATTTGCAAATCCGGTTACAATTCTAATTTAGTAATTTGAGATTATATATATTTGGGAATATCTCCCGGCAGGTATTCAGTTTACCCTGATGTATGATAGCTGATTATTGAAACTTGATTATTTAGTCGGGAATTTAAAACTGACTTTGGAGAATCATCATTTATTTTCTTTTATTTTTGTATTCCTGGCACCAGGTCGCATTGGGGCGGGCCGGATTATGGCAGGCGCTGCGCCAATCCCATTTACAAGAATCGCAGAGTATGACTTTCATGCCCAGTGATTTTTTCAAATTTACCTGGAATTTATGAAATTTTGGTTCTTTATCCACAACTTCCATAATACATTTTATTTGGCTTATGCTGCAAAGAATATGATAAAATGAAGTCGTTTGCTGAGTGAAATTATGAAATATTCTTATCGTTTTGTTATCATTGCAGTCCTTTTTGTGACCTGTCTTCTGACGGCCAATATTATCGCCGTAAAAGTCTGGGCTTTGGGCTCTATTCAACTGTCGGCTGCTGTCATTATTTTCCCGTTCAGTTATATTTTCGGCGATATCTTGACGGAAGTATACGGTTATAAAGAGGCCCGAAAAGTAATCTGGTTGGGCTTTCTGTGTAACCTCATTTTTGTTATTTTCGCCTGGTTCGCCCAACTTTTACCCTCGGTTTCCGGTTGGACCGGACAGAGCGCTTATGTTACGATTCTCGGGTACACCGCCAGATTGCTCGGAGCGTCTTTTCTCGGTTACCTGGTTGGTGAATTCGCCAACTCTTTTGTTCTCGCCAAGATGAAAATATTTACAAAAGGGCGCTGGCTGTGGTCCCGGACGATCGGTTCAACTGTTGTCGGCCAGGCTTTGGATACCGGAATCTTCATCGTCGGCGCATATGTTGGCGCGGTTTTCTTTACCCCGTGGATGATTCTATGGGCATGGGCGGCCAAGGTAATTATCGAAGTGGCTTTTACACCGTTCACCTATATCATCGTCAATTATTTGAAGAAAAACGAATCTGTCGACACCTATGATTTTCAGACTAATTTCAATCCTCTCCACCTTCGGGAAAGGAAAACTACCGACCAATGAACATCCGGTTTCTTGGTGCGCACAACAGCGAATCCAAAGACGTCAGGCCTGCTTGTGTATTGATCGATAACTTTCTTGCAATCGATGCCGGTGGACTGGTTTCGGGCCTTTCGTTTTCCGAACAACTGGCAATTGAAGCGCTGCTTATCACCCACCACCACTACGACCATATTAAAGACATCCCGATGCTGGGAATGAACTTTTACGTTAAAAAGACCAATATAAATATTTATTCTCTTTTAGGGTTTAATACCCCGCCGCTTGCGGCGAACTCTATAGCTGAGTGGTTCTAATGATACCTCGACGCTTGCGTCGAGGAGATTCATTCCATTACTTCGGTGCGCGAAGCTCTCGATTATCTATTTGAATATCCGGGGAAGTTTTATTCTAATTTCCTGACACGTCCGGCGGATAATCCCACGATCAATTTCACCACAATTGCTCCGCTGCAGCCGTTCGACATTAAACAATATCAAAGCCTGGCGGTGCCGATTAAGCATTCCGTGCCATCGGTGGGTTACCAGATTACTACGCCTCAGGGGAAGAAATTATTCTACTCAGGCGACACGGGGCACGGCCTCGAAGATGTCTGGCCGCGCATCTCACCGGATTTACTTATTATTGAGGTTACCCTCCCGGACGGTTTGCTGAAATCTGACAAAGAGGCCTACCATCTTACTCCCGGTTTGCTTAAAGAGGAACTGATATTTTTCCGGAAACTCAAAGGGTACCTGCCAAAGGTAATTACAGTGCATATGTCCCCGCAAAGTCCCGACCGGGAACTGATTGATGCCGAATTGAAACGGGTTGCCGTGTATTTGAACACGGATATTAATCCCGGTTATGAAGGCTTGCAGATTACTCTGTAATTTCATGACAGGCGGGCCCTGGACATCTTCCGTTGTTTGTCGTTGATTTAAATGGCGATATAACTAGTTGAATGGGTGCGGATGATCGGCTTTAATATCTTGATTTTTGACCACAGCGATGATAAAAATTACCGGCAGGGTACATATTGGCAGTCAATGGTGAAAAAGCCGGCAGCGTTGGCAAATAGTTGACCATAATCACAACCCTTGCTACACTAGTTACAATAGTAGTTGCATACATGACAGGTGGTGAGGAGGTAAAAAGCTATGTTTCTGGCGATTGATATCGGTAATACCAATGTGACCATGGGTGTATTTGAAGGTGATAAAATACGCTATAACTGGCGTCTGGCAACTGATATCCATAAGATGCCGGACGAATATGCCATGGAAATAGTGGCCCTTCTTCAGTTCCGGAAAATTGCGGTGACGGATATTAAAGAAGTCGCTTTGTGCAGCACCGTTGCACCGCTGATTCCCATCTTTGTGAAATTACTCGATGATTATTTTAATATCAAACCGCTGGTCGTCACCGCCGGCGTGAAAACAGGTGTCCGGATTCGGGGAGACAACCCCCGTGAAGTCGGCGCCGACCGTGTTGTGAATACCGTAGCCGGTTACAAACTCTATGGCGGCCCGACAATTGTCGTAGACCTCGGCACTGCTACTACTTTTGATATCATCTCCAAAGAAGGTGATTTTATTGGTGGGGTAATTGCCCCCGGTCCGATGACCGCCGCCGAAGCATTATTTTCCCACACCGCCGCCCTGCCGCGTATCCAGTTTTCCCACCCTCAGAAAGCTATCGGCACCAACACCATTACCGCTATGCTTTCCGGTATTATGTTCGGTTATACCGGGCTGGTCGAGGGCATCGTTTCCCACATCGAAAACGAACTCGGTGAAAAGGCCACGGTGGTCGCCACCGGAGGCTTTGGCGCCATATTCGCCGCGGAGACCGACATCTTCAAAGTTGTAAATCCGGATATCACGCTCATCGGTCTTAAAATGATTTATGAAATGAATAAGTAAATGGATTGGTTTAAGGCAGGGAATGCATTAAGCGAAAAATCCAAGCTACAAAAGCCGAATTTCAAAAAATTAAATATATAAATTTATGAAATTAGATATTTGAGTTTAGTTATTGTTTGGAGCTTGAAATTTGGAATTTGGTTTTTTAGTAGTGATGAGCGTTAATTATTCAATGTAAGAAGGAGGCCTGCAAATGTTGAAGAATAAAGTGATTGTGCTCGGGGTTAGTGGTGGCATCGCTGCATACAAAGCGGCGGACTTGGCCAGCAAATTAGCCCAGGCCGGTGCTATTGTAAAAGTGGTTATGACCTGGGAAGCTACTCAACTCGTGCAGCCGTTAACATTTCAGGCCTTGACCGGAAATCACGTTGTTACCGATATGTTCGAACCCGCACCGCCTTCGGCCATAACCCATGTTTCCCTGGCCGATGAGGCGGACATTATCGCAATTGCGCCTGCTACTGCTAATATCATCGCCAAAATGGCAGCCGGTATTGCTGACGATATCCTGACTTGCACCGTGTTGGCGACCAAAGCGCCGATAGTTATCGCACCCGCCATGCACAATAATATGTACATTAATCCCATCACTCGGGAGAATATCACCAAACTCAAAGCCCGGGGATTTACGGTTATTCCCGCGGTGCACGGTCGCCTGGCATCCGGCTCCATCGGCTACGGGCGACTGCCGGAAATTGCGGAGATTATGGGTATTATTCAGCAAACCCTCGGTGAAAATGGCGATTTAGCCGGTAAACGTATTGTGGTCACCGCCGGCGGTACTCAGGAAGCCATCGACCCTGTGCGTTATCTCACCAATAATTCTTCCGGCAAAATGGGGTATGCCATTGCCGAAGCTGCCCGGGACAGGGGTGCCGCGGTCACGTTAATAACCACGGCGACCGGGCTCAGTCCTGTTGCTGGTGTTGATATTATCAATGTCCTCAGCGCTCAACAGATGAAAGAAGCCGTCGTTAAAGCCACTATTAAAACCGATGCGCTCCTGATGGTGGCGGCTGTTGCCGATTATATGCCCAAAACTACGGCTGCGCAAAAAATTAAAAAAGGCGCCGGTGGGTTGACGCTGGAACTGGTAAAAACTCCGGACATACTTTCCGAAGTCAAAGGGAAGTTTGTTAAAGTTGGATTTGCCGCCGAGACTCAGGACCTGATTGCCAACGCCCAAAAGAAACTGACAAGCAAAGGACTTGACATAATCGTAGCCAATGATGTTACAGTAAGGGGCAGCGGTTTCGGCGCCGATACTAATAAAGTCACTATTCTGAAAAAAGACGGCAAACCGGAAGATTTACCGCTGATGAGCAAGCGCGAAGTCGCGGACAAAATATTGGATAATGTATCAAAGCTGCTGAAAGGTAAATAGTGGGTCTCTAAACTATCCATAGTGCACAGGCCTCCGTGCCTGTGTGTATTGATTGTTTTATTTAATTTCAACGCTTATCGCCAATAATTCTCCCCCTCTCAGCTTCGGTATTCGACGGTGTCCCCTGGTCTGCAAAAAAGTTTGCTCATATATTAGAGGTGTGCTAGAATTCATGGGTATGATAAGCGTAGTGATTCCGGCCCTGAACGAGGAAAAATACCTTCCGGATTGTCTGAAATCTCTGCGAAATCAGGATTATACCGGCCCTTATGAAATCATAATTGCCGATAACGGCAGTGTGGATAATACTGTTCGTATTGCTCATGATTTTGATGCACGTGTTGTGTCCTGTCCGGAAAAGAAAAGCGTTTTCTATGCCCGGCAGATCGGCGCTGATGCTGCACAGGGTGATATCATTGCCCAGGCAGACGCGGATACTCTCTACCCTAGCAACTGGCTCAGCCGTATCGACGAACGCTTTGAAAAATATCCCAAAGTCGTGGCCATTACCGGACGTTATGTTTATACCGAGTCGCCCTGGTGGGCCGTTGTCGAATATGTTATTCGAAGCCTTACGAATATGTGGACTGTTCCCATTCTGGGACGTCCGTGGGTTGTTTCCGGCGCAACTTTCGCGTTCCGCCGCGACACTTTTGTAAAACTCGGCGGATATCATGGCATTGTTTATGCCCCCGACCAATGGGGTATCGCCAGCCGTTTAAATCAAGCAGGAAAAGTTTTCTTTGACAGTAAGTTACTGGTGATTACGTCACCCCGGTCGGTAAAAAAGCCCATCTTTCGCATCTTTAAAGAAGGACTTATTAATTGGGGCCGCTGGGGAAAATACCTTTTACAGAAACCATTGTCTTCGGTCAGTCATTTTATCGCCAAGGTGTTTCACAAAAACAAAATGGCCGCCGTTCTTGTATCCGTGATCCTCGCGCTGATTATTTTTGTGATTGCGGGGGGCTATTTTCTCCCGACCGCATCTTTTTTCCGCAAAGTGTACGCTTTTGAGAAAAATCCCGATGCCACTCTTGCCATCAGTCAAAAAAGCGGTTCCGGTTTAGTGTCCGGTTTCCCTACCCTTATTATTTAATTCGGTATTTAATTCGGTTTGATTATGGCTGACTTTTTACGCCAAATCCTGGATGCCCTAAAACAAATTCCTAACATTATAGGAGTTTTTGATTTGCGGGTCGTCCTGCTGCTTTTCATTCTCTGTCTTTGCGGCGAAATCCTGCTGGCTGCCGTCCCCTATCTTCTGGAAACAGTTTGGCTGCTGGCGGGGTATAATTTATCCATCGGGATATTATCTCCTTTTCATCTTCTTTTGTTATGGCTCGTTGCGCTAGCGGGCAGGGAAACGGGCGTACTGCTGCTCTTTAGCGCTTCCCGGTTTGGCAGTCTTCCCCTGACCAGGATATATCAGAAATATGTTGGGGCCAGGGTCAAAAAATTCTCCGGGAATGACAACTGGTTTTCCAAAGTACTGAAAAAATTGGAATCATATATTTCCCCGTTTACCATTGCGCTGGGTCGTCTATTAGGTCTGGGGACACCCCTGACCGTGCTTCTGGGCGTTAAAAAACAGTATCGGGTTTTATTTCTTGGAGTCATTATCTCTAGCATTATTTTCGACGGCATATTCCTCACTGTCGGTATTGTTGTTGGCGCGAACACTATGGTCAAACCGGCGGAGATGGTGTTATTTTCGCTTGCCGGGTTAACGGTCTTTTATCTGATTGTTTTTTCCATTCGTCAGATATCAAATCGTATGAAGGCCCGCCAGGCCCGTAACAATCAACCAAAATAGTATCCGGTTGCAATCGTTCGTCTTTGGTTTTTTACCCCTTACAAAATCTGCATTTGGCTTATGTTAAAATGAGTTAATAACAGTCGCATCGGTGTGATACAATGTTTTATAAAAGCTGGAAATATTAATGTCTGCGAACAAATCTGAAATACCCAAATTATTCGGTACCAGCGGTATCCGCGGCGTTGTCGGCGCAGAGCTGACACATGAAATGCTCCTGAATGTGGGTAAATCCATCGCTGCCGGCTTAAAACCTTCTGCCCGCGTGTTGGTTGCGACAGATTCCAGAGTCAGCCGTGAATTTGTCAAAGCCGCTGTGTCGATGGGGTTACTCTCTGGCGGTGCTAACGTCATTGATGCCGGTATTCTTCCGACCCCGATTTTGGCATTCGCTACGTTGGATATGGGTGTGGATGCCGGGATAATGATTACTGCTTCGCATAATCCTCCCGAATACAACGGGGTCAAACTGTTCACCTCCGAAGGCATTGGCTACAGTGCCCTGCAGGAAAATGAGATAGAAAGGATCTATGCGGAAAAAAAATTCCGGGACGGTATTTCCGCTAATTACAAAAGGGAAAATGGAATTGTTTCTCGTTATACGCAATATCTTTTATCGCAGTTCAATCAAAACAAGAATATATCCCGTTTCCGTATTGCCGTTGACCCGGGTAACGGGGCCGCGTCAGGTATCGCCTCTAAAATATTCACGGCTTTTGGCTATGTGGTCATGCCGATTAATGATACCCCGGATGGAACTTTTCCCGGCAGGAGCCCCGAGCCTAAGAAAGACACGCTGGAAAATACCTGGCAATTTTTAAAGGACAACCGGCTGGATATCGCTGTTTGTTTTGACGGTGATGCCGATCGGGTTGTGTTTGTAGATAAACAGGGGTTTATCGGTTTTACCGAATCTGTGGCGTTTATGAGCGCGTTAGCCGTAAAACTCAGTGGTAAAAAGAAAGTCGCCGCAACTGTCGAAACCGGCAAACTGCTCGATAATGCTCTGGCCGATATGGGTGCGCAGGTGGTGCGGGGGAAAGTCGGCGATGTATCTGTGGCCCATTTGGCGCGTGAAATCGATGCTGCCATCGGCATCGAATCAATCGGTGTCTATATCATGCCGGAATTAGGCCTATATCCGAACTCAATTGCCGCGGCGCTGACCTTATTATCCTCTGTTAGGGATATTTCGGAAATCAGGGATTTTTTCCGGAAGGTGCCGCCGCTTTACCTGGGGCAGCGTAAAATCCCCTGTCCTAATGAAAAGAAAGAAGAACTCAAAAAGGCAATAACCACGAACCCCGCGGCTTTTGGGTCCGGCACCGCCAATATCCTGGATGGCTTAAGAATGGATTTCGGCAGCTCGTGGATACTCGTGCGTCCAAGCGGCACCGAACCTATCTTCCGCATTATTGCTGAGTCGCCATCGGAAGCGGAAACGGAAAAATTGCTGAAAAATGCCGAGGTAACGCTACGGAAAATGGTGGGAAAATAAGTTATGAAAGTATTGTTTCTCTGCGGCGGTATCGGTAAAAGGATGTTTCCTCTAACGGAGGATAAATTCCTCCTCAAGTTTCTGGGTAAAACTCTAATCGAACATCAACTGGATAAGGCCGTAAAATCCGGTTTAAACCGGTTTATTATTGTTGCCAATCCTGTGAATCTCACTCGTATCGAAAACATCGCCGCGCAATATCCAAATGCCGAATTCGAATTTGTACTGCAGGAGAAGCCTCTCGGTATCGCCAATGCGGTGGAAAAAGCCCGGCACTTGCTTACGGACGAATTGCTGCTCGTTAACCCGAATGATATTTTTGATAATACCGCTTATGCCAACTTATTGGCATGTCACAAAAGTGAAAAAAATGCCACCTTTATTACCGGCTGCAAAGTAAAAAGTTATTTTCCGGGCGGCTATCTGGTGGTAAACGGACATGGGCGGCTCACCCGGATCATGGAAAAACCCGGGCCGGGCAACGAACCGTCGGATATGGTCAATATCCTGGTCCATCTCCATTCCGACCCCGAAACATTATTGCATTATATCTCACGGGTTAAAACGGATCATGATGACGTCTACGAGCAGGCCGTCGATGCAATGTGCAAAGACAATCGTACGATACTGGTAGTACCTTATTCCGGGGCATGGATGCCGATCAAATACCCGTGGCATGTTCTAGATGCCGTGCGGTATTTTCTGGACAGGGCAGAAAACAGAATTTCTCCCGACCTTCGGATTTCCTCAAATGCTGTCCTCGACGGCAAAGTAATTATCGAGGATGGTGTTCGTATTCTGGAAAATGCGGTTATCCGCGGTCCGGTCTATATCGGACGGAATTCTATTATCGGCAATAATGCCCTGGTCAGAACATACAGTCATCTCGGTTCCGATTGCGTAGTGGGTTTTTGCACGGAAATCAAGGAATCCTATATAGGGGACGGCGCGCAGTTTCACATGGCTTACGCCGGTGACTCGGTTATCGGTGCGCACTGTTCATTCGGCGCTGGTACGGTTACGGCCAACTGGCGTTTCGATACTAAAAACATTAAAGTCAAAATCGGTGAATCGATGATCGATACCGGCAGGGATAAACTGGGAGCGTTCATCGGTAATAATTGCCGCACCGGCATTCAGGTAGGTATCATGCCGGGGGTCCGCATCGGGAATAATGCGCTTATCCACCCGCACGTCAACTTGACGAACGATGTAGCTGTGGATACAATAGTTCATAGTTCTTCGCCCTCTCGCTAAAGTTTCAAGCAGGTGCGGCCTGATTATTTTCAGCAAGGGGTCCCTCAGGAGTTCAAGCATGTGCGGTATCATTGGCTATCTTGGCGATAAGCCGGCAGTATAGATATTAAAAGATGCACTCACCCGGTTTGGAGTACCGCGGTTATGATTCAGCCGGTATTGCTACTGTTGATAACGGTAAAGTTTGCCTCCGAAAAAATAAAGGCAAGGTCACGGATGTTATCGCAGATTGTAACATCAAAAATCTGCCCGGCAGCACCAGTATCGGTCATGTCAGGTGGGCCACTCACGGTAGTGTTACCCGGGAGAACGCCCATCACCACTGCGATGCTTCATCGGAAATCGCGGTTATTCATAACGGCATTATCGAAAACTTCGAAGAATTAAAAAGCCGTTTGGTCAAGAAATATAATTTCAAGTCGGGTACCGATACCGAGTTATGCCTCAACTTATCCGGGAACAGATTGACTCCGGTTTGAATTTCATCGTCAGGGGATTTGACCCGGACAAACCAAGGAACCTGGCAAAATCCGTAACCGTTAAACAGCCTGCGCTATTATGTTATTAAGCCTGGATTGATTTGCTGGTTGCGGTACATTGTAAGAGAATGAGGTTGGTTTATTAGTATCGGGCGTCGTTTTTGTCCAATTGATAACTGGCTGGCATTGGCCATGTTTATTTCTTCCGGATAAAAAATTCAAGTGAACGAAATACCTATTGCAATGTATTAACGAAAATGTTAATCTAAAATAAAATAATCATATAAAACAAATAATATAATAATTTAAACTGGAGAACCAACCATGCCGGTAGTTGACAAAGAAATCGTCATCGGAGCGCCTTTAGAGGAAATATTTAACTTCGTTAGTATACCCGGCAATTTACCTAAGATTTGGCCGGGTTTAGTTGAGATAAAAAACGCAAAATTGTTGCCTAACGGCGGTTACCGTTTTCGTTGGCTCTATAAACTGTTTGGTATACAACTAACCGGCACAGGCGAATGCGTTGATATAGCCCCTAATCTGTGGTTATCGGCCAGGACCTACGGCGCAATAGACAGTTTAAACACCTGGACATTCCGGTCAAGGGGTGAACAAACTAGGGTTACCATTACCATTGATTATCGGATACCATCCCCATTATCAGGCCGTTTACCGGAGAATACTATCGTTAATACTGCCAATCGGGAAGCGGAAATTATTTTAACCAATCTTCACGCGAGATATGATAACCGCGCGAGACGAAATATTTTTTACATTAAGTAAAAATGTACTTACATTTCGATTTATCGGACTAAATCACAGGCCTCCGGCGGCATCCAGTGCTGGTCTTGACCTTCCCATTTTACATTGCACCCGATGGGATTGGTCAGTTTTACCGTTACCGGTTTACCGGCAACGTGTGCTGCTAGCGCTTTATCCAGGTCGTTCACGGTCATCTTTGCCGTATCTTTCGGATTATCCACGCCCCTGCCGGTGTAAACCAGTTTTCGGTTGTTATCAAAAACATAAAAATGCGGCGTCTTTAACGCGCCGTAGGCCAACGCAACCTTTTGAGTTTTATCCCGCAAATATACCCATGGAAACTTGTTGACCTTCATCCTCTCGACCATTTGTGCGAAACTGTCATCGGGGTGGGTGTTTTCGCTGTTTGAATTAATCCCGACGAATTTGACACCGTTCTTCAGGTATTTATCGGCCGTCTGACGTGTGACTTCGTCCGAACCCTTGACGTAAGGGCAGTGGTTGCAGGTGAAGAAAATCACCAGCGTTTTCGCGTCTTTAAAGTCGCTTAATTTATAGGTTTTCCCGTCCGTTGCCGGTAATGCAAAATCCTGCGCCTTCGCCCCGATTTCTAACGTAAATGTCATTTTCATCCTCCTGTTTAGTTTGATTCTGATATTATACTAACTTTATTAGCTTGTAAAGAATCATCTTTGCGAGGAATCCTTCAGTTGAAGGACGACGCGGTAATCTCATGGTGGGGGCAACTTTTCCTTTTTACCCCCCCCAATCCTCCTTGATTTGCTCGAACTGTTCCTTGGTAATTTCACCCTTGGCGTACCGTACCCTGGCGATATCCAGCGGGCTTTGCTTTGTTGATGCCTCATTATGTCTTAGGAACCATTTAAAAGCCAATATTGCCAAAACAGCGATTCCGACCCAGATTAAGGCCATCAACGCCCATCCCGCCGCCATCCACCAGCCATTAACATTAATCATGTACCACATCCCCATCACCCCCTTTGAAATCACTAAGTGAACTATAGAACCTTACTGTTATAGTGTCTGTGATACAAGTCGCTAACGTTATGGCACCCAAACTGAAATAATCTATTTCCACCCCATCACAAATTCCCCGTTTGCCCGGAACATTTCGTCTACCATGTTGCGTGTTTCATCTATTGTCAATACGGCTGCGGTTAACGGGTCCAGCAGAATGGACTGAAGGATTTTGGTTTTATCCTTTTCTGCGATTCCCCGGACCGCCAGTTCCTGAACGTTGATGTTTGTCCGGTTCAATCCCGCCAGCTGCGGCGGCAAATCCCCCACATAACAGGGGTGCAGGCCTTGTTTATCTGCCAGGCACGTCACTTCTACACAGCAGCCTTCCGGTAGATTCGTAATCAGCCCGGTATTCTTCACGTTGCCGGTTACCCGCAGCGGCAGACCGGATTCGATGGCGTACATGATCGCCACTCCGTAGTCGTTCTTGCGTCCTGTCGGCAGCGTTTCTTTCGCTGTCACCAGCTGCCGCAGGCTTGCTTCGTTGGCGGCACGCATTTTTTCCCGTTCGGCCATGTTCCGCTCAATCATCAACAGCTTGAATTGCTCGATGTGTGCTTGTGTCTTTCTAAAATAGGGCAGGTATTCCGAAAGGTGTGGGCTCGTTTCCGTGCAGTAATAGCCGAACGCTTTGAAAACTTCCGCCCGCACGATATCCGCCCCGAAAACATGCGCATTTGGCCCGGAATATATCTTGGGGTCTTTGAATTTTTCCCTCAACAAAGGGTACATGTCCTTCCCGTGATGTTTTAATTCCAGGAACCACGCCATATGGTTGATGCCACCAATCCAATAATTCAGTTCTTCTTTCGGAATTCCGAGGTATTTCGCTAGGTCGCCGGCCGTGCCCAGGACGCCGTTGCATATCCCGACATTCTTGATTTGAGTGTAATCACTGACTGCCCAGCCGATAATCGCCAGCGGGTTAGTATAATTAATCAGCATTGCCTTTGGACAGAGCTCTTCCATGTTACGGCAGATGTCCAGGATTACCGGCACGTTGCGCAAACCGAAGAAAACGCCTAGTGGTCCCAGTGTATCACCGGCGCTTTCATTCACGCCGTATTTCATCGTGATTTTCCGGTCGGCCTGTGTTGCAGCCGCCCCGCCGACTTTTATCGCAACCAGCACATAATCGGCCCCTTTCAATGCCACTCGGTAATCCATCGTGGCTTCGATTTTCGCCCCGAAGCCCTGTTCCTTTACCATCTTTTTCGAGAAGGCAGCCACTAAATCTACTGGCTCTTTGTGGACGTGCCCCACCAGCGTTATCGTACTGTCTTGTAATTCCGGATATGAAAGTATGTCTGTAATAATGTTTCTTGCGAAGAAATGGCTCCCCGCGCCGATTAATACAATCTTTGCCATGGCAATACTCCTCTGCTATCTCTGTCTCTGATAATAAAACAAGGACGCCTGCTTGTAAAGCAGAAAAATCTTCCACCCATCGCGATCAGTATAGTTGAGCGCTTGGTCCCGCGGTTATTAACGATGTTAGTGTGAATTTATCTTTCGAACATTTTTTATTTGCTCCTGCTTGATTCGTTTTTACTTGAAATGCTAACACTGGGGTTTGGAATTGGGATATTTAGAAATTGAAATGTGTTTGAATCTTGATTATTGTATTTTGGAATTTTGGTGGGTTTCTGTGGTGTGGGCCCCGCCGGAGTGCTATCTTGTACTATTCACAGAACTAAAATTTTAAAAAAACAAATTCAACCTTAAAGCCAAATAATCAAAGATTGGTGGATTCACAAGACAGTCACTAACGGCGGCCTATCACCACGACCTATTGCCAAACACGTCGAAGCGGCTTTCTAGAAGGGTGCTGAATAACGGATGCTGGCAGACATTTCTTCCAGTCTGATGACTTTTTATTGAATATATATCACTATTTTTCGCTTTTCAAAATCACTTGAAGTGTCTTCTTTCTTATGTTTACCTTCGGTGATGAACTATTAAGTGCAAAAAGGACGGTGTCTGTCGACAATTTCGCAGATTTATTACAGGTTAGCAAAGAGCTTTCTCGCTTTATTCTGGTAGTTTGAGTGTGTAGATGGAGTTATGTTGTGAAGAAAATTATTTTAGTTTACTTAGTTTCTAACGGGACAAAGATAGAGTCTTCACCAGAAGGGTTCGCCGGACAAGTAATTTCTGTGTAAATCGTCTCGTTTGCATTGATATCAGGAAGGTTGTTATGGAAAATCAGTCTGTAACTGGAGCCATTAGCTTGGGACGCGGTAAAACTAAAATTATCTGAGGTGTAGCCCGGATCTGCTGCACTGGTTGCAACTAATGGATAAATTATCGTATTTCCAGCTACTATCTGAAAATTAACACTGCCACCCGAAGAAGGTTGCTCGGTATTATACCAGCAACTTACCTCATTACCGGGCATCATATTCATATCAATAGTAAAAGTGCCTCCGCCTTGAAGTACCATACTTAATTGATATATTTGCCATTTCGTACCTTCTAAATCGGTGACATCTGCCGTTTTAACCACGCTGTATGACCTGGTGGGGGTTGTAACAGTTGTCGTTTGCCCAACACAACCCGTTAATAATAAAGATATGATTGCTGAAATCAGGAAAAGTATTGCTATTACACGTTCATTATTTTTCACTTAAATCCCTTTGCAGTAAATACGATTTGATCTGAGCATATTAAAAACCTAGTTTTTTCATTCTAATTAAATTTTGGGAATCAGGTTAAATATGTAGGCCTTCACTACCCGATAAGGAAAATTTTGAAAACATTACTAATATCACTGGGTCTTTTTTGTCAGTAGAGGCGACCAACGGTAGCCAAATAGTCATCAATAAAAAACAACCAATTACCGGACATAAATATCCGCAATGATTATTGCAATTAGCAAGGATAACTTAAAATAGAACTATTCTATTTTGTAGCTGCACCAATGCGGAACATACTAGTCCCACAGGTTGGGCAAACACCCTTATTAGCGGGTTTACCATTTTTCATGGTAATGACCTTGGCATTTTTCATTTCTTTCTTAGAATGGCACTTTACACAATAGGCTTCCATCTTTCTTCCTCACAATTTACAATTGTTTCATTCCATATTTCACACGGTGCACTATACAGTATCACCGGAGGTAGCTCCAAAACTTATTGTTCGGACCGCCATCCCAAAATAAAACCACCCCGCAATTGTCGCATAAAATTTGAGTCGCTAATTTTCCATTAGTCGTAATTATATCTACGCCGTCTTGAAGTTCTTTTTTAGAATGGCATTTAGTGCAATATATTTCCAATTATTTTCCTCACCTTTAATACCCGCATGCAGATCTCATTCATGTTGATTTCGGCAAAACTACTCATATTTTTTCGATACTAATTTAACTTTACTACAACTTTTACCGTTGTCAATACATAGAGCGACCCCGTAATCCGTGGATTCTTTTCACAAAAAAGATCTGCTATACTTTTCAGGTGATTAGGCAATAAAAATTGTATGACAATTATTGATTGGACGGCTTAAAAGTCCTGAAAGGATAGCATTTGGTCGATGTGTCGGCTTTTCAGCAGTTTCTGGCTATTTTGGGACATGCCGATTTTAAGTTAGCCATTTGACGATCTCAAAAATACGCTAAAATTCGGCCTCTTATCTTGTATCCAAATTCAGCGATCTTCCTTCGGCCCGGTAAGATTAGCACTGCCATAAGTTTATCTGCGATGCATAACAACACTTGCCTGGCATGGCTCCCAATTTACTAACAGTGGTGAAAATCATAAACCTTAATCTTTTTGGATGAGATTCAATATACTCTTTTAGTAAGGCGAACTTCTTTAGCAACTGAAGCAGGTTGTAAGTAATTACCTGTAACCTCAACCAAGCCACATTAGCCCCATGTCTTACACTGGGAAATACCCCAGATGTCAAGTCACTGACTAGAATAGGGTGTCCTTGCTCTATGGTACCCGCTTTGCCTCGTTGCCACTCGACTAAATCTTGGCCTTCTTGACTCAATAATGCGCAGATGGTTCCTTTTCCCAATATCCCTCTCTTTAACTCACTATTTGCTACTATGTTATATGTTTCAATATTCAAAGTATTGACTAATTTAATAGAACGAAGTATTCTAATACCACTAAGCGTTATATGAGGAAAATACGTGGCTATTCAAACGAATTCTAAATTACTTGCCGACGCTGTTTTTGAAGGTGGTGGAGTAAAAGGAATTGCGCTAGTGGGAGCGGTTGCTTTTGCTGAGGAGAAAGGATACCACTGGTCAAATCTGGCAGGTACATCGGCAGGGGCCATTGTCGCATCCTTATTGGCCGCGGGGTATACAGGGGCAGAATTAAGGAGTCTTATTAGTAAACTCGATTACCTGAAATTTAAGGATAAGAATGGTTTTTATGTACCGATAGCTGGGCAATTAACCAATTTAATTTTTGCCAATGGGATTTATAATGGTGGATACTTCGAAAAGTGGCTGCGCGACTTGCTTCTCAGAAAAAACGTGAAAACTTTTAGGGACCTCATTTCTGATGAATTTAAAAATGATGAGCGGTACCGTTTCAAACTTAGGGTCATAGCATCTGACATTACCGACGGGAGGTTGCTCATCTTGCCTCAGGATATTACTCAATACGGTCTGAAACCAGAAGATCTGGATGTGGCGACTGCCGTCAGAATGAGTATGAGTATACCCTTCTTTTTTAAACCTGTTAGGCTTCAAAACAAGTTGTTAAAAAAGAAAAATTATATCGTGGACGGAGCGGTATTGAGCAATTTCCCGGTTTGGCTATTTGACAGCCAGAATACAATACCGCCCTGGCCGACTTTCGGTTTTCAGCTTGTTGAGCCCGAAAAAGGAGGTCCTCATGATATCCGTGGACCTATCAGTTTACTTTCGGCTCTCTTCAGCACAATGATGGAAGCTCATGACGCTAGACATATCCAGGATGAGCATTTTGTCCGAACTATACGCATTCCCACCTTAGGAGTAAAAACAACGGAATTCGGAATTACCGCTGAAAAAACTGAAGCGTTATATCAATCAGGTAGAAAAGCAGCGGAGGAGTTTCTTGCTGCCTGGAACTTTGAGGAATATGTTAATAAATATCGCGAACCGGCTCTGAAATCCATGAAAGGAAACTCTTGAATGTACAATAAGGTGGGAATTGATTTCTCTTTCCATTATGGTCGAATAAATCAATCATAAAGATATGCCTCGTGGCAGGGTCAAACTAGTTTAAATCGGCTTAAAAAGACTGTTTTAGTGACCATTCGATACTTTAATTAGAGGAAAATTGGGTATTAATAAAATTGGAGGAAAACAATGTCTGCTGACCAGCGCGCGGAAATACTGAAAATACTGGATGATCAGAACCATCTCTCGGAGAGAGCGGATACAAAAGCGATATCAATGTTATCAATGCTAGGGATATTCACTGTTTTTTTTGTAGCTCAATTAACTAACATGACAATGAACAATTTTTTGATCGCGGTTGTTGTAATATATTTTGTATCAGTAGTGGTGGCTATCATGGAAATAATCTTAGCCATTAATCCTCGCACGCGTTCTGCCAAGAAGACAAACACCCCAAAATCGGATGCCATGCCAACCGCACAACCAACATTCTTTGAAGGCATCTGTAAATATGAGAACGCCGAGGAATATAAAAAAGGTCTCAATGGTGTAATCAACAGTGATGAAAAAATGACTGATATTTACATCAGCCAAATATACCAGGTGGCCCAAATAAATAAGACTAAATACACTTGCGTAAGGCGGGCTGTTTGGTTTGTGGTAATTGCGTTAGCAAGCCAATTATCGATTATCGCCTACATATTTGCCCAAAAGACCTGACCATAATCATATAATCAAAGGAGATTCTGTAGTAAGCGTGGGCATTACAAAAACATCCCGGCTCAAAACAAAATGGTCTCCACGAAATAAGAGACGGCTTTTACACTCAGTAGTAATAATAGCGGCCGGCGGAGTATTTATTTGTATAATTGCCCTTGTCCAACCCTTTTATAATTTTAATCTCTGGTTCTCTGACCAGTTTTCGTCCTCAGGTACAACTTCGCCCAATATCGTCATAGCTGGAATTGATGATGCCACCCTGGTTCAATACGGCAAGTGGTCGGAATGGCCGCGCAGCCTGAATGCGCAGGCTGTAAATAACCTAGAAGCTGCCGGGGCATCGGTTATCGGGTTTGATGTGCTTTTTAATACAAGCTCTGTTAATGATCAAGCTTTCGCGCAGAGCCTGCAACAAGCCGGTAACGTTGTCCTGGCGGGGGCAGGGACAATTGTTATCCCCACAAAGGGAGGAGTAGCATCCTTTGAAAATTTCTTGCTTCCCGACCCTACAATATACCAAGAGGATAGCAATATCGGCCACGTTAACATATTTCCAGACCCAGATGGAAAAGTGCGGCAAATCCCGTTAATTGTTCAAAACAATGGCAGCACCTATCCGGCATTAAGCATGGCTATTTTACTTACTCTCTTCCACGAAGAACGACCAGCCAGTTACCCTATCGTAAACGGTAAACTTAACATGTTGGCACGAACTATTCCTGTCAATGAATCATACGCCATGAGGTTAAATTATACAGTGGTAAATTCGAAACCAACTTATATTTCTTATAGCGACATTATCGATAATAATTTTGATCCCTTATTGGTTAAGAATAAAATCGTGCTTATCGGGATGACTGCAACCGGTAATTCCGACCAGTGGCCGGTACCCGACTCGGCGGTTCAAATACCCGGTGTGTATCTACATGCAGCGGCTATGGACACTATTTTACGGACGGCGTTCTTGACTGAAATGCCTTTAAATACAACCTTAATAATCGCGTTACTTTTAACTCTTTTTTGCAGTGTCGTATTATCTGCCTTCGGCACTTGGCATTGGACGGACGTCCTTAAAGCCACAGTTTTTATCATCTTTTTGCTATTAATATACGTTGTAATTGCCTCGTTTATGGGTGGACGAGGTTACATTTTAAATATCCTTTATCCGTCTCTTCTTTTAGTTGTTATCTACGTTACAAATTCGTTATTCATGGTCATTCGCGAACAAGCGGACAAAAGATTTGTGAAGGAACTTTTTGGCAAATATGTATCACCGCAGGTTTCAAATAAAATTGTAAGCATGGCAAATGAAGGGGGGCTTAAACTTGGAGGTGAAGAAAGGGAGGTCACCGTTCTCTTTGCAGATATCCGTAACTTCACCAGTATTAGCGAACAGATGAAGCCAGAAGAAGTGGTTCGTATGCTGAATACATGTCTGCCGGTAGTAATAGAAGCAATAACACAGAACGGAGGATTGGTAAATAAGTTTGCCGGCGATAATATAATGGGTGTTTGGAATGCCCCTGATACACAACCGGAACACGCTAAATTAGCCATTAAGGCGGCATTAGAAGCTCAATCTAACCTCATGAAATTGGCTGAGAAGAATCCGGTGATGAAGGATATTCAGTTTGGAATCGGCATTAACACCGGTAAGGCCCTTGCTGGCAACGTTGGCTCTCTTGGCCGGGTTGAATACACTGTTATTGGAGACGAAGTGAATTTAGCCTCTCGCATATGCAGCGTAACTCCTGGAGGAGCTATTTACGTGGGTCCCGCGACATATAGTCAAACCGAACGATATTATTCTGCGGAGGCACTCGAACCCCAAGCGTTTAAAGGCAAAACTCAACCTATCGTTGTTTATAGGATTTTAGGTGAGATACCTTCGTTTGCGGCTTAGATGTATCGACAAATTGACTATTTTAACCAATTTTGATATACTCACCGCTTGTTGCCACCAATTCTATCACTCGAACATTGTATACGTATCAAAATAATTTAGATTGGGGAGTAAGCATTATATGCGCTCGACACGGTCATTGCCATGCAGGATTTTATTCCTGGTGCCGTTAATTTTGTCTCTATTTTTAGGGATAATATCTTGCGCAACGAAAGCCGCTGCATTTACACCTTTAACCGTATTATCGATTGTTGGCGGCAGCGTTGAAATTCAACAACCAGGCGCTACCAGTTGGACCAACGGGAAAGAAGGGATAACGCTGGAAACCGGTGACAAGGTTAAAACAGATAACGGTGCTACTGCTACCATTACTTTCTTTGATGGCAGTACCATAGAATTGAATAGTAGTACAGAGGTATCATTGGACGAACTCCTGAGTAAATCATCGGCTTCACCCAAGACCATTAAAATTGGCCAGACGATTGGGGAGACGAGTAGCTCTATTGTGAAGTTGGTGGACCCGGCCTCCCGTTATGAAGTCGATACACAGGCTGGTGTAGCTGCGGTCGGCGGCAGCAAGATGGTTGTGACGGTCGCAGCTGACGGCACCACGGATGTTTATAATTTGGAAGGTATAATTAGTTTTACGGCACAGGGGCAAGAAGCCATTATTCCTGTGGGCTCGGTCAGTTCCGCAACACCAGGCCAAGCCCCCAGTACCCCGCAGCCGGGGACACCTCCCGTAATGAATGCCGCTGGTGTCACCTCAATTTTCTCCCAAACCGGGTGGCAGAGGACGGCTTTATACTTGAATGCCGGTGATAAGTTTTATGTGGATTACAGCGGAGGTAGTTGGACTGTCGATTACAAGAACTTTCCTTATGTAGGTCCGGCCGGTTACACAGCTGACATCGACAAGACAATTGCACCGGGCTATAAGGTTGATGCTTCAGAGCCTTATGGCTATCTCTTGGGTGAAGTGGGCAACGGCAAGGAGATACGGATTGGTGATAATAGTGGTCCATTTACCGCTGATGCCAGCGGTTTCCTTTCCCTGAGAATCAATGATAGCGACCCAACTTTAAGAGATAATGACGGCGCGATTACCGTTAGCCTGCGAGGGACTGCGACAGCAGCAGCCACAATAAATGGCAACAATGGCAATAATCCGGCTGCCCTTAATGTGCCCGCTGCTGGTAGCGGCGGATTTAATTACACCCAGGGGAGCTACCTTGAGGGTTTCGAATTCACTGCAAACAGCGCTATCCGCATTACCCAACTCGGAGCCTATGATTCTAACTACTCGCAATTGACCAATGGGGCCGAGACATTTTCCCCCGTTGAGGTTGCGGTGTATGACCTTACTACCAATACCCAGTTGGGTTCCGTAACCGTAAAATCATCTGATCCGCTGACAGGCGTCTTCCACTATGCCTCGCTCACCGCTCCCGTCTCGTTGAACACCAGGGACAGCTACGCAGTTGTGTGGGTATCGGGTACCGATAAATACATTGCATCGCCAACCCTCACTCAGACAGATGTGAATTCGGCGATTACTTATGTCGGCTTCGTAGGCTATGGCCCCGGGGGTCTAACGCAGACTAACCAAATGGTTGAACCCGATTGGTTCTTCAGCGTACTGAATAACGGCATAAGTGCGCTGAATTACGACATCGGACCGAATTTTATGTTTGTTGTGAACTGAGGACCAATCCTTCTTTATGCATACCAAACATTTACAGCCGGAGCTACCATATAACTTGTGGTACGACGATGGGGGTCAATGACAGTGAATTTTTAGAAAAGAAATCATTTGTAATGAGCTTTATGGAAGAAGGGAAAGTCATCGGTTATCGGGTGATGATCACTCATACCCTGCCGCCGCTTCCTAAAGGTGTTGGTAAAGAGAAATTTGCAGTTCTGAAATGTCTATTGGACATAATGGTGGGCAGTAGAGGGCTCGAACCTCTGACCTTCTGCGTGTAAAGCAGACGCTCTAACCAACTGAGCTAACCGCCCTTTTGCTCCACTCTTCCTGAGAATTATACCTTCTCTGCATCCGAC
>Ga0182010_10000549_pt1 | contig 21195 bp, 15 predicted proteins | sample 611E1MmetaG_FD_120488 | JGI IMG/M metagenome (GOLD analysis project Ga0182010, IMG submission 120488) | Permafrost microbial communities from Stordalen Mire, Sweden - 611E1M metaG | ecosystem: Environmental > Terrestrial > Soil > Wetlands > Permafrost | place: Sweden: Stordalen | collected...
CAGCCGTCACTGCCGAGGAGTTTCAGGAGGTGCCGGGCATCGGTGCCGTGGTGGCCCGGAGCATCGCCGGCTACTTTGGGGCGCCCGAGACGGCGGCCGTGCTGGCGGACCTCGTCGCCGCCGGCGTAGTGGCCGAGCCACCCGCCAGACGAGTGGCTCCGGGGAGGGGCGCCGCCGGCCCGCTCGCCGGCAAGACCCTGGTCGTTACGGGCACCCTCCGCGGCTTCGACCGCGCAGCCGCGGAGGAGGCGATCCGAGCGGCCGGTGGCAAGACCGCAGGCTCGGTCAGCAGGATCACGTCGTACCTGGTCGCGGGCGAGAACGCCGGGTCGAAGCTCGCCAGAGCCCAGAATCTCGGCGTGCCCGTGTTGGACGAGGAGGAATTCGGGCGGCTGCTCGCCGGCGAGGGGTCCTAGCCAGGGCCGCGTTTCAGCCCATGGCGGAGTTGATCAGGCCCCAGATCCAGGTCGGGCGCCAGAGAACGTCGGGACCATCCAGCATCCTCGGCGCGAGCCAGGTGTGGCGCCAGCCGCGAGCCTCGAGCTCGCGCCAGGCGGCAGGGTGCTCGTCGGGGATTGCGGCGCGCGCGTGGCCATCGGGCGCCGCCAGGTGGCGGTGAAGCTCAAGCAGGCAAAGCCCGTCGCGGAACCCGGGCGCGACGATTGCCGCGTACGCTCGATCCGACGGGAGCAGAAAGCCACGCAGTCCGGCCGCTGGTCCGGCCGTGTCCTCGAGCACCCATCCGCCGACCGCGGCAAGCTCGGTCAGGACGTCGCGCCGGTCTTCGGCGGTGGCGAGCCGGTCGAGCTCGAGGACGCGAGTCAGATCGGCGGGCGTCATGGGCCGAAGGCGCGACCCATCGGGCGCTTCGGGTGCCGCGGCAAGGTGATCGCCTTCCATCTGGCGGTAGTGGGTCGCGATCCGAAAGCCCATGCGTTCGTACAGCGGCTGACCGGCCGCCGTGGCCACCAAGGCGAGCGTCTCACAGCCCGCCGCGCGGAGCCTCCGTCGAAGCTCTTCGGTCATGGCTCGTCCATACCCGCAGCCCCGAACCTCTTCGTCCACGATCACGGCACCCAGCCAGCCGACGGGAGTGCTGACCGTGGCCAGCCCGGTGGCGACGACTCGGCTACCAAGCACGCCAACGAGGGGCTGGCATGCTCGCGTGCGCAGCGTCAGGGCGTAGAAAGCCCGTCTGTTGCGCCACCCCTGGGCGAGGGCCAGGTCGACTGCGGCGTCGACGTCGGCGGGCGCCATCTCGCGTATCTGGAATGCGGTCATCGATCCCTCGGGTTTGGACTGAGGAAGGACCACTTTACGATGCGCCGGCCCGCTGCGGAGACATGGCACAGGCGCCCGAGCCCTTGTGCGGCTTCGGGCCGCCTGGCTGGCGCGCCGTCACATATCATCCCCGGCATGGCAATCGGCGATGCTTTCGACGCCGCGGTCGGCTACTACGACGACTGGATCAAGAAGGCGCTGCCCGGCTACGACGAGCTCTTCACCACCGCCGCAAGCCTGGTCCCGTTCGAGTCGGGCCGCCCTTTCGACGTCCTGGATCTGGGAGCAGGAACCGGCCTCTTCTCGAAGCACGTGCTCGACGCCTATCCCCACGCCAGATTCACGCTAGTGGACCTCGCCGAAAAGCTTCTCGACGTGGCCAGGTCCAGGTTCGCGGAGCTGCCCGGCCAGTTCGCCTACCTCACGGCCGACTACCGGACGATCGAGCCTCCGCCGATATTCGACGTGGTGGTCTCGAGCCTATCGATCCACCATCTGACCGACGAGGAGAAGCAAGACCTCTTCGGCCGGATCTATCGGCTGCTGCGAGATGGCGGGGTCTTCCTCAACGTCGATCAGATCCGGGCCGAGTCGATCGAGATGGAGGAGCTTTACCGGTCGCGCTGGCTCGAGCACGTGCGCCGCCAGGGCGCGACCGAGCAGCAGATTTCCGAAAGCCTGGAACGCCGTCGCACCTTCGACCGTGACGCTCTGCTGGGAGATCAGCTCCGATGGCTCCGCGAGGCGGGCTTTGCGAGCGCGGACTGCGTGTACAAGAACTGGTTCGTCGGCGTCTTCCTGGCCGTGCGCTCGAACAGGGCTTGAGCGGGGTGCGCGGGTTCGTCGGCGCCTCCGGCCTTGCTCTCGTACTTGCCCCAGACGCGCCGTAGCCGGCACGGCGGCGGTCGCTCGCGTGGGGGTGCGTCCGGTATCATCCGGTGACCATGGCCAACCTGACCCGTGCCGATGTAGAGCACGTAGCCCATCTCGCCCGCCTCGGGCTGACCGAGGATGAGTTGTCGCGCCTCGAGGGACAGCTCAATCACATCCTCGACCAGTACGGCGTGCTGACGACGCTCGACACGGAGCACATCCCGCCCACCGCCCAGACGATCGAGCTGGCGAACATCTTGCGCGATGACGTCGTTCAGCCTTCGCTCACTACCGACGAAGCTCTGTCGAATGCCCCCGAGCGAAGCGGAGGCCACTTCGTGGTGCCGGCGATCCTGCGTGGCGTCGAGGGAGGCGCGTAACCCGTGCCGGACCTGACTCGCCTCCACGCCCATGAGATGGCTGCGCTGCTGCGCAGCGGCGAGATCTCTTCCCGTGCCCTGACCGAGGCCCATCTTGCCGCCTCTGAGCGGCAGAATCGAGCCCTCAATGGCTGGCTGGCTATCTACAGCGCCGATGCCCTGACCGAGGCCGACGCCGCCGACCGGCGTCTGGCGGAGGCGCGCCGTGCTGGCGCCGCAGCTGTGACCGGCCTCCATCCGCTGTGCGGCGTGCCGGTCGCGCTCAAGGACCTCGTCTCGGTCAAGGGCGGCCAGGCCACGGCGGGCTCGAAGATCCTCCAGGGCTACATCGCCCCTTTCGACTCCACAGTCACGGCCCGGCTGCGTGAGGCCGGCGCGGTGATCCTCGGCAAGACCAACATGGACGAGTTCGCGATGGGCTCGTCCACTGAACACTCGGCGTTTGGGCCCACGGCCAACCCGTGGAATCTCACTCGCGTCCCCGGCGGCAGCTCAGGCGGCTCGGCGGCAGTGGTAGCCGCGTACCACGTCCCGATCTCCATCGGCACGGACACGGGCGGCAGCATCCGCCAGCCCGCCTCGATGTGCGGCATCGTCGGGCTCAAGCCCACCTATGGTCGGGTCAGCCGGTATGGAATCGTGGCCTTTGCCAGCTCCCTCGACCAGATCGGGCCGCTCGCCCGCGACGCCCGCGACGCTGCTCTGTTGCTGCATGCTGTCTCCGGTCGCGACGATCACGACGCCACCAGCGCGCCCGTACCGGTCCCGTCTGAACTGCTCGAGCTTCCCACCAGCGATGACGAAGCAGCCTCGTACCTGAAGGGCCGCCGCATCGCGCTGCCTCGCGAGTACTTCGTCGAGGGCATGGAGCCGGGCGTCGCGGCCCGCGTCCGCGAGGCGGTCGCGGTCATGGAAGCCGCCGGAGCCACGGTCGAGGAAGTCTCGCTGCCGCACACCGACTACGGGCTGGCCAGCTACTACATCATCGCGCCCGCGGAATGCAGCTCCAACCTGGCCCGGTACGACGGCGTGAAGTACGGCCATGCCGACCGAAGCTCGGGCGAGTACATCGCCGACTACCTCCGTACGCGAGGCGCCGGTTTCGGGGCCGAGGTGAAGCGCCGGATCATGCTCGGCACGTATGCCCTTTCGGCCGGCTACTACGACGCGTACTACCTGAAGGCTCAGAAGGTGCGGACGCTGATCAAGGCGGACTTCGACGCGGTCTGGGCGGCCGGATTCGACGCGATCTGTGCGCCGGTCAGCCCGACCGTCGCGTTCCCGTTGGGCGCGAAGGTCGACGATCCGATCGCGATGTACCTGTTGGACGTCTGCACGCTTCCAGTCAACATGGCGGGCCTGCCGGGGGTGTCGATCCCGGCCGGCCTGTCGGAGGGGCTCCCCGTCGGCCTCCAGATCATCGGGGCGCCGTGGAGCGAGCTCTCGATGCTTCGCCTGGCCCGCGCCTACGAAGGGATCACTGCCAGAGCAACCTGGCGGGCCCTCGAGCCCGCCGAGCTGCAGCTGACCGACGACCCCGCGACGCCCAGCCCGATCGAGCGGAAGGAGCGCCTCAAGTCAGGCGCCTCCACCCCGGGCCCCGGCGACCAAGCCTGAGGATGCACCGATGACCACGCCCACAACCCGCCCCGGTAGCAACCGTCTGACCACGGATCCCTCGATCCTCAACTCCGACTCCGAGCCAGAGCGACCTCCGCTTTCCACGCGCGTCCTGTCGCGCCGCGTCGACGAGGTTCCACGCTCGGGCATCCGCCGCTTCTTCGACATCCTGGCCACCATGACCGACGTCATCAGCCTTGGCGTGGGCGAGCCTGACTTCGACACGCCAGAGCAGGTGATCGAGGCCGGCCGCCACAGCCTGGCCTCGCGTCGGACGCACTACGCCTCCAACTACGGCACGCTCGAGTTGCGGCGCGCACTGGCCCACCACATCGAGCGTACGTACGGCGTCCGCTATGACCCGACCGAGGAGGTATTGATCACCATCGGTGCGTCGGAGGCGTTGGACGTGGCGGTCCGGGCCACCATTGACCCGGGCGACGAGGTGATCCTGCACGAACCGTCGTACGTCTCGTATCGGCCGGCGATCATCTTCGCTGGGGGAGTCCCCGTTGGCGTACCCACGACCATCGACGAGGACTTCGCGCTGGACCCGGTCAAGGTCGAGGCCGCGATCACGCCGCGGACCAAGGCCATCCTGCTCAACTACCCCTGCAACCCGACTGGCGCGGTCCTGCCTCACGAAGCCCAGGATGAGATCGCGCGCATTGCCGTGCGCCACGACCTGCTCGTCTACAGCGACGAGATCTACGACCGGCTCGTGTACGGCGGCTATCAGATGCGGACCATGGGCTCGCTGCCAGGAATGCGCCGACGGACCGTTCTGATGGGCGGCTTCTCCAAGGCCTACGCGATGACGGGCTGGCGCATCGGCTACATCTGTGCCCCATCGGAGATCCTCGAAGGAATCCTGAAGGTCCACCAGTACGTGATCATGTGCGCCCCGACGGTAGCCCAGGACGCGGCCCTCGAGGCGCTCAAGACCGGCGAGCCGGACGTAGCCCGAATGGTCGGCCAGTACGACACGCGCCGGCGCCTGGTCGTCGACGGCTTCAACGCCATCGGCCTGCGGACTTTCGAGCCGCTCGGGGCCTTCTACGCCTTTCCGCAGATCACCTCGACAGGCCTGACCAGCGACCAGTTCGCCGAGGCCCTGCTGGAGGAGGAGTCCGTCGCCGTGGTGCCGGGCACCGCGTTCGGCGAGGCCGGCGAGGGCCACGTCCGGTGCTGCTACGCGACGAGCGAGGCCGAGCTTCGCGAAGCTCTGGTCCGGATCGAGCGCTTCGTCAAGCGGCGCAGAGGAAACAGGTGACGGGCTCGGCTATCGCCCCTGCCGGAAGCGGCGCGTCCGAGCGGTACGAGGCCGTCATCGGCATCGAGATCCACTGCCAGCTGAAGACTGCCAGCAAGATGTTCTGCGGCTGCTCCACCGAGATCGATGGCGCGGCCCCGAACAGTCACTGCTGTCCGGTATGCCTGGGACTGCCCGGCGTCCTGCCGACGATCAACAAGACGGCCGTGGAGTATGTGATCGCGACCGGCTTCGCCATCGAGGCGACCGTTGCCGCAACGACCCGATGGGATCGCAAGAACTACTTCTACCCGGACCTGCCGAAGGGCTACCAGATCAGCCAGTACCAGCTGCCGCTGGCGGCAAACGGCCGTTTGACCTTCGACACGAGCGCGGGCCGGTTCACGGTTCGCGTGCGGCGGGCTCACCTCGAGGAGGACACGGGCCGGCTGATTCACGACGAGCTGGACGGCCGGCGCGTCAGCCTGATCGACTTCAACCGGTCGGGCATGCCGCTGATGGAGATCGTGACCGAACCCGACATCCGGACGGCCGAGCAGGCCCGCCGCTACGCGGAGGAGCTACGCCTGCTGATGCGGACCATCGGCGCCTCGGACGCGGAGATGGAGAACGGTCAGATGCGGGTCGAGGCCAACGTCTCGATCAGGCCTCGCGGTCGGGAGGCATTCGGGACCCGCGTCGAAGTGAAGAACATGAACTCGATGCGGGCCGTGGAGCGGGCGATCTCCTTCGAGATCGAGCGGCAGGCAGCCGAGATCGACGCCGGCGGGACGATCCGCATGGAGACTCGCGGCTGGGAAGATGGCAGCCAGTCCACGTATCACATGCGCCCCAAAGAGGAAGAGAACGACTACCGCTACTTCCCGGAGCCGGATCTGCCGCCGTTGCTGACCACGCCCGAGTGGTTGGCCGAGATCAGGGCCCGGCTGCCGGAACTGCCGGCGGCCCGGCGAGCCCGTTACCGCGACGCCTTCGGCCTCTCCGCATACGACGCCGGCGTGCTGGTTAACGATGCCGCGGCCACGGCTCTGTTCGAGGGCGCGCTGGCGGCAGGCAGGGGCGTGCCGGTCAAGCTGCTCGCAAACTGGGTGACCGGCGAGTACATGCGTCTGGCAAAGGAGGACGCCAGGGGCGGATCGGCGGATCCCGCCGAGCTCGCCGCGCTGGTCAAACTGGTCGCCGATGGAGCGATCTCCGGTACGAACGCAAAGGAAGTCTTAGCCGATCACTTCTCATCGGGCCGGCCCGTGGCCTCGATCGTCGAGTCGGGCGGCTTCCGCCAGATCTCCGACGCTGGGGCACTCCGCGCGGTGATCGACGAGGTACTCGCCGCAAATCCCGCCGCGGTGGCGGACTATCGCTCGGGCAGGGCCGCCGCGGTCGCGTTCCTGGTCGGCCAGGTAATGAAGGCCACGCGAGGCCAGGCCAACGCTGCCATGGTTCAGACTTTCCTGCGCGAGCGGTTGGATAATGTCGAGTAGGCGGGCCTAAGGAGGGCCAATGGGTCCGATCAACCTGGTCAGCTGGGGGCTCGGGGTCGCCCTGATCGTCGTTGGTTACCTGCGGGCAAGAGGGCCGTGGAGCCGCTACCAGGAGCTGAAGTCCCAGGAAGCCAACATCGCCCGGTATGAAGGCTGGCGTGGCACTCGGCTGCGCGACGACCGTCCGAGCGCTGCCTCGATCATGGCCCAGGAGCTTCGCCGCCGGGCCCAGATCGCCGGTCTGGTCCTTATCGGCGGCTTCATACTGGTCTTCGTAGGTTTCGCGGTTCACTAGGCTCGGGTGCGGGAGCGGCTTGGGCCGCACAGGCGCACAGGGTGGTGCGCGGCAATCTCTGGATGTGCCATGCTTTGTGGTGTAGGTGGCTCAGCGCTCGTTTCGGGGTCAGCGCCTTGCCAGGTTGGAGCAGCGTGAGATGAGAGCCGGACAGAGCCGCGCCCGGCCAGTCAGAGGTTGGAGCACGGGCGCCAACGCCGGCCGCGTACCAGGTCCTGGAGAGTGCCGTGAGTGAGCGAGGGCTCACCCCGGGATCGGGCCATGACCGCAGGTTCGCCGGTTTCGCTGCGGCATGCGCGGCCACCGCCGCCGTTCTTTGTCTGGCCGACGCCGTGGCTGTCCCGGGGGCCCGGCGCCCGGAACAGCTTGTGGTAGCCGCCCTGATCGGCATGACCACCGTGGCCGGGTTCTGGTTCTTGAGGCGCGGCTTCACTCCGCGCATTCTCATACCGGCTGGAGCCCTGCTGATCGCGGTCGGAGTGGCAGCGGGGGCGTTGGTGCCAAATAGCGTCGATGCCGCCGTTGTCTTGCCCCTGGCCGGCGCTGTGCTGGCGCTCCCGGCGGTGCGCGGGCGACTCCTGCTCATCCTGCTCGCTCTCGCCTTCGGAGCGAGCATGGTCGGCGAGACGATCGGGTACACGGCTGGTGGAGCATCCGGCTCGTCTACGTCGGTCGACATTGCACTCTCGTATCTCGAGACCAGCGTCATGCTGATCTTCACATATGGCTTGCTGTGGTGGGTGGGCGATCGCTGGTGGAGGGCGGACGAACAGGCACGCCGGGCCCTCGCAAGCCAGCGACGATTGCTCGAAGTCAACGAGCGCCTTCTCTCGACGCTCGATCCGCAGGGCGTGTTCGAACTCATCGCGGACTCTCTCAAGTCCGTTGTGGCCTACGACAACCTGACGATCTACGCCGTCGACAGATCCGAGTCCGTCTTGCGCCCGGTCCTGGCACGGGATCGCTTCGCACGGCTGATCATGGGGTCCACGATGCCGATCGACGGCGGGCTCACGGGATGGGTCGTGGCTCACGGTACAGCGGAGTGCGTGAACGACACGCTCCGGGATTCACGGGTCGCAGTCATTCCGGGCACGCCGAACGAAGCCGAGGCGCTTATCGTAGTGCCGCTCCTCGTCGGCGGCGAGGTCGCGGGAACCCTCAACGTCGGCCGAATGGGTCAACGGGAAGCCCACTTCAGCGCCCAGGAGTTCGACCTTGCGCGCCTGTTCGCGGGCCAGGCGTCGATCGCCCTGCGGAATGCCGATACGCTTCGTGCCGTCGAGACTCGAGCCGCGACGGACGCCCTCACGCGTCTGCGAAATCGCGGCGCGTTCGATGAGCGGCTGAGAGCGCTGATCGCCGACCCGCGTGTCCAGCCTCTGGTCCTGGTCATGCTCGACCTCGACGGGTTCAAGCGCTACAACGACGTCCACGGCCACCCGGTGGGCGACGCGCTCCTGCAGTCCGCTGGCCGGGCCATCACCTCATCGGTCCGCGAGGGCGACCTCTGTTTCCGCTACGGTGGCGACGAGTTCGCTCTGCTGCTCCCGGGAACGGATGAGGAAAGCGCCCGGCAGATCGCCGAACGGGTTCGTTCTGCTATCGCCGCGGTCGGATCCACCGGAGTCTCCGGAGTCACAGCCAGCGTCGGGATCGGGAGCTTTCCCCGGGATGCCCAGACGGCCGATGCCCTGGTCGCCGCGACGGACTATGCGCTCTATCGGGCTAAGGGATCCGGCGGCGACCGCGTCGATACCTGGAGAGAGATCCAAGCAGTGCCGGGAAGACGCTGAGGCCGCGGGGGACGGAACCGCGCCAGCGAGTCAGCCGCGCGAAACCCTCCGGATCTCGATGGCAGTGCAGCGGTCCATAACGACCGCCAGGCCGCCTTCGGCCGCGATTCGAGTGGCCTCCCAGTTGACTAGGCCGAGTTGCAGCCACAGGGCCCGGGCGCGGACGGCGACCGACTCGCGGGCTATGTCCTCGGTCAGTTCCGATCGGCGGAAGACGTCGACGATGTCTATCCGGCCGCCGAGAGCGGCTTCTGCCTCGGCCAGCGTCGCCACGGCGGCGACGCCCTCGACTTCCGTTTCGTTCGGGTTTACGGGCACGCACAGGTAGCCGGCTCCGACGAGCGACCGAAAGACGCCGTTCGATGGTCGCGCCGGGTTGGACGAAGCGCCGACGACGGCGATCCGCCGCGCGGTCCGGAGCAATTCGACGATCTCCGCATCGTCGAGAAGGGCCGGCTGGCGGGGTGAATCGGCGGGGTTCATGAGGCTCCTCACGCACCTGACGGTTTGGGCGAGGCGCTCGCCTGCGACGGACCGGCCGGCGAGGTGGTCGCGCCCGTGGAGGGAGCCGGCGTCGGGGGCGCCGGAGTGGGACGGGGCGGTCCATTCTGGAGTGTTCCAACCACCGCATCGAGCTGTGCCTCGAAGCCCCCTGGAAGGTCGGCGTGGAATTCGCTCAGGGCGATTCCGCCGTTCGCGACGTTGTTCACGGTCTCGCGCGGGACCGCGTGCCCGGACGCGACCGCCAGAATCGGGGCGGCCACGGCAGCGTCATAGCGGTTCATGACGCTCACGATCAGGCATGACTGGATGTCCGGCACGGTCTGCCACGCGTCGGTGTCGACTGCCACGAGCCGCGCCTTGCGGGCGCAGGCTTCGCGCAGGGCCCCGATCCCCGTCAGGCTGGGCATGGCCAGGATGACGCTGTCGCCCGCCTTGACGAGGCCCGCGGCGGCCGTCCGGCCCTTGTCGGGGGAGTCTGACGTGCCCGCATACGCGACAGTCGCGGGGTAGCCGAGCTTCGACTGTGCGGCCCCGCTCGCAAAGCCGGCCGCGTAGTTGGCCGTGCGCGTGTCTGTCTTGGCGTCCCCGACCATGCCGATCCCGCCCGAGCCGGCGAAACCAGCCGCCACGTAGCCACCCAGGTATCCGGCCTCGGCTTCGTCGAACGCGAGTCCGTGCACGTTCGCGGGCGAGCTTTCGGAAACGGCGACGTCCATTTCGAAGAACTGCGTCGCCGGATGGACCGCGGCCGCGGCCTGGACTGCCGCGTCGGCAGCGGGCCCCACGGTCACGACGACCGTCCTCGGGGCCCCGGCCGCTCCGTCGACGTCTTTCGGAAGATCGGCGTTCGAGACCGGCTCCAGGAGCGAGGTCGAGGCTCCGACTCTGGCGCCGACCGCCTGGATGCCTTTCCACGTCAGGCCGGCCGGCGTCCAATCCACTGGCTCACCGAGCGAGGCCACCAATGTGATCGACTTGACGAGCTGAGGAGCCAGCGTCGGCGTGGCGGTCTCGGTCGAGATGCTCGTCCCGGCGGTCGATGAGCCGCCGGCTGGCGGCGGCGTCGATCCGGCTTGGTTCGAGAAGAGACTGCAGCCGGCCAGCAGCACGGCGGCTGCTGCGAGTCCTCCGGCAAACCGGAGGTTTCTTGGCGACCTGGAATGCATCATCGTGGCCAGATTGTAGGGGTCCGGGACCGTCGGCCCGGCAGCTCGCGCGGTGGGACTGCCCCGGCCGGGCAAACGGGTCGCGGCATCAGGAGCGAGACTTTGCCTCCAAGACTAGGATGGCCCGGGGAGGAGGCAATGGTGAGTTCCATGATTGAACCGGTCGACGAGCGGATCAGAGTGGCTGCTGGCATCGAGCTGCGCGTCCTGCGGTGGCAGCCGCCCCTCGATTCCGGCACGGTCGCGGCGTCGGGGGCGCCGTTCCTGCTCGTACACGGCCTGGCGTCGAATGCGCGGTTGTGGGACGGCGTCGCGCGCCGGCTCGCGTCGGCCGGCCATTCTGCCGTGGCGGTCGATCTGCGTGGCCACGGCCACTCCGACAAGCCTGAGAGTGGCTACGACTTCGCCACTATTGTCGAGGATATGCGTGCGCTGATCGGGGCTCTTGGGCTCGGCTTCGAGCGGCCGATCCTGGTCGGGCAATCGTGGGGTGCCAGCGTGGTTCTCGAGTTCGCCGTCCGCCATGCGGATATGACGCGCGGCATCGTCCTCGTCGACGGCGGCTTGACGGATCTTCGCGGCGCATTCCCGACGTGGGAGATCTGCTGGGATCGGTTGGCGCCGCCGCAGCTGGCCGGGCTGCCGCTGTCCTCGGTCGAGGACTACTTCCACTCGACTCATGCCGACTGGCCGGAGGAGGGGTTCGAGGGCTCGCTCGGCAACTTCGAGATCCGGCCCGATCGGACCATAGCGCCGTGGCTTTCGCGCGACCACCACAGGGCGATACTGCAGGCGATGTGGAACCAGCGCACGGCCGATCTGTGGCTGTCCCTGCGAGTCCCAGCGTTGATCGTGCCGGTTGACGGCGGCGAGAATGACTGGACGTCATCGAAGCGGGCCGGGTCGGAGGCGGCGCTGGCGGCGGTTGGACCGGCGGGCCCTGAGGTTCGGGTGCGATGGTTCAAGGGCGACCACGATATCCACGCCCAGCATCCTGCCGAGCTGACGGAGGCGATCCTTGCGGCCGACGGCGAGGGGCTCTTCTCCGGGGTGCCGGCATCGTGAGATCGGTAGGGGCGCGCCGGCGGCGAGCACGGGGAGGAATCGGATGACGGCGTTGCCGCGCATCCTGACGATCATGGGCTCGGGCGAAACGACGCCCACGATGGCTCGGGTTCACCGGGCCGTCCTCGACAGGCTGGGGGAGCGGCCGGTTCCGGCGGTTGTGCTCGACACGCCCTACGGTTTCCAGGAGAACGCCGAGGACATCACCAATCGAGCGGTGGACTACTTCCGAACGACGGTCGGGGCGCCGTTCTCCATCGCTTCATTCCGATCTGCCGATGCCGACCCGCTCACGCGCGAGACGGCGTTGGTCCGGATTCGCGAGGCGCGTCTGGTATTCACCGGGCCTGGTAGCCCCTCCTACGCTCTGCGGCAGTGGGCCGGCTCGGAGATACCGAACCTGCTGGCCGAGAAGCTTGCGCAAGGCGGGGCCGTCACCATGGCCAGCGCCGCAGCCCTCACGCTTGGCCTATACACGATCCCGGTCTATGAGATCTACAAGGTGGGCGAGGCTCCACGCTGGCTCGACGGGTTAGACCTGCTCACGCCCTTCGGCCTGCCGGTGGCGGTCGTGCCGCACTACGACAATGCCGAAGGCGGCAATCACGATACGCGTTTCTGCTACCTCGGCGAGCGCCGCCTGCAGGTCCTGGAGGCGGAGCTGCCGCCGGACGTCTTCATCCTGGGTGTGGACGGGCACACGGCGCTGGTCCTCGACCTGGGCTCTCGCTCTGCGTCCGTGCTCGGATTGGGTAGCGTCACGGTTCGCAAGGACGGACGGAGCACGGTCTTCCCGGCCGGCTCCGAGGTGACGATCGGCGACCTCGTGGCGGCTGCGCATGGGGTTGCGTCGGCGAGTCTGGCGGACAAGGCAGGGGCGGCCGCGTCAGGTGTACCGGCAATCGCGGCCGCGCCTGTGCTCTCCCCGTTGCGCGATGAAGTGGCCCGGCTCGAAGGCATCTTCAACGTCTCGCTCGGCGAGTGCGACGTCCCGGCTGCGGTTCGGGCCATCCTGGCCCTCGAGGAGACGATCCAGGCCTGGTCGCACGACACGGACCAGTCGGATGCGCTGGCCTCGGCGAGATCCGCGCTCCGGGCAGCCATCGTCTGTCTGGGAGAGACGGCCGCGCAGGGGACGAGCGATCCGGCCGAGCTGATCCGACCGTTCGTTGACGCGCTGTTGATGGACCGGGTTCGAGCCCGCGACGCTCGCGAATGGGCCGCTGCCGACGGGATCCGCGATCGTCTGGTGGCCGCCGGGGTCGAGCTTCACGACACTCCCGACGGCACAACCTGGGAGTTGCGGCCGGCCGAGCGCGTGGGCTGAGCTGGGAGCGCGGCGCGCCGCGCTCGGGTCCGTCGACGCGGTACCCTTAGCCCCCGTGACCGTTGCTCCGAACGACTTCGTCCACTTGCATCTCCACTCCGAGTTCAGCCTGCTCGATGGGCTCGGCCGCATCAACGAGCTTGCCGAACAGGGCTCGCAGCTCGGTTTCGACGCCATGGCCATCACCGACCACGGGGCTCTTTACGGGGCGGTGGCGTTCGTGCAGGCGATTTCGGCAAGGGGCATCAAACCCATCGTCGGCGTCGAGACGTACGTCGCCCGCCGGAGCATGCACGACAAGGAAGGCAAGGCCGACAGCCAGCCCTTCCACCTCGTCCTTCTCGCCGAGAACTGGCAGGGATACCAGAACTTGTGCCGCCTCGTCACCGATGCGCACCTCGACGGCTACTACTACAAGCCCCGGATCGACCGTGAACACCTGGCGAAGCACTCGCAAGGTCTGATCGGTCTCTCCGCCTGCCTTAGCGGCGAGATCCCCAAGGCGCTCGAGGTCGACGACTGGGAGCTGGCTCGCAAGCTGGCCGGCGAGTACCGCGACATCTTCGGGGCGGACCGTTTCTTCCTCGAGCTGCAGGATCATGGCCTGGCTCAGCAGCACCGCCTCAACGAGCAGCTGCTGCGACTCGGGCCCGAGGTTGGCCTCCGGCATGTCGTCACCAACGACCTGCACTATGTCCGGCGGGGGCAGTCGGAGGCCCACGACGTGCTGCTGTGCGTCGGCACGGGGTCCAACCTGGACACGCCGGGTCGGATGCGCTTCGAGTCGAACGAGTTCTACCTCAAGTCCGCGGCCGAGATGGCGGCCCTCTTCCCCGACAACCCCGACGCTATTCGCCGCACCCGCGCCATCGCCGAGATGGTCGAGATGAAGCTCCCGTTCGGCCAGCTCCGAATCCCGAGCTTCCCGGTGCCCGAGGGCGAAACGATCGAATCGTGGCTGCGCAAGGAGTGCCAGGCCGGCCTGTCCCGTCGCTATGGCACTGTGACCCCGGAGTTGCAGGCCCGCCTCGACTACGAGCTCGACGTCATCTGCCGCATGGGGTACGCGGGCTACTTCCTGATCGTCGCCGACTTCACCGCATTCGCCCGCGAGCAACGCATCGCCATCACGGTCCGCGGCTCAGCCCCCGGTTCAATCGTCACGTACACGCTCGGCATCACGCCCGTGGACCCGATCCACTACCAGCTGCCGTTCGAGCGGTTCCTCAACCCGGATCGGGTCACCATGCCGGATATCGACGTGGACTTCGAGGATGGCCGGCGTGAGGAAGTCATCAACTACGTGAGCCGCAAGTACGGCGCGGACCACGTCGCCCAGATCATCACGTTCGGCACGATGCTCGCCCGGGCAGCCATCCGTGACGTGGCACGAGTTGTCGGGATGACCTATGGGGAGGGCGATCGGATCGCCAAGGCCGTCCCGAATCAGCTCGGCATCAGGCTCGACGAGGCTATTGAAACGAGCCCGCCTCTCAAGGAGATGTATCGGAACGAGCAGCCGGTGCGGCGAGTGATCGAGTTCGCTAAGCAACTCGAGGGCGTGGCCAGGAACGCCTCCACGCACGCCGCCGGCGTGGTCATCAGCCGCGAGCCGCTGACCGAGCTGATGCCGCTGCAGCGGGCCACGAACTCGGACTCTGTCATGACCCAGTACGAGATGCACGGCGTCGATGCGCTTGGGCTGCTCAAGTTCGACTTCCTGGGCCTGTCCAACCTGACCATCCTGCGCCAGGCGGTGGACCTGATCAGGGAGCATCGAGGCGAGGAGATCGACCTCGAGAAGATCCCTCTCGACGACTCGAAGACGTTCGAGCTTCTGGCGTCCGGAGAAACGACGGGCGTCTTCCAGCTCGAGTCGGCGGGCATGCGGCGCTACATCCGCGACCTCAGGCCCAGCTCGGTCTTCGACCTGGCGGCCATGGTCGCGCTCTACCGGCCCGGCCCGATGGACAACATCCCCGCCTACATCCGGCGCAAGCATGGCGAGGAGAAGGTGACGTACCTCCACCCGCTCCTCGAGCCGTACCTCAACCGAACCTTCGGTGTCTTCGTCTACCAGGAAGACATCATGTCCGCCTCGACGGCGCTTGCCGGATTCACCGGTCCCGAGGCCGACATGCTCGGCTACGCGATTCGCAAGAAGAAGGCCGCGCTGATGCGCGACATGCGCGAGAAGTTCGTCAGGCAGGCGGCCGAGCGGGGCGTCAAGCCGCAGGTCATTGACGCGGTCTTCGCCGCATTTCAGCCGTTCGAGCGGTACGGCTTCAACAAGGCGCACGCGACCTGCTACGGCCTGATCGCCTATCAGACCGCATACCTGAAGGCGAACTACACGGTCGACTACATGACGTCGGTGCTGAGCGCCTTCCGCGACAACGAGGAAAAGGTCGCCGCGGCGGTGGCCGAATGCCGGAGGTTGGGCATCGACGTCAGGCCGCCCGACGTGCATCGGTCGTTTGTCGAGTTCACGGTCGAGGACGACGCCATCCGGTTCGGACTGTTGGCGGTCAAGAACGTCGGCGAAGCGGCGATCGAGTCGATCATCGCGGCCCGAGAGGCCGACGGCGAATTCCGCTCGCTGGCCGACTTCTGCGCCCGCGTGGATCTGCGACTGGCCAACAAGCGCGTCCTGGAGTCGCTGGTGAAGGTTGGGGCGATGAGCCGGTTCGGGCACGCGGCGCAGTTGCTCGAGGCCTTGGACGACGCGATGGCCGCGGGCCAGGCGGCGCAGCGAGACCGAACGAGCGGGCAGACGTCGTTGTTCGACATCGGATCGTCGCCTGAGGCTCTGGAGAAGCCGCTGCCGCAGGTTCCGGAAAAATCTTCACGCGAGCGGCTGCGCTGGGAGAAGGAGCTGCTCGGGCTATACCTGTCAGAGCATCCGCTCGGGGCTCTATCCGAGCAGATCGCGCAGTACGTGACGGCCTACTCGGGCGATCTGCGGGACGAGTCGCTCGATGGCCAGCGAGTGGTCATGGGCGGCATCGTGACCGCCTTGCGGACCGTCGTCACGCGCAATAAGGAGACCATGGCCGTCGCCACGCTGGAGGACCTTCAGGGCGCGCTCGAGGTCGTCGTCTTCCCTCGGATGTACGCCATCAGCGGTGGCACGTTCGCTGAGGGCGCCATCCTGCTCATTGCCGGCAGGGTGGACCATCGTGGCGAGGAGGCGTCGCTCCTGGCGGACGCTGTCTGGGTCTGGGAGGACGCCGCCTCTCTAGGGCCGGCTGCGATTGCCCAGGAAGTAGCCGCCGGAGAACGGGGCAGAGGCGGGCGGCGTCCTCCGAGCGGCGCGCCCGGCGGCAACGGCTACGGTAACGCAGGGAGTGGCAACGTTCAGGCGTACGTCGAGACGGCCGCACCCCCTTCATCTGTCGCGCCAGCCACTTCTTCCGCCTTCCCGGGCGCGCCTTCGCCGTCGGCCGCCCGAACCACGGCCACAGTTCCGATCAGGGTCTCCCCCCTTCGTGGCGGAGGCGTGGCGCCCGTCGCAGGCACGCCGCCCGCGCCCGTCGCAGGGGCGCCTGCGTCCTCGCCGATACCGCCGCCGTCGGAGCCGCTCTCATCGATCCCGGCCCCGGAGGATCTCGCCACTCTGGCGCCGGAACGTGAGGAGCCGCCACTCCCCGATGAGGCGCGAGCCGTTGCGGCCCGTGCTTCGGATGCCCCTACCGCGCCAATGGAGGCGCCCGTGTCCGGCATTCTGAACGTGCGCTTCACGCGCGGCGCCGAGACTGCCCGCATCGTGCTGGCGATGGAGGAGTTGAGAGCGGTATTCAAGGAACGGCCGGGGGCCACTCGCGTCGTGTTCCACCTGCCGCAGGCGGGCGGAGGAGCGCTGCCGATGGAAGTGCGAGGTGGCGCCGCTTACGACGCCGAGCTGCTGGCCGAGGTGAGGCGCCGTCTTGGAGAAGGTCTCGTCCACCTCGAGCTCTCGACGCCGGGTCGGCCGTGATTCGATCCGCGAGCTACGTCAACGGCATGCGACGCGGTCGTGTCTGGATCGCGCGCCATCGGCGTGTCGTCGTCGCCATAGCAATTGTCGTCTGGCTCTTCATGGCTGTGGTCGTCGGCCTGGCCACGTCCGGTGGTGTCGTCTGGTTCTAGTCACGACTCCGCGGCGCGCCCAACCCCGCGGCGCGCCCAGCCCCAATGACCGGGCATTGGGCAGACGCTCGACTTGGTGACCGCCGGCGAATTCGTGCATAGTACCTGCGCCCCGTCGCCGGCGGGGCTTGTCCAGCCCGTTCGGGCGCCACGCGCGAAGGTTGGGACGGATGATCCGGAGGTCCATGAAGCAGAGTCCGGCCGCGGCCGCGTTCCTCTCGTTCCTGTTTCCGGGGCTCGGTCAGGCGGCAGCCGGCAAGCGCCGTCGCGGTCTGCTCGTTGCCCTGCCGGCGTTGACTCTGCTCGTGCTCGCGGTCGGGCTCTTCGTCTTCGCCCGGCATCAGATCTTCGATTCCCTCTTCTCTGCAAGCGCTCTGACGTCGTTCTTCCTGCTCGACGTGGTGATCCTTCTCTACCGGCTCTGGGCGATTGTCGATGCCTATCTGCTGTTCAGCCCCGCCCGGGCGCGAGCGCGCTTCGAGCCGAAGGTGCAGGTCAAGATCCCTGCAGCGGGTGCCAGGCATCCCTTGAGCGCCGTCGTTCTGGGGGCCGTAATAGTCGCCACGGTCGGCACGCATCTGGCGCTTGGAGCGGTCGACGTCCAGTACCGCGACGCACTCAGTTCGATATTCAATCCAGACGCGCCGAGTTGGTTCGGCGGCAACGGCGATCTGCCCTCGGGCGAGACCGCGGCCCCGTTCTCGGATCAGCCGGGCGAGACTGACGCTCCCAGTCTTGCGGCGGGCGGTGCGTCCGGCTCGCCGACCGCCCCCACCTCGCCGACCGCGGACACGTCCGGTTCGGCCGCGCCGCTGCCGACGCCCGGCCCCACAACCGGGGATGGCATCCCGATCTTCCCGATCGAGGACGTCAGCGGCCCGAATGCCTCTCCCTCTGAGTGGGCGGCCGACGGCAAGCTCAACGTGCTGCTCGTCGGAGCCGATGCCGGCACGGGTCGCTGGAGCCTGCGGACGGACACGATGATCCTGCTCGAGGTCGACATCGCCTCGGGGCGAGCCGTTATGTACGGCATACCTCGCAACCTCGAGAACGTGCCGCTTCCGCCCGAGTCGGCAAATGCCTTTCCGTGCCACTGCTTCCCGTACCCCAATCTGCTCAACGCCCTGTGGCGGGACGCGGTCAACCGGCCCTCGGCCTACCCGTATGCGGGCACCGACTTCGTGCGTGGCTTCAAGGCCCTCGAGGGCGCGATCGGACAGTACCTGGGGCTGCACGTCGACGGCGCCGTCGTCATCAACCTGATGGGTTTCGTCAACCTCATCGACGCCCTCGGCGGCATCGACATCAACGTCCCCGCCGAGGTCAAAGACACCCAGTACTCGAGGCCTCAGGACGGCAAAGACATCACCATCGACATCAAGCCCGGCGGGCAGCACATGGACGGGTTGGTCGCCCTGGAATACGCCCGCAGTCGCCACCAGGACTCCGACTACGGCCGGATGTCACGCCAGCAGGCGGTGCTCATGGCCCTGCGCGCCCAGTTCCAGCCCTGCTCGCTGCTCTCGAAGGTACCGTCTCTGATCAGCGCCCTTGGCAGCGCCTTCTGGACCGACATGCCGGTCGAAGACGCTCCCGCGCTGGCGGCCATTGCCGAGCGCGTGGGCACCGGCAATGTCAAGAGCATCGAGCTGGTCCCGGCGGTGACCGGTAACCCGGTCGGCTTCCTTACCGTTCCGCGATTGGCGATCGTCCGCAACATCGTGGCCCACGGCCTCGACGGCGTGCCCCCGGCCAGTGGGAGTGGGAGCGGCGGCGGCGGTGGCGGCTTGAGCTGCTAGCGGGACGCCGAGCCGCGCTTGCACAGCGCGGTTGCGCGGGCTCCGGGCAGTGCGTTGGTGCCGACGGCGGGAGTCGGCACCGAGAGGGTCCGATCGTGCTCAGGAGCACCCCGAAAACGGCCAGTGTGTTCCCATGGGTGTTCCCATCGCGTCTGGAAATGGCGCGCCGAGCCCCTACGACGTCCGCCTCAACGCAAGCTCGACGCGGTCCGCTGCATCGCGCAGGCTAGCGTCCAGGACGCCGGTGTAGTGGTGTGTCATCGCCTCGGCAGCATGGCCCAGGGCCGCCATCGCTACGCGCTGATGAACGCCCTGCGCCGCGAGGACGGTCGCGAACCCGTGCCGGAGATCGTGCAACCGGATGTCGCCGAGACTCGCTGCCAGCATCGCGTCGCGGAAGTGGCGATCGAGTGTATTTGGATGCCAGGCGAAGATTCGGCCGTCGATCGGTGCGGGCTGCGTTTCGCGCCAGGCAAGGTACTCGCGGACGGCCTCTACGGCGAGCGCCGGCATGGCAACCGCCCGAACGCTGCTAGCGGTCTTCGTGTCCCGTATCCGCGCACCCTGGCCTGGCACACGGCCGTACTGGCCGCGGACCGTTAGGACTGCTTCGTCGAGATCGACGTCGCCAGCCCGTAGGCCGAGGATCTCCCCGCGGCGGAGGCCGCAGGCGCCAGCCAGAACGACGATTGGGTAGAGCCGGGTCCGTGCAGTCGCGTCGAAAATCGCGCGGAGTTCGTCGGGTCCGATTGTTGGGACCTCCCGCTTCTCGGCCGCCGCAGGCGCGTCAACTAGGGCGGCGACGTTGCGCGCCACCAGACCCTGGGCTTGGGCGTACCGCAGGGCGGACGACAACCGAACCAGCGTGTGAGCGCCCGGCCCACCCCAGGATCGGACGGCGGCACGGACGTCCTCAACCGTTAGTTCGTGCAGCCGGATAGCGCCGAGGGTTGGGCGGATTCGGAGCTTCACGTCCAGCTCGTAAGCCTCGAGCGTCAGCGGGCGGACACGGTCCTTGCAGCCCTCGAGCCAGGAGTCGACAACGTCAGCCACGGTCGTATCGATCGCGCGCAACGAGACGCCCGACTCCTGCAGCTCGACGAGGTCCCGAAGCAGCTTCGTCCCGGCCCTTTCCGCCTCTCTCTTCGTCGGATATCCGGCCGTCCGGGGTCGTCGTCGCGTGCCGATCTCGTCGACGTAGCTGCCCTGCCAGCGCCAGCGGCGCACGCGGAATTTGTCCGTCGACTCCACGACGGAACCTTGGCCGCGATGGCGGGTTTGCTTGCCATGCTTGCCGTTTGGGTTCGTCATGTCTTCCATCATCCTCCAATAGATCGGCGAGACGGTCGCGCCGCGCATATACGACGCGCTTGCTGATCCGCGTGCAGGCTTCGGGGTGGCGACGCATCAGGACGCGGACGTGGGCGGGCGGGATGCCAAGCTCACCTGCGACCTGGGCGACGGACAGGAGCGGTTGCTCGGTCATGCCGGGACTGCCACTTGCGAGAAGGTCATGGCGAAGGTCGGGCGCGATGCATCGATTCTTGCCCTCCTCTGCTTACTCGCCAGATTGGGCTCGCTCGTAAGCTCGCTGCCACGGCCCGCTCAGCGGGACTAAGCCCGGATCCGGTGTAGTGGAAGTCCCGCCGAATCACCACCTGGTCGCCTATGGCCTTGGCGCGGATCTGGGTGAGCCAGGGATCTGCCTGGGCTCGAAACTGCGCCCGGACGGCTCGCAATGCGGCGAACGTCACCGAGTAGCGACGGGCTTTGGTCAGGAAGTGGCCACGAAAGCCGAGGTTATGGGCCCAGCGCGGGCTCAGGGTCCAGGCCGATCGCATAAGGGCTCGAGCATGCTCGGTCAGCTCGGTCCGCTCGATCACCTGCCTGACCCGGATCCTTCGATCAAGACCTCCGGCAATCGCGGCGTCCTTGGTGGCGTACTTGGCGAGGTAGCCCGCGACGCCGGCTCCGTGCCCCTCGCCGCCGTCGGGGCTGCGAGTGATCGGTCTCGTGTCGATCTGGCTACCCCAGCGGATCACGAGTTCACGTCCACCTGGTCCCGCCACCGTGACCGCTACGCGCGCCGCGGTACGGGCGACGGCCTCCGCTAGACGCTGCGCCGTCGCTCCGCCCGCCGGCGCGGTGTCGGGACCGTCGGGTCCGTCGAGGCGGATGACCGCATGGACGTGCACCGATCCACGAGC
>Ga0182010_10000550_pt1 | contig 21186 bp, 13 predicted proteins | sample 611E1MmetaG_FD_120488 | JGI IMG/M metagenome (GOLD analysis project Ga0182010, IMG submission 120488) | Permafrost microbial communities from Stordalen Mire, Sweden - 611E1M metaG | ecosystem: Environmental > Terrestrial > Soil > Wetlands > Permafrost | place: Sweden: Stordalen | collected...
GCCGCCAGACGGCGAGCAGCGCCACCTGACCGCATCCGATGAAGAGGATGGCGGCCACCGAGTATGGGACGACGAGGTAGGCGACTTCGGGGAAGATCCTCCCTTCCTCGGCCGCGAGCATGGGCAGGCCTATCTGCACGAGCACGGTTCCGAGGAGGGGGACGACAAGAGCGACGCGGAGAAGCCGGCTGGCGAGCTTGTTCATCTATCGAGTGTCGATTGCTTTCGCTCGACTGTCAATAGGTCAGCCGGCATCCGGCGGCTTCACAAGGCGGTGCGCCCGATCACCAGTAGGCAAACCCGTCCGCGCGGCGGAAATGGAAAAGCGGCGCGGGCGATCTGCGCGGTGTGTGGTTTCTGCGCAATACCAGTGGAGGGAGTGCTATGCGTGGAGCGGAGCCGAGCCATCGCGTCCGAGCCGCTCCCGAGAGGCGCCGGGGAGGACTGGCGGGTCCGAATCATCCCGGCCCGAGCGTGGAACGGTAGATTCTGGCGGGCGGGCCGTCGGTTGGAGGCGGCCCAGGTGCCGTGTTGAGCGGGCGCGGGGAGGCTGGAGCGACTTAGTACTCCGTCCACTGGTGTTGCGCAGTTTTGGCGTGGCGACGGGGGAGCGGCCGCGTGGCGACGGGGGAGCGGCGGCGTGGCGACGGGGGAGCGGCGGCGTGGCGCGTGGGGAGCGGCCGCGCGGCGGAAATGGAAAAGCGGCGCGCCCTTCAGCATTCCTTGAGCAGAAGGTGGTCTAGTGAGCGCAAACTGGGCCCCAAAGCGGGTCCTTCTATCCCGGCGCAACCGCCGGCGGGCGGCATGATCCGCTCGAGGCCGGCAGTGACTTGAGGTTGAAAACGATGACTCCGAAATCGCGCTGGCTCGCCTACGTGCTCGCCGGCGCTCTGGTCATGGTGAGCGTGGCTGCGGTGGCCTACGCCATAGGCGTGTCGAATCGCAGCAACAACGCGGCCCCGGCAGCCCAGTCCACGTCCATCCCGGCCAACCCCGGGATGGGGCAGGGCGGGATGGGGCAGGGCGGGATGGGGCAGGGCGGCTTCGGGCAGGGCGGCAATCGCGGCCAGGTCGCGCCGACGGCATCCGGAACGGTCACGGCTGTCGGCTCGAGCTCGGTGACGATCAGCCAGCAAAGCGGCTCGACGCGAACGCTGACCCTGACCGGCTCCACGACATACACGATGGGCGGCGCCACGGTCTCCCAGAGCTCCCTGGTGGTGGGCGCGCGAATCACCGCCCGGGGAACCGTTGACTCGTCCGGCAACTTCACCGCGACGGCCGTGACCATCCAGCTTTCCGCCGTCTCGGGCACGGTCGCCAGCAAGACCTCCAGCACGATCGTGGTCACGACCGCCGCCGGCAAGACGGTCACTGTCAACGTCTCGTCCTCGACCAAGTACTCCGTGCAAGGCGTCTCGTCGGCGACCCTGGACAGCGTCGCGGTGGGCTACGGCATCCAGGCCCAGGGAACGCTCAACGCCGACGGTTCTCTCACGGCCACGGTGATCCAGGCGGGCCCGAACGTCCGCCAGCGCGTTCCGAGCTTCGGCGGTGGCGGCGGCTTCCCGGGCTTCGGCGGTGGCCAAGCGTCGCCCATGCCCTCCGCCTCGCCTTCGGGCTCGAACCTATAGGCGGCCGTTCAATCGATGGGTCGGTCGCGGCTCCCTCAGGGTCGCGGCCGACTCGCCATCCCCCGCGGTGAGAGAATCGGGGAGTGAAGGCAAAGCTGGTTTCGTTCGGGCACCTCGAGATCGACGGCGAGACGTACCGTAAGGACGTGGTCGTGGACGGCGGCAAGATCCGCAAGCGCGACAAGGGGCCGTCCAAGGAGCGCTACGCCAAGAAGTGGGGCCACACGCCGCTAACCGCGGCCGAGGAGATCCCGTGGGGCGGCAAGCGGCTGATCATCGGGACGGGCGCGCACGGCGACCTGCCCATCTGGCCCGACGTCCGCGAGGAAGCGGCCCGGCGGGGGATCGAGATCGAGGCGCTGCCGACTGAAGAAGCCTGCAAGCTCGTGAAGGACCTGGACGCGGACGAGGTCTACGCGATCTTCCACGTTACCTGCTGAGGGCGAGTTGGCCGTGGTTCGCCGCTTCCTTCTGACCTGAACGGGATCACGGCCGACGACCACAATGAGAGTGTGCCGCTCGCCGTGTCACGGCGCGCAGACGCCCAAGGAGAACCTTTCGTGGTCGCCGAAGAACAGAACCCCCTCGTTCGATGCGAGGTCGCCAACCAGGTCGCCTGGATCACCCTCGATAGCCCGCCCGTCAACGCCCTGAGCATCCATCTCATTGACGACCTGGCCGAGGCGCTCCACTCCGCCCAGCCGCCGGAGGTTCGAGCCGTCGTCATTCGGGCCGTGCCGGGCTCGACGGTCTTCTCGGCCGGCCACGACGTGCGCGAACTGCCGGTCAACGGCCGCGATCCGCTGACTTACAACGATCCGCTGCGGAAAGTCATCCGCCAGATCGAGGCGCACCCTTGCCCGGTGGTCGCGATGGTGGAGGGTTCGGTCTGGGGCGGCGCCTGCGAGGTCGTCTTCTCCTGCGACCTCGTCGTCTCCTCCAGCGAATCGACTTTCGCGCTCACGCCGTCGCGCCTGGGGGTCCCGTACAACATGAGCGGGATCCTGAACATCCTCAAGGTCGCCGACATGCATCTGGTCAAGGAGATGCTGTTCACGGCCCGGTCCGTCAGCGCGGCCCACCTCGGCCGCTCCGGAGTGATCAACTCGGTCGTTCCCCCGGCCGAGCTGGGGGACGTCGTCGCGTCGATGACGGCGTCGATAGTCGCCACTTCGCCGCTGGTGAACCGCATCCTCAAAGAGGAGCTGCGGGTCCTCTCGAATGCCCACCCGCTTACGCCAGAAGCCTACGAGCGCATCCAGGCCCTCCGCCGCGAGGCCTACGACTCGGACGACTACCAGGAAGGGATCCAGGCCTTCAAGGAGAAGCGGCCTCCGGTCTTCCGCGGCAGCTGACTTCGACCTTCCAGGCGAACGAGACGAGGAATTCAGGCCCGGGCCGCATCGCCGAGCACGGCGCCAACAAGGCGATCGACAACCCCTTCGACGCGCTCTGGTGGGGCGTCGTCACCCTGACCACCGTCGGCTACGGCGACGTCACCCCGGTCACCACCGAGGGCCGCACCACCGCCATTGCCCTGATTCTTCTGGGCATCGGCCTCTTCGGTCGATCACCGCCACGGTCAGTCCAATACCCAGATCGATCGTGCCATCACTCATCCACGTCGCTGAACACGCTGTCTGCTGGCACTGCTTCGTTGGCACGTGGCAGGTATCGCCAATCGTCGTCAAAGTCGGGCTCTCGCTCTTCCGGGTAGTCCTCCTCGAGCTGTCTCTGAACGTCATCCAGGGCGGCGATAGCCGTATCCACGCTCTGGCACTCTTGATCATCGGCCTCTAGAAGATCCCTCAGCTCGACCAAAGTAGCCCGAGTATTCGAGAGATACTCATCCGGCGCGGGGTCGCCCGACGCATCGTAGTTGTCGCGAAGCCAATCTACGTGGGAGTCCAGCGTCGGTAGGAGGTCCTCGGATATTCGTCTCCTAAGCTCAACGAGGTCGTCCGGCATTACCAGAAGCCATCCACCGCGGTCGTTGAGGATCGTGCCGTCGAGTTCCTCAGCCAGCCGGGCTGCCAGCGCGGAGACCAGTGTGTGTCTGAGGGCGTCTGGGAGAAGCCCCGCGAGGTGGAGCCGCACGGCCAGCGGCACCTTCTGACCCTGGGCAATCTCGTTCACGATGCTTGGGTCGTGGCCCATGTAGAGGCGCAGAAATTCATCGTTGCACCGTGATGTCACGTATGACTCGACATCTTCCTGCCTCACGTCCTTCGACGCGCCTACCAGTCGCTGCATAACGGTCAAGAAGTACCGATCAGGGATGACGAGAGCTCCGCGGAGGTGCACATCGCCGCATGTGGTCTCCCGCATAAGAGCCGTTAGGGGAGCCCCCGAGAGGTAGACAAGGAGAAGCTCGCGGTCGCCTGCTATGACTCGGGAGTAGGCATCAGAAATGGAGGGGTGCTTGAAGACCCAGCGGGTGGCGCGAGCCCCGCCGCTATCCACCTCGACTGTCGTAACGAGGCTTCCTCGGAGCGAGTTGAGGCCCCGCAACACGCCTGCCGGGGTCGAACCAAGAAGAACGAGTGCCTCTCTCTGCTCGTCCTCGAGCACCAGAGGTGATGGGAGGTAGCCCCGCGACATGAAGATCAACGCGATGGCCGCGCGATCATCCGGAGGCAGCGCCCTTATGACATCGATGTGGTGTCGTATTGGATTGCTAAAGAAAGCGACGACGCTTGGCCGTGCCAGGAGCAGCTTCTCCGTGAATCGGGGGTTGGAGAACTGGCGGACCACTTCGGGAAGGAAGATTTGGACGCCGCAGATCTCGTCCAGGAACGGTTTCACATCTCGTCGGAATTCTCTGGTCTGGCCGCCGGTCTTGAGGTGGTTGTACAAGATCTGCTCTCGATCAGCCAGAGTGAGATCGTGAACGTCAACGACCACCTGGTGATCCTCGAGTGCGGTCAGGTCTCGAAGCTTGAGATCCTGTTGCGCGTCGCTCCAGATGTAGTCACGGCTCGTCAACACGAATTTGGCGCCGCGGCGCAACGCGACGGCAATTTGCGGAAGGGCGCGGTTCCATTCATCCACCAGGTAGGCTTGGTATTGGGTTGTCCCGAACGCGTCATCTATCCAGAAGAACTGGTTGGCCCGATTCGGATTCCAGTGCCTGGCAAACTCGGTCGGAGAGTCTGTCTTGATGGTGGCGCAGCCCCAGTTGTCGCCCGCAGCCATGGCCAGTGCGGACGCGATCATTGTCTTGCCCACCCCGGGTGCGCCCAGGAGCAATACGAATGCGTGCTCGGATAGCGCTTGGATAGCCTCACCGTAGGGCTTCGTGACAACGAACCGCCGAAGGTCCTCCTGCATCCCTCCGAGAAGTGCTCGGGCCTGATCGTATGCGCGGTCATCAAGAACCTCGGAAAGATCGCCTAGTCCGTAGACTCGCGGAACCAGCGCCCGCAGGTTTGGTCTCTCACGGAGGTAGGCATCGATCTGATCGCCATCGAGCAGGACGAACCAGCGCGCTCCTGCCGTCAGGACCTTGTCGCGGATCGCGGCAGAGACTTCGCCGGACACCGCACTGTTCGTCATCAGGACGTAGACATCACACAAACCACGCCGCACGAGACGCCGGATCTTAGGCAGCTCGGGGTTGATGATCTTGGGCGACAGTCTGGGTTTCTGGGCAGCGAATTTGCACTGAACAACGAACTCGCCTTCGAAGGCCTCGCTACTGGTCTTCTCCCACCGGCCAGAAAACGCAGCGTCCCGACCCCCGTCCTTGTTCGCCGGGAAGACCGTTACCGTCTGGCCAAGGACTTCACGAAGGACCGTTCCACATAGGTCCTGAAACCCTTTCCAGCCAAGGGACGATAGGTCGAACGTTATGTTGGACGGTGGCTGGATGACATGTTGGGTCTTGGCCGTCGTGGGCGCGGATCGAGGACGGGCCGGTCGTCGCACCCTCCCATGGGCGAGTCCTGGCGAACGAGGATCAGCTGCAGCCACTCGTGCTTCCGCAGTTGAGGCACTTGTAGCAGCTGCCGTTGCGGACCATGATCGAGCCGCATTCGGCGCAGGAGGGGGCGTCCGCCTGGGCGCTGAAGGTGACCTGGGCCTTGCCGATGCCGAGGTTGCCCAGGGCGGCGCGGAGGCCGGCGGAGCCGTTGCTCTTCCCGTTGCCGTTGCCACTTACGGGCGTGGCGAGGGAGCGGGGAGGGTCGAGGGGCCGCTCACTGGCGGGCGTCGTGGCCGGTGGCTCGGTACCTGGAGCTGCCACTAGAGTCGCGGGTGAGGAGGCGGCCGGGGCGGCAGCACCGGTCTCCGACGAACCCGCATTACCTCCACTCCCCGGTGAAGCCGGCCCGGCGGCGCCGGATGCACCGCTTCCTGAGGTCCCGGCGCCACCAGAATCTGCGGAGGAGGCCCCACCGAGACCCAGGTTGAGAGGCTGCACCGACGATTCGCCGGTCGACGTCCGGTCGACTAGACCAAGCGTGGCTCGGTCTTCCGGCGGCAGGAACCGCGATCCCATCCAGCGGAAGATGTAGTCGATGATCGACTTGGCGATCGGGATCTCCGGGTTGGCGGTGAAGCCGGACGGCTCGAACCGGACGTGGGCGAACTTGTGGACCAGATCGTGCAGCGGCACCCCGTACTGCAGGGCGACGCTGACCATGGTCGCGAAGCTGTCCATCAGGCCCGAGATCGTGGAGCCTTCCTTGGCCATCTTGAGGAACATCTCGCCCGGCTGGCCGTCGTCGTAGAGGCCCACGGTGATGTAGCCCTCGTGGCCGGCGATGTCGAACTTGTGCGTGATGGCGTTGCGCTCGATGGGGAGGCGGCGCCGGTACGGCTTCGGCTCGGCCATGACGATCGGCGCGACGAGACCGGCCCCGACGAGCTCGGCCGCGGAGTCGGAGTCCTTCTTCTTGCCCGTGTTGAGCGGCTGTGAACGCTTGCTGTTGTCGCGGTAGATCGCGATCGCCTTGAGGCCCATCTTCCAGCCCTCGAGGTAGACCGTCTCGATCTCCTGAGGGGTGGCAGCCTCCGGCATGTTGACGGTCTTGCTGATCGCGCCCGAGAGGAAGGGCTGGACCGCCGACATCATGCGGAGGTGGCCCAGGTAGTGGATGGAGCGCGTGCCGTTCATCGGCTTGAAGGCGCAGTCGAAGACCGAAAGGTGCTCGGGCTTCAGCTCGGGCGCGCCCTCGATCGTCTCGCGCTCGTTGATGTAGGCGACGATGGCATCGACCTGCGCGGCCGTGTAGCCGAGCTTGCGCAGGGCGGCCGGGACGGTCTGGTTGACGATCTTGAGGAAGCCTTCGCCGACGAGCTTCTTGTACTTGACCAGGGCGATGTCCGGCTCGATGCCGGTGGTATCGCAATCCATCATGAAAGCGATGGTGCCGGTGGGGGCGAGCAGGGTGGTCTGGGCGTTGCGGAAGCCGTGGGCCTTGCCCAGGGCCAGGGTCTCGTCCCAGATGTCGCGCGAGGCGCGGTGCATATCCGACGGGACGCTCTGCTTGTCGGGGATGCCGTGGGCGGCGTCGCGATGCTTCTCGATGACGCGCAGGAACGGCTCCTCGTTCTTGCGGTATTCGGCGAACGGGCCGCCGTGGTCGCGGGCGACGATGGCGCTCTGGCGGTAGGCCTCGGCGGTCATGATCGAGGTGATGGCGCCGGCATAGGCCTGGCCCTCGGACGAGTCGTAGGCGAGGCCGCGGCTCATCAGCAGGGCGCCCAGGTTGGCGTAGCCCAGGCCGAGGGGCCGGAAGAGGTGCGAATTCCCGGTGATCTTGGGCGTGGGGTAGCTGGCGTTGTCGACCAGGATCTCCTGGGCGGTGATGGTCAGGCGGCTGGCGTACCGGAACGCCTCGACGTCGAACTCGCCGTCATCGCGCACGAACTTCATCAGGTTGAGCGACGCGAGGTTGCAGCTGGTGTCGTCGAGGAAGCTGAACTCGGAGCACGGGTTGGTGGCGTGCTGGCGGTCCGAGTTGGCGACCGGGTTCCAGTCGTTGATGGTGGTGTCGTACTGGATGCCGGGGTCGCCGCAGACCCAGGCCGCCTCGGCCATCTCGTGGAAGAGGTCGTGGGCGCGGAAGGTGTCCATCGGGGCGCCACCGACGACGGCGTGGGTGGTCCAGGGGCCGTCCGCCTGGACCGCGCGCATGAAGTCGTCCGTCACGCGGACGGAGTGGTTGGCGTTCTGGAACGCGACCGAACCGTAGGCCTCGCCGGTGAATGAGGGGTCGTAGCCGGCCTCGATCAGGGCCCAGGCCTTCTTCTCTTCCCGCAGCTTGCAGTTGATGAATTCCTGGATGTCGGGGTGGGTGACATCGAGGATCACCATCTTGGCGGCGCGGCGGGTCTTGCCGCCGGACTTGACCACGCCGGCGAACGCGTCGTAGCCGCGCATGAATGAGACCGGGCCGGAGGCGGTGCCGCCGCCCGACATCTTCTCCTTTGAGGAGCGGAGGGTGGAGAGGTTCGAGCCGGCGCCCGAGCCGAACTTGAACAGCATCGCCTCGGTCTTGGCCAGGTCCATGATCGAGCTCATGGAGTCCTGGACCGAGTTGATGAAGCAGGCGGAGCACTGGGGATGCGCTTCGACGCCGACGTTGAACCAGACGGGCGAGTTGAACGCCAGCTTCTGGTGGACGAGGAGGTGGGTCAGCTCGTCGTGGAAGGCGCCGAGGTCTTCGTCCGTGGCGAAGTAGTGCTGGGTTTCGGCCCAGGCCGTGATGGTGTTCACGACGCGGTCGATCAGCTGGCGGACGGAGGTCTCTCGCTCGGGCGTGCCGACGTGGCCGCGGAAGTACTTGCTGACGACGACGTTGGTGGCGAGCTGGCTCCAGAACGCGGGGACCTCCACGTCCTTCTGCTCGAAGACGTTGACGCCCTTCTCGTTGCCGATGGCCGCGGTCCGGGTCTCCCACTCGATCTCGTCGTAGGGGTGGACGCCGGGCCGGGTCCAGCGGCGCGGGAACGTGAGGCCCTTGACGCCGATGCCGGTGAAGCGGCCGTCGGGGAGCATGGGGGCCGTGGTGGCGGCGGGAGTGGCGGCGGGCGCGGTGGCTGAGGAGGGCGTGGCGGCGGGCGCGGCGGCGGCGGGAGTGGTGGCGGCGGCGATGCTGTCATCCATGACGGGGATCGCAGAAGTGGGGCGCTCGGAGGGGTCGCTTCCGGAGGGGGCGTTCGCTGAGGGGGCGCGCTCGGCGGCTCGGTGCATCTCCTGGACCTCTAGTCGTGGTTGTGATCGATCGTTCGTTCATCTGTTGCTCTGGGGCGGGGGAGTGGCTTCGGCGACCGTTCGCCGGCCGTTCATCGCGTGCCGGGGACGTTGGCGGCGGGGCGTTCTCGGCGTTGGCGTTCTCGGCGTGGCGGCCGCGTTCGTGGTGGTCGCGTTCGTGGCTGTGGCGGCCGTTGTCGCCAGCGGCGGTCCCGCGACCCTCGATGGCCGTTCTCCGGCGGCCGGTGCTTCGTGGCCGTGCTTCGTGGCCGTGCTCCGGCGGCCGGTGCTTCGGGCGACTCGTCGGCGACGAATGCCGGCTTCTGGCACCCAGACGATAGCTGCGAGTGCTCGGCCGATCTTCCTCCAGTCGGGCCGTTCGGATCGCCGTTTCTGACCTTCCTTGATCGGCCCGTGCGGCGCGTTCGGGCGCCGTTTGCGGACCCGGCCAACTAGCGGAATCTACGCCTGTCGTTCCGGCTTAGTCAATAGGCAAACCACAACATCTTGTGGTACGTAACCCTTGGCGACCACCACATCTAGACATTCGGCGAGTTCGGTGGAAATCCGCCTCCTGGGCGTGGACGGCCTGAGGATTGGCTGTGGACACGCTGTGGATGACCTGCCCCGGGTTCGGGTTCCCGGCCTTCATGTCCGCCGCTTCCGCGCGGCCCCTAACACCGGAACATGCGCCGATTGCGAACGTGCGTTCCATTATAGCTGTTAGACTGTCGAGGGGGAAGAGCGACGACGCTCGCCGGCCGGCCACGTGGGGGCGTCGCTGTTCTGCGCCTGGGTTCCGTTTGGCCGTCGTCGCCCCCCGTCTGGGTTCCGTTCGGCCGTCGTCGCCCCCGTCCCCGGGTTCCGTATGGCCGTCGTCGACCTCGTGCCGAGGCTCGCGTAAGCCGGAGTAGAGCCGCCCATTCGATCATGGCGGCGATGGATCGGGTCCGCGTCGGCAACACGTTCCGGGCGATCCGCGTCGAGCTCCGGCTTCGCCAGGCCGACGTGGGCGGCCGCGCCGGGGTTTCGCAGCAGACGGTCTCCAAGATCGAACGCGGGCGGTTCGGTGGGCTATCGATCGACGCCTACTGCCGGATCGCCGACGTTCTCGATGCCGACGTTCAGCTGGCGCCGCGCTGGCGAGGCCCGAAGCTAGACCGACTCCTCGATCGCCGGCACGCCTTCCTGCAGAACCGAGTCGCGGAGACGCTGGTCCGGCTTGGCTGGGAGGTTTGCACCGAGCAATCGTTCAACCATTTCGGGGACCGGGGCTCGGTGGACGTCTTGGGCTGGCGACCCGACCTCGGAGCGCTGCTGATCCTGGAGATCAAGTCCGAGATCACCAGTCTTGAGGAGACGCTGCGCCGGATCGACGTGAAGGCGCGCGTCTACCCAAAGACCGCTCGGGCGGAGCGTGGCTGGGTGCCTCGGATGGTCGGTGTCGCCGTCGTCCTGCCCGACGCTACCGCGCATCGCGACCTCCTGAGGCGTCACTCGGCGCTGGTCTCCGCATCTCTGCCGGCCGGGACGGTGGCCGTGCGCCGTTGGGTCGGCCAACCTGCCGGCGATCTGCGCGGTGTGTGGTTTCTGCGCAATACCAGTGGAGGGAGTGCTATGCGTGGAGCGGAGCCGAGCCATCGCGTCCGAGCAGCTCCCGAGAGGCGCCGAACGGAAGTTGCGGGCCCGAATCATCCCGGCGCGAGCGTGGAACGGTAGATTCTGGCCGGCGGGCCGCCGGTTGGAGGCGGCCCAGGTGCCGTGCTGAGCGGGCGCGGGGAGGCTGGAGCGACTTAGTACTCCGTCCACTGGTGTTGCGCAGTTTTGGCGTGGCGACGGGGGAGCGGGGTCGACGGCCGGTCCTGCAGTTACCGGCCCGAAGCGGGCTTGCGGCGGCCGTTGCCGCGCTTGCGGGTGGCGCCGCGACCGGGAGACCAGCGGGGGCGGTCGTCCGCGGTGGCGTCGTCGGGAGCGGGGCCGGGTCCAGCGCCGTGTCCAGCGCCCGGTCCGGTGCCGCGTCCGATGCCCGGTCCAGCGCCGTGTCCAGCGCCAGGTCCGGTGCCAGGGCCGGCGCCACGTCCGATGCCAGGGCCGGCGCCCGGTGCGGCGCTGCGTCCCGCGCCGCGTCCAGCGCCCTGTCCCGCGCCCTTGCGGGGTGGATTGGGCCGGCCGATGCTGGGTGGCGACCCGCTTGGCGGCTGACTCGGTCCGCTCGGTTGCTGCGTGCCGGGCCAGCTCGACTCGCGCGGTGGCTCGTTCGGTTTGTTCGGTCGCTGCGCCCTCGGTCGCCCGATCGAAGGAGCCGAAAGGCGCTGCCGATCCAACCGGTCGATGAGCCAGCCGTTGCGAGTCGTTCGGCCACCGGATCGCCGGACGATGCCCGTCAGTTCGATGTCATCGGTTATCACCAGGATCCCAGGCGAGCTGGCGGCGAACTCGTATTCGACCAGGCGAGCGATCACCTCGTCCGCGGTGAACCGCCCCGCGTATCGAATTTCCACGCCGGAAGCCACGTGGCGCGAGGCGAGGCCGTGCTCGGGTGAGCCGTCCAGGACGACGATGACCGAAACGCCCGGCGGAACGATGGCTCGGAGGCGCCCGATCAGGGCCGCTGCCGGCAATGGCGTCGTGGACCGGCGGAGCGCGTGGAGGACGTTCGTGCCGTCGACCACCAGGCGCTCGACGCCTTCCAGAACGCGGCGATCGTCAGGCACGGGGCCTCCGTTCCGGCGAGCCGGATGTGGATGGGCCGAATCGGGGCGGCGCGGGGCCGCCCGGCGCGGGCCGCCCGAACTCCGGCCCGGGGCCGCGCCACTCCGGCCCGGGGCCGCGCCACTCCGGCCCGGGGCCGCGCCACTCCGGCGCGGGGCCGCCCGGCGCGGACCGGCGCCAACCTCGCCGCTCCGGTAGCATCCTGGTCATGCTTCTTCTCGTCGACCTCGATGGTGTCGTCTATCGCGGCGCCCAGCCCGTGCCCGGTGTAGCCGCCCTGCTCGTCGCCCGTGCGGAAGCCGGCGACGAGGTCGTCTATGTGACGAACAACTCGATGTGGGACCGCGCCGACTACGTTACCCGCCTTTCGGGGATGGGTGCGCCGGTGGATCCCGATCGCATCATCTCGTCCGCGCGGGCCACGGCGCTTTACCTGCGCGACCTGCAGCCGCCGGTCCGGCGCGTGCTGGTGGTCGGCGGGGCCGGCCTGGTCAACGAGCTGGTCGACGCAGGCATCGAAGTCGTCCTCTCGGGCGATGCGGCCGAACGCTGGTCGGCCAACGGGCGAGATGCCGCAGCGGCGGTCGGGCACGTGGACGCCGTGGTCGTCGGCCTCGACCTCGAATTCACCTATGCGCGGCTGGCCTGCGCCGCCGAGGCAGTTCGGGCGGGGGCCAGGTTCGTCGCGACCAACCGCGACCCGATCTACCCGCACGAAAAGGGCCTGATGCCCGGGGCAGGGTCGATCGTGGCGGCCATCGAAGCGGCCAGCGGCGTGACGCCGGTCTCGATCGGCAAGCCGGGGCCGCTCCTCCTCGAGATCGCGGCTCATGCCGTGGGCAAGGAGGCGTCCGACGCGGTGATGATCGGCGATAGCCTGGTCACGGACGTTCCCGCGGCCGTAGCCGTGGGGGCTCGATCCGTGCTGATGCTGACCGGGATCAGCACGCGTAAGCAGGTCGAGGCGCTCGCTGCCTCCGATCGACCGACGGAGATCGCAGCCGACGCGGCCGAGCTTGCGGTCGCGCTCGACCGGCTGGCCGGAGGCGGCTAGCGGGTGCGGCTAGGGGTGCGGGCTGTTTCGGCGGCGGGGGCGGCCCGGCGGGCGGCGCAGGGCGGGCGGCGAGTCTAGGCGGCGTCGGCCCGTGGCCACGCGGTGATGGCCCGGTCGCGGAGCAGGCTCGTCATCTGGTCGCTCGGGAGCGGCCGCGAGAAGAGGTAGCCCTGCCCGGTGTCGCACTGGAGAGCCCGCAGCCGGTCGGCCTGCTCGGACCGCTCCACACCCTCGGCGACCGTCTCCAGCTTGAGTGTCTTCGCGATCCGGATCATGGCGTCCACCAGCGCGCCGGCCGTGGGCTCGGTCGCGACTCCATCCACGAATGACTTGTCGATCTTGAGGATGTCCACGGGGAAGCGGCGCAGGCGAGCCAGCGACGAATAGCCGGTCCCGAAGTCGTCGATCGCCAGCCTTACCCCGAGCGACCTCAGCTGGAAGAGGCGGCTGAGGGTCGCCGCCGCGTCGGTCATCAGGACGCTCTCCGTGATCTCGAGTATCAGCCGACTGGGCAGTAGACCGGAGTCGTCAAGAGCGTCGGCGACGTCACGAATGAGGTTGGTATGGCGCAGCTGTCGACCCGAGAGGTTGACGCTGAGCGCGATCGGGTCGTCGGCGGGGAAGTCGTTCTGCCAGACCTTGACCTGACGGCACGCTTCGCGGAGGACCCATTTCCCGAGCGGGACGATGAGACCGATCTCCTCGGCGAGCGGGATGAACTCCACCGGTCCCACGATGCCTCGGCGCGGGTGCTGCCACCGAACCAGCGCCTCCACGCCGGTCAGGCGGCCGGTCGTGAGGTCGATCGTGGGCTGGTAGTAGACCAGGAACTGCGACTCCTCGAGCGCCGTCTTGAGCTCCGCCTCGAACTCGATCCGCTGGACCGCGTCGACATGCATCTCCGGGTTGAACATCGCGTATCCGCCCTCGTAGATGCGGGCGTGACGCACGGCCACGGCGCCGTTTCCCAGCAGGTCTTCGGCCGTCTCCTCACCGCCGGTGGAGATGGCGATGCCGATGTGGGGCTGCAGCTCCACCTGGGTCCCGGGCAGCGGAATGGGCTGGCGCAGCGTGCTCATGATCCGTTCGATTGCCTGCGTGGCATCGGTCGGAGTGGTGAGGCGCTCCAGCAGGATTCCGAATTCGTTCCCGCCGAGACGGGCGACCGTGTCGTGGCCCCGGACGCATCCAACGAGCCTGTCCGCCACCGCCTTCAGGGTCGCGTCGCCGGCGCCGTAGCCCAGGCTCTCGTTCACGCGCTTCATGCCTTCCACGTCGCAATAGAGAACCGCGACGATACCTTTGGCTCGTGGAGCGGAGGCGAGGGCGTGGTCGATCATGGTCGAGAAGAGGGCGCGATTGGGCAGTCCGGTGAGCGCGTCGTGGAAGGCCTGGTGGCGTAGCTCGGCCTCCAGACCATCGTGTTCCGTCACGTCGCGGGTGTTGAGGACGATGCCGCTGACGGCCGGAACGTCCAGAAGGTTCGTGGCCTGAGTCTGGGTATGCCGCCACGACCCATCGGCGTGCTGCAGGCGGCACTCGATGACCCGCCTCGAGCCGGCCTCCGCGGCCACCTGTTTGAGGTCGAGCGCAACTCTCTTCCTGTCGTCGGGGTGAACGATGCCGGCCAGGTTGACGCCGATCAGATCATCGGGCTCGCGGCCGAGGATCTGGCGCGCCGACGGCGAGAGGTAGGTGAGCACGCGCTCCGACGAGACGATGCCGACCATGTCGGTCGAGCTCCGGACCATGGCCTCGAACCGCTCGGCGCCCTCGCGCTTTGCGATCGCCGATTGCAGGTCCATGCGTGAGATGGCCAGGGAGACCTGTGTCGCAAGGGCGTGAATCGCCTGCGGCAGATCCGTGCCGACGGGGTCCGGAGATTCCACCAACAGGACGCCCCGGGCCGTGCCGTCCACGTTGATACGCGTGACGAGGATCTCTCCCACAAGGAAGGCAGGCGTGCCGGCAGCCTCGGCCGCGGCCGTGCGATCGGCAGCCTCGCCCGGGGACGTGCGATCGGCCGGGGCCGTGTGGCCGGCAGGCTCGCCCGCGGCCGTGTGGCCGGCCGGGGCCGGTGCGCTCGGCGTCCCGAACAGGTGTTGATCCGCCAATTCGTGACCGGCGGCGACCAGGCGTCCGACATCGATGATGGCCGCTTGCATCTCGGCGGCCCGCTGGCCGGCCGATCCCATCACCCGGAGCCAACCAGGGGGCGCGTCCGAGCCCTCGATCATGGCCAGGCTCACCCGCACGGACGGCAGGTCCACGCACAGTGCCTGGGCTCCCTCGATCGCGGAGGCGACGATGGCCGGAAGATCGCCGGCGGAGACCAGATCGAGCCCGACGGCAGCCAGGATCTGCGCGCGGCCGGCCGTCTCCTCGTAGCGTGCCGTAGAGCTCGCCATCCCGTGCATCAGGCAGGCGACGAGGAAGAAGGAGGCAGCCACGGCCACCGCCATCGCCAGCGTGGCTGGATCGCCGTACCCCTCGGCGATGACCACGGTCGAAAGGAGACCCGTTCTGAGCAGGACCCGCGGCATCGACCCAAAGGACGAGCCGAGCAAGACGGTCGCGGCAAGCAGGGTCACGACCGCGGCGAACCCGCGATCGGAAACGGCCATGGTCAGGAAACAGATGCCGGCAACGATCACGCCGTCGGTCAGGAGGTCGTATCGGCGGCGCCGGTAGGCCCGCACCCACACGAAGGCAAGGGCGGGCGGTGAAGCGACGCCCGCGACGTACAGGATGAAGGGCTGCGGGCTGGACGCTACCACGGCGACCAGGACACCGGCGGCATTGACGAGGGCGAACGCCACAAGCAGCTGCTGAACTCGACCCATCATGTCGTGAGGTCGAACTCGGGCGCGAAAGCCTGGGGCGATCTCCGCCAACTTGAACCTTGCCAAGAGGGACCAGTGCCTCCGGAGAGTCGGAATTGCCGTAAACGGGTACCGGACAGCCAGGACTCCATCCCTGTCTAGTAGCGGCTTCGGCTGAGGTCGTCCGGTTGTGAAAGGGTGGAGCTACGTCATATGCGCGATCTTCACCTGGGCCTCTCGTCTCCGCTCCGCCCGCTCCGGCGCGGTCCTCCTGCCCGGTCCGGCGCGGTCCTCCTGCCCGGTCCGGCGCGGTGCTCCTGCGACCCTCCTCCGGCGCGGCGCGCTCCGGCCCGCTCCGGCGCGGTTCGGCCTGGGTTCCACCCGTGTAACATCGCCGAAACCATGACCAAGTCGAATCGGCCGAACCAATCCACACGATCCGGCCTCCGCCCGGTCGACCGGCGGGACCTGGGCGGCCTCGAGCCGGTCCCTGGCGACCCCGACATATCCGACGAGGACTCGGAGCACCAGGAGGAAGAGTTCCCTCCGGGTCCGGGCGATCTGATCAGGGGCAGGATCGGGCGTCAGCTCGTTCCGCTGGGCTGGCTCGCTCTTGCCGCCGGCCTGGCCTTTGGTTCGGCAGGATTGGTTGCGGCCGCACAACCCACACCGGCCAGCGGTCATCGGCAGGAGCTGACATGGGCCGCCGATCAGGAGCTGTCGGCGAAGCTGGACACCGCGGTCCAGGAGATGGTCCTCCTCAACGGCGACATCGACCTCCTCGGTCAGATGTCCCGCAAGACGCTCTCCAGCCTCGTTCAGATCGACCAGGCCGCCCTGGCGGAGGGCTGGGACAGCGGCACAAAGGCCGTGGATTCCATCTACGCTCGGGCGGGGGATCTGGACACCAGCCTGACTTGCGATCCCTGGGATGCGGCCCGCGAAGTCGAGCTGAGCAAGACCTACAGCCCCGGTCCGATCGATCGCTATCACCGTATCTGCCTGGCTCTTACCTCGGTCGGCCCGCTTCGCGACGACTGGGCGGCGCTGGTAGCGGGCAGCCGGACCGCTATACAGCTGGCCATGGACATCAACAGTCACGATGAGATCGGCATCAGCGCGCTGCAAATGGCGACACAAGGCCGCTATTCCGATGCTCTTGCGGAGCTCACGCGCGCCTCGGCCGCGATCGCGGAGGCGACGGCGATATCGGCCGATCTGGCGAAGGTCACCGACGTTTCGACACTTCAGGACTGGCTGGCTCGGACGACGAGCTGGGACAGCGCAGCTGAGGTCCTGTGGCAGGCGGTGATCGATTCGAAGGGCGTCATCTCGCCCCAGGTCACGGCCGCGATCAAGAACGAGAAGGATGCCAGGGCGCTCCTGCCGGACGACAACGCCGTTCTGCAGGTGGTCATGGACGAGCTGGCCAGCAACCTCATTCCGCAGAGCATCTCGATCGAGACGTCCAGGGGTGCGTTCTCGGCCGCGATCAGCGATCTGGTGGGTGGCACGGTCTTCAGCCAGTAGGCGGTCCTGTCCGAGCGGTAAACGGCCGAGTCGATAGACTTGTGCAATCGTCACGTGCCGGCGCCACGGTGCCGACTCCATGGGTCCGCGGCGCCCCAATGAGCCGTACACAGGCCGGAGGGTCCTGGTCATGCAGTTGCGCGTAGTCGACGATCAGCCCTGGGATGTGCAGGCGGACGTGATGGCCGTCCCGTTTGTCGGCGAGCCAGCGTTCGAGGGTTCGCTGGCCGAACTCGACAGGCGCTCCGGCGGGGAGCTGTCGACCCTCGCCGCGTTCGGGGAGGTCAAGGCCGAGAGGTACGGCGTCGTCGTGACGGCCCCGGGCGAGCTGAAGGCCGGACGGTTGCTGGCCGTGGCTGCGGGAGACCCGGAGACGATCACCCGGCAGGTGGTCCTGCGGATCGGGTCGACGATCGAGCGGCGTCTGGCCGGCAGCTCGGTCAAGCGGCTGGCCATCTATCTGGGCGATCTGGGGTCGCAAATCTCCGGCGGCGTCGAGGTTGTCGCGGAGTTGCTGGCTCGTGGCGTCGTCGAGGGCAGCTTCGAGCCGGCCACGATCTACCGAGACGGCGTGAAATCGGCTCCGCCCGAGCTTGACGAACTGATCCTGGTCGCGCCCGGCGCGGAGATTGCCGCACTGAAGCGGGCCGCGGAGCGCGGCGTCGTCATCGGCGAGGGTGCCAACCTGTCGCGCCGCCTGGGCAATCGCGCGGCCAATGACGTCACGCCCGAAGTCCTGGCCGGCGAGGCCCGTGCCATCGCCGAGCGTCACGGCCTCTCGATCGACGTCATCGGGCCGGAGAAGGCAGCCGAGCTGGGCATGGGCATGTTCCTGGCCGTGGGCCGCGGGAGCGACAACCCGCCCCGGCTGATCGTGCTGCGGTCCGGCGAGCAGGGGGCGAAGGACTCCGCCGGCCGGCGGCTGGCTCTCGTGGGCAAGGGCGTCTGTTTCGATTCGGGCGGCATCAGCATCAAGCCGGCCGACCGGATGGAAGAGATGAAGATGGATAAATCCGGTGCCTGCACGGTCATCGCCGCCATCGCGACCGTGGCCCGGCTGGCGCCCGGGACGCCTCTCATGGCGCTGGCTCCGGCAGTGGAGAACATGCCCGGGCCTCACTCAGCTCGCCCGGGAGACGTGGTCAAGGCCATGAACGGCAAGACCGTGGACATCATCAACACGGATGCTGAGGGCCGGCTCATCCTGGGCGACGCGATGTGCTACGCGGAAAAGCTGGGGGCGACGCATCTGGTCGACGTCGCGACCCTGACCGGAGCCGTGGCTCGGGCGCTCGGCGACCAGATGACCGGTGCCTTCGGCCAGCCTCAGGAGTGGTACGACGCCGTGGCCGCGGCCGGCGAGCGCGCGGGGGAGCGGTATTGGCAGCTGCCGATGATCGAGGAGTACCGCAAGGATCTGGACAGCTGGTATGCGGACTTCACGAACACCGGATCGGCCGAGGGCGGCCTGGTGAAGAGCGCTCTCTTCCTGCGCGAGTTCGCGACGGTCCCGTGGGTCCACCTCGACATCGCCGGCACCGGGTACTTCCGCAAGAAGACGCCCTACGCCCCGGCCGGCGCCACGGGCGTGGCTCACGCGACTCTCGTCGAACTGGCTCTCGCCGGCGCCACAAAGGCGTAGGGGCGGCAGGCGTGGCGGGGCTCGGGTCGTTGTGGCCGGGTGGGCCGGACGCGCTGGTCCTTCTGTTCGGCCCGATCGGGCTCGCCTGGGGCGTTGCCGCCGACCGAATCGCCGCCCGGTGGCCAGCCCATGAGGACGGCACCGTGCGTGGCTTCGATTGGCGAACGGTAGTCGTCGCCGTATTTGGGATGGTGGTGCTGACCGCCATGCCGGTGCGTTTCGGCGATGCCGGTGAGCGGCTCCTCTTCGGCGTTTACTTCGCGGCCCTTGTGCTACTGCTGGCCACGGACCTCGATCAGAAGCTCCTGCCGGATGCGGTGACGCTGCCTCTGATCATCCTCGGCGGGGTCGCCCTGGTGTGGGGCGGAAACACGCTCGTCTCACGCTCGCCGGCCTGGACGGCGGTGGCCGTAGCGGTCGTCGTGCCGGCTCTGCTCTACGCCTCGTCCCTGCCTTTCGGCGAGGGGGCGCTTGGGGGCGGCGATGTCAAGTTCGTGGTCAGCGTCGGTCTCATGACCGGACTGGTGAGGACCGTCCTGTCGCTCTTCGCCGGAGCGGTGCTGGGCGGCGTCGTCATCTTCGCTCTGCTGATCGCGCGGCGGATAACGCTCAAGAGCTTCGTTCCGTTTGGGCCGTTCCTGATCGCGGGAGCCGCCTGGGCCGCGCTACTGCCGGCTTCGAGCTAGTTTCGGCCGAACGCGGCTGGCGCGTCGACGCGGGCCCGGGAGCGTCAGGATCGGGAGTGGGTCAGGCCGCGAGGGAGGCCCGACGAGTCCCGCAACTGGGGCAGTAATAGGTCGTGACGTTGCCCGAGGTCTTCTCAAAGGCCAGGAGATCGGACATTAGCTCCTGCAGTCCGTCCTTCCGAATCCTGGCGGCCGGGTAGCCGCAGTCGCACCACGCGACCTCCTCACTCGCGCGCCGGTTGAACTGGCGGTGTTCGGCCAGGAACGCTTCGAGGCTGGCGCGCTTGGTCTCGGCATCGCCTTCGCCCTCCAGCAGGTCGAGGGCCTGCTGGACGAGATCCAGGCGAGCGCAGGGTGCGGGTCGAGTCTGCCCGAGAGCGGCAAGGGTCCCGGCGGCGGCGATGCGATCGCGCCATTTCGGGGAAGTGTGCAGGACGACATCCAGGGCTTCCACCGCGGGCGCGCCGATCTCGAGGCACTTGTCCCAGCGCCGCTGTGCCGCCCAGAAATGGGCGGCCATGGCGTCGTTCTCCGGCGGTTCCCACTGGAGCTGGACCAGGGCCGCGACGATGTCCGCCCTCTCGAGGGGATCGACGTTATCGAAGGAGGCAACCAGCAGCGGAATGGCCACCGGCCCGCACTCACCGCAACGACGCCACTCGCGCAGCGCAGCCCAGTACTTCGCCCCCGTCTCATCGGTCGGCGGCTTCCAGCCCATCTCTTGCAGGCCACGCGCCGCCGCCCGTCGTATCGCCGGATCGTCGTCGTTCAGGCTGCCGGCCAGAGCGCCGGCCACCTCCGGCGAATTCAATCGGGCCAGCCTCCGAACCGCGATCTCGCGCACGTCGGCATTGTTATTGGCCAGCGCTTCCTGAAGCTTCCCGATCGCTCTTGCGTCGCAGAGGGCGTCGAGGGCCTGTGCGGCGGCTCGTTCGACGAGCTGGCTCGACCGTCCGGTCGACTTCACGCGGGCCTGCTCCCGAGCCACCACGACGATGAGCGGCAAGACTGCCTCCACGTCGCCGATCGCCTGAAGGGCCTTGACGGACGCCACGCGCACGCCCTCATCGGAGTCCATCAAGGCCTTGATGAGCGACTGCACCGCGCCCGCCGCATGGACCCGGCCCAATTCGTTGGCCGTAGCTCGCCGCGTCTCCGCTTCTGGATCCGTCATCAGGCGCCGGTAGACGGCCGTGGCGGCGGCCAGCTGGATCGCAGGATCGCGATCATCCATTGCGGCGACCAGCGGATCCACCACGCGGAAGCCGCCTCGGGCCGCCAGTGCGTCGACGGCGGCTCGGCGTACGCCCGAGTCCTGGTCCTTGAGCAGGGCAACCAGGGGTTCCACGGCGAGTGGATCCCTCAGGGGAGCCAGCGCCTCGGCGGCGGCCATGCGAATCGACGCGTCTTTGTGGGCCAGTGCCTTGATCAAGCCCTGGGCATCTCTCTTGGCCTCCAACTGAGCGATGTTGGGGGGACCGAAGAGCGGCATTGTTAGGGCCTCTTTCTCACTTCGGGCGGCCTGACGGCGGCTGCGTCGGAGAACGAAAACTGCGGTGCGTTGGCCGGCGGCGAACGCGACCGGATGTGCGTACAGATCAGAGGCTAGCACCCTTCGGTGCTGCATTGCGAGTGTCTCCGCGCCCATGTTGATGGCCTGTGCCCAGGTCCGCACCTCAGTCGACCGTACCGCACAGGAGTGGGACTTTCGGGTGCGTAGCCCACTCAACCGGCCGAGACCGATCCTCATTGCGCCGCCGATGTATGATCCAAACAGCCGGAGTCGTCCAGAGGCAGTGTCCTTCCGAAGGACGGCGTCAAACCGGCGGGCGTAGCCGCACAACGCGCTATGGGCGCGTCCAACGGAGTTTGCTCGCACGATGACCGCCTCGACCGACCGCCGCGTCA
>Ga0182010_10000553_pt1 | contig 21045 bp, 20 predicted proteins | sample 611E1MmetaG_FD_120488 | JGI IMG/M metagenome (GOLD analysis project Ga0182010, IMG submission 120488) | Permafrost microbial communities from Stordalen Mire, Sweden - 611E1M metaG | ecosystem: Environmental > Terrestrial > Soil > Wetlands > Permafrost | place: Sweden: Stordalen | collected...
AAAACGGAGCAGTTACCATATATCCATATCCTGACATTGAATCTCTTATTGAAGGAGAGTCAGCAGGTGGGCAGAAAGCGAAATTACCGATACATGGAGATAAGTCATGCAAAGAGCGTCCGGATTGTTGAGAAGAAGCTTTCAATATCGACGCCGCTAGGTTTGTTTGGGAAGAGGGGGTGAGCGATGATATCTTCATATTTTCCCACTGAGGCTCTTTTGGCTTTATTTGCAGTGAAGGCTCCGCGGTCGACTAATTTGGCAGTTTATCCATTACAAACCAGCTATGCACGAATTGAGCATTTTAATAATTGAAAATCATACCCCCCTTTAAGAACCGAAGTATCCGGTGAGCTCGTCTTGTAAGGACCGAAATTGCAAGACTTCTTCTCTCAAATAGATGGCATATTATCCTACAATAAAATCAGGTTATTCCTGACAGCAAAATTACATGTAATCCTTTACTCTAATTAGGAGTATGGTGAGCTTTAGAAATAGGAATATCCTTATCCCAAGACGGTTGCCAATATTTCATTTATTTAAGCAGTGGAGGTTTACATGTTTGGCTTAAAAGAGAGACAGTCGGTTGATCAATCGGATAATTTTTCTAATACGCAGCAGGAGATAGGGTTATCTGGAAATATCCGCAGTATTCTTATTGTAGATGCCGATGCTGCCGTGCTTAATCAGCTTTCACAGAGTTTCGCCATTTGCGCAAAGCAATATAATATTTGTATAGCTCAAAACTGCACTGATGCTTTAAAAGTTCTAAGATCCTCTTCAGTGAACATCTTGATAACTGCCCTTAACATACCTGTCTTGAATGACTTCGACCTGATAGACTATACAAAAATATATTGTCCTGACACCGGGATATTTGTCATGTCGGAAGAAGATCAATCTGCAATAAGTAATAAATTGGATGATTTAAGAATCTGCGGATACATCAGGAAACCGCTTCGAATTGAAATGGTTTATAGCATATTGCGTGTTTAATTGCACAACCTACAGGGAGAATTCGGTATCGTGAGGTTGATCAGTACCAAGGAATCGCAGGACGAGGTAACAGTTGTTGCGGAAATTGCCGACCCTCTTCCCACTAACTGTGGCGAAACAGCTAAGTATCTCGAAGGCATCCTCGGTAAGAAAGTTGAGGTAATGGCAAAAGGTAACAGCCAGTCAAAAACGGTGTAAATACGAAAAAGGTATAATAAATAAATAGAATCAGCAGATTTCATGGACAAAAAAAGGGGCTTTGTCAAGCCCCTTTTGGTTTTTTAAAACATATGAACTTCGACTGTTAATTCTCGATAAACTGTTCCAAACAACAGCTGAGGGCTGGTTCTCTCAATTTCCGGATCGCCTTTGCCTCGATCTGGCGGATCCTCTCCCTTGTGACTTTATATTCCTGAGAGATTTCTTCGAGTGAACACGCGTGGTCACTACCTATTCCGAACCTTAGCCTCAATATCCGCTCTTCCTTGGGATTGAGCGTGAAGAGTAGCTTTTCTATCTGCCTCTTCAGGTCTTTGCTCACAATTCCCTTGAGCGGACTGTAGACGCCGCCGTCCTCGATAAAATCACTCAGGTGCCCATCGTCGTCTCCTGTAGGTGTTTCCAGTGAAATGGGCTCACGCGTAAGCTTCATGCTAGAAACGAGCCTGACCATTGGCACCTTAAGCCGTGAGGCTACATCAATGAGCGAAGGCTCATCGCACAATTCCTGTGTCATTTCTCGTTTCATCCTTGATACCTTCTTGGTCAGCTCAAGAATGGTGACAGGCACCCTGATCATCCTGGATTTGTCATCGAGCGCTCTCTTTATTGACTGGCGTATCCACCAGATGGCATAGGTGCTGAACCTGAACCCTCTGCGATAATCGAATTTGTCAATCGCCTTCATGAGTCCGATGTTGCCTTCCTGGACGTGGTCGGAGAAACTCGACCCCTTGCCGATGAAGCATTTTGCTGCGCTGACGACGAGTCTCAGGTTGCCCTCGCTCATCGCTTTTCTTGCATCATCGATCTCCCGAATCACTCCTCCGAAATAGTTCATGAATTTTTTCATCTCGCTGTAGGTGATGCCAATCTTTTCCTCATGCTCCTTAATAATCCTGCGCGCTGCTATAGGGACCCTCTTAGGCTTAAACCCTGTATACGATTCGCGTATAATTGATTCGATTTCGCCCACAGTGTTGGCTAGTTCATCATAGAAGCTATGTACGAAGTCGTCCTTGAGTCTGAGTTCTATTATTTTTTCTATGATGCGCTTGTGGGTGCTCCCATACGTTTCCCTGCATGGTATAGCAAGGTCTTGCCCGCCGTCGGATACAGAGAATCCGCAGAGAGGCTTCCGGCTTTTGGCGGTCTTGTTTAACCGTCTCCTCCGGTGCAATGACTTGATGGTTTCGGTGGCCATGAAGAAATTCCTCATCTCATCGAGTCCTATAGATTCGTCGTTTCCACTGGATTGAACTACCTCGCAGAGGGGGACTTCGCCTTTTCCCACCTTACCTCCAAGAGATATGAGCTTCCGAAGTGCAAACGGGAGCGAAAATACGAGGGCGGTCAGCTTTTCCCTTCCTGTCTCTATCCTCATTGCGAGTTCAACTTCCTCTTTTTTTGTCAGAAGAGGTATGCGACCGATAGCCTTCAGATACATCTTCATCGAATTAAATTCGCGGTCCCCTGCAGACTCCTTCTTTTCTTCGGCTATATCGCTGATTTCTTCGCCGGCCTCAACCGAATGTTCCCACAGGACTTCTTCGTTTTCAGGTTGGCGCTCCTGCAGGAGTTCCGGTCGGCCGATCTCTTCATAATCTTCCCTACTTGTTATCTTCTCCCTAATAGAACCCGGTAACGGTTCTCTTTTGCTAGCTTTTGCGATTGCAGGCTCTGACATGGTTGCTCCTTTTGTAAGACCAAATTTGATAGATTGTAATAAAGACTGGTTCAATCCAACTATACAGGATCGCAAAGGGGAAAATATGTGGGGGTAAATCTCTTTTTTGTGTAGTATATTCCTGTGAATTGCATAGGTGCTTGTCCTACAAAAAACAAAAAGGAAGGCGTAAGCATCAAAAACTGTTACCGACTTTGCTACATAGCTGTTTGTTCCGAACTTGTACCCTTCGTCTATATCCTGCGCTGCCTTTGATGAGCCAAGGATTAAAACCGACAGACATTCAGCTTTTCGTCGGTCTCTATTAGCTAAATTATTTCGGCAAGCACTGTCATTATTAGTTCAGCATCGTATTGGGTCATTTTCGACCAGCAAAATAACTTTTAGTGCCGCCATATTCATGCCTCTATTGTCATTGGAAGAGTAAAGTAAAACGTAGCGCCCTGTTCAACAACCCCTTCGGCCCACACTCTCCCGCCGTGCCGGCTGATAATGCGCTGCACATTTGCAAGGCCAATGCCGGTGCCTTCAAATTCCGCTCGGCTATGGAGACGTTGGAATGCGCCGAAAAGCCTATCCACATGTTTCATATCGAAACCCACTCCATTATCCCTCACAGAACAGGTGATATTATCTTCCTCATCTTTGCATCCGATCTTGATTTTAGCTTGTTGACGAGTACTTGTGAACTTAACCGCATTGGAAAGGAGATTCATAATCACAAGTCTTAATAGTGATTTGTCACCGAAGACGTCAGGCAGTTCATCGATCTCCCATCTGATATCGCGTTCAGGCACTTCATCCTGAATTTCCCGGACAACTCCTTTTACAAGGGCAAAGAAATTTATTTTTCTTTTCTGCATCTCCGCACGCCCGATCTGCGATAACGCGAGCAGATCAGTTATGAGCATGTCCATTTGTTTTGAAGCTCCGGAGATTGCCTCCATGTACTTGCGAGTTTTTTCATCGGTCTGGCCCTCTAATCTTTTTTGCAGAAGATCCATAAAGCCGGATATCTGCCGTAAAGGTGCCCTAAGATCGTGAGAAGCCGAGTAACTAAATGCTTCCAGTTCCTTATTGACGACAGCGAGCTCCAAGTTCAGGGCATCACTCAGTTCCCTTGCTTTCTTCATCCCATCCTCGGCCTGCTTGCGGGAAAAAGCTATGCCGATAATGGCGCCCAAATCCTCAAAGAAAGAGATCAACTCAAGCGTGAACCTATTGGGCCGACGGTCGTTGAGTTGCAGTAAGCCTATGATTTGTTTGCCGGCCCTCAAAGGGATAAGCGCCACCGAATGAAAGCCTACATGTGTGTAGTGGTTCCGCGGATGAAGCCCTGCATCCCGGGCAGCCGGGAGGTCTACTAGTTTAAATGACTCGTTGGTCCAGAAACTTCCCTTTGGCGTAAAAAGTGGATTTGTCGGATCAGTCTGTCCGGAAATTACCAGATTGCATGTGCACTCCAGGCTAATATTGCCGTCAATATCCGTGCATACTCCGCCAGCCTGATTGCGAACATCGAGCGTATTTTCCGTGAGGAGAAAATCATTAGGAAAACCGTCCCTGGCAATATACGGGAAGTCATCGCCGCGTTGCAGGCGAATCCCTACCGCGTTGAAACCCATTTCCAGCTTAATCGCGGTGAGAATACGGTTGATCGCATAATCCAAGTCAGGCGGGTCATTAAGAATGCCCAGGATTTCAGCCCAAAGAGCTTGGAGATGTTCCATTCGCTTGCGCTCGGTAATATCTTCAATGGCGAGAAGTATTATCCGTTCCTTTCCCCACACTCTTTTAATTTGCCGGGCATTCAAAAGCATTATGCGCCTGCCAATGGTAGCAAACTCGTGTTCAACCTCATAGTTATCAAAAGTTGTCTTTTGGGGAAAGATGGTTTCCAGCAGTTCTCGCAGCTTGGGGATATCCCACTGTTTATTGCCCAAGTCATAGATAAGCTGTCCCATGGTCTCTTTGGAGGTTACCTGAAAAACTTTATAGAAGGAGCGGCTAGCGGTGACTACCCTTAAATCTTGATCCAGAACGATTAGGGGTTCGCGCACAGTGTTGATGATGCTCTCTGCGTATTCGCGGGCTGCATCTTCGGATATTTTAGTTACTTCCAGTTCTTTGCGGGTATTTTCCAGCCCCTTTTCTATCTCCCTACGCTCGGTAATGTCCTTAATGGCAAGGAGGATTATCGGCGGTTCGTTTTTCTTTGCTACAATTTTGCAGGCGTTAAGGAGCATGTTTTTCTGTCCGATACTCTCAAATTTATGTTCAATCTCGTAGTCATCGACTGTGTCATTCTTTGGAAGAATATCCTCTAGCAGCACGCGAAGGTTAGGGATGTTCCATTGTCCATTTCCAAGATCGTATAAAAGAGAGCCAATCGTATTTGCGGAATCCACTTTGAATATATTGAAGAAACTACGATTGGCCGACAGAACCCTCATGTTTTCATCCAGGATGAGGATGGCGTCGCGAACTGTGTTGAAAATGTTCTTGAAATAGTCTTCCTGGATAAACATCTAATCTCCTCCTGCATTAAACCATGATAAATGTTCTCTAAGTGCTCACCTTCAACTTTGAAGTCTCTTTCTTTCTTAAAACAAGTGGTCTTCTATAACTCAGGTCTCCTCACTTTGCTATGGCATTCCTATTCCCTAGCATAAGCAACGCTGTCCTCTTGAAAATCCGCAATCATTCCTTCGGTTAGTGATGGACGAACTCTCTCAATCATCTTCAAAAAAGTATCCGTAGTCACCACGTAATCATGCTTACTTGCATATTCCTCCTCAAAGGCGAATTGCGCCACCTGTTGGAATAAATATTCAATGTCGGAGGGCGTAAATCGAGATGTCATGCCCACAATTCTATCAAGATCGATCCCCTTTGTATGGAGCTTGCTTAAGTAATATTCCATGATAGTCTTTCTCCCGTCTTCGTCCAAATCTCCAACCGGAATAATACAATCGAATCTTCCAGGACGGAGCAATGCAGCATCGAGCTGTCTGATATAGTTTGTCGCACATACGAGTAATATGTTATTACCCTGATCTTTGAGGAGAGGGACCTGCTTGAGAAACTCGTTTGTAATAGACTTGTCTACCATGGTCGCTTCGTCTCTGCTGCCGGCGATTTCATCAAACTCATCGATAAAGATAACCGCATTTTCAAGGGTTCTCGCTTTTTCCATGACGGCGTGAAGATTGGCACCGAACTTCTCTATCCCGTCGGCCATAAGCATGCTTGGTAATATTTCAATATACCACCACGAAAGCACACCCGCTATCGCCTTGACAAAATGGGTCTTTCCGGTGCCGGGAGGTCCAAAGAAAATAATCGTCTTGGGAGGAGTGACGCCATGTTTCATTGAAAGGTCACGCTCTGTCAGGGGGAGGATTATCCGCCTCTGGACTAACTGCTTCGGAGGCTGGGAATCGGAGATAGTATCCCATATTTCTCTTCCGAAAGTTTGTGCGCCCATCTCCACCAGAACGTCCTTTCGCCTGTACTCGGCATATTCCTTGATTGCCTGTTCGCTATGTTCGACAAAGTCGATGCATGCAGTACGCAGTCCGACATCGCGGCCATGCTTCTCAGACATGAGCCATTTATGCTGCAGAATTTTCGGCCACATGGCAACGGCCATATCGGGATCGAGTTGTGTGCCGCTGATCTCAAATATTTTAGCTGCGCAAACCTGTGGTGAAGGTGTTTCTTGTATGGTTTCAGTCATGATGTATCTCCTTAATTCTCACTCAGGGAAGTCTTCCCTTAAGCATAATAAAATCCTGCCTGCTCAAACGGCAGCACTCCCCTGGCTGTTATAATATGGTTACGTGTCAACCCGTGGAAAGAGGGATTGTGGTCTATGTAACGGGAACCCGCTGAGTGGAAGAAAGTGTATCCACTAATGAAAGTGAATCATTCATTAAAGAATGAAATAGGCTGCTTTCGTATGTCTAATTATACCACATAGCTGTCCACAACGTTTGATATGATCGGGAGCATTCCATAATTCCTTCCCTCTACCTTGCATCGGGAAATTTCTCGATGCTTAATGTCTGCTCACAGTAAGCAACACTTGGGAAGATCATGAAAATTCCGTATAGCTACCCGAAATATAGCCCTCTGGTATTAATTATGTCCCGATCAAAACATAGTATAGAATTTAAAAGGTCCGTTTACTGCTCCCTATAGTCAACGACAATAGTCTGTGTCAAATATGATAACGTACATTCCGAAATCGGCACGGGCTCTATCATAAAAACCTTCTTGAAGGTTGCAGCGTTGAGACCTGGTGGTATGTGAGGAATATAAGCAGCAATCGTTAACGCGGGCACGAAGTCGGCGGACCACAAAGTCCTTGCCAAAGCGACCCCTCGGTCGGACCTCGGCAGAATCAACATTGAAGAGGTCAACATTATCACGAAGTGTGCAATCGCCTTATAACATAGCGCTTTCTTACGTCATCCGCAATAAGCAGTAGTCCGGATAGCGGAAAGAGTATAAACCATATGGCTGATTCCAGCGGCGCAGTGCCGAAAATCCTGTTCCCCAAAGGATGGTAAATGATAAAAACTGCCAGCAGGACTTCCACCACGATGCCGATATTGATCAGCCTGTTGGAAAATATCCCGTGACCGAGCACCGGCTCCGTGGCCGACCTGCACGAGAACACGTTCCCTATCTGCATGATTACTATGCCCAGAAAAACGGCGGAAGACGCTTGCCGCTCTAACAAATGTCCTTGAGGTAAAACCATGCCCCATTGCCAGCCGCCTCGGTACAGCGCGAAGAAATAGACAAAGAGGACACTTACGGCGCTTATAAGCCCGAGGAAGATGTATCCCCTAAAGAGAAGAGCGCTGTCTATCAGACCGCTGTTGCGGCGGGGCGGCTGTTTCATGCTGCTCGCCTCCGGCGGTTCCACTCCGAGTGCAAGGGCAGGGAGTGTCTCTGTGCCGAGATCTATTGCGAGTATCTGCATGACAGTGAGTGGGAGCGGAATCCTGAAAAGTGCGAACATAATATAGGGTAGCGCCTCCGGTGTTCCATGAGCGAAAATATAGGTGATAAACTTTTTGATATTTTCAAAGATGGCCCTGCCTTCTTCAACCGCATTTACGATCGTGGCGAAGTTATCATCAAGAAGGACCATGTCGGCAGCCTCTTTCGCAACGTCCGTGCCGCTCAACCCCATTGCAATCCCGATATCCGCTTTTTTCAGTGCCGGCGCGTCATTCACCCCATCACCTGTCACCGCCACCCGCTCTCCTTCATCCTTCAGGACCGACACAACCCGCATCTTATGGTCAGGGGTCATACGAGCAAAGACAATTTCTTCGACAAGCGCCTTCTTAAGCTCATCGTCGTTCATACCGTTCAGCTCAGGCCCTTCTATTACGCGAGGATGTTCTCCCACTAGGCCAATCTGCCGCGCAATGGCCATTGCTGTGCGGCCCGCGTCGCCGGTGATCATTATGACCTTGATGCCGGCTTCCCCGCATTTCTTCAGCGCCTCTGGAACTTCAGGACGGGGAGGATCTTCGAGACCCATAAGACCGGTAAAAACAAGATCGGATTCCACAAGGCATTCCTCTTTATCGGATACGTCTTCTTTTTTATAGGCAAAGGCGAGGACGCGTAGACCCCTGTCCATCAGGGTCTGGTAAGCCTGCATGAGCGATGCCTTGCTGCAGTCGTCAATGGGCTTTTCAGTGCCCCCGGAGAGCAGGCGGCTGCATAAAGGCAATACCGTCTCCACTGCTCCTTTGGTGAAAACAAAGACCTCTCCTTTGATCCTGTTCACTGTGGTCATTCTTTTCCGCACGGAATCGAAGGGGATATCGGAGACTAGTTCAGCAGAGAGATCGCCATATACTTCCCGCGCTTTCCTTAGCAGGGCTGTCTCTGTGGGGTCTCCCTTGTAACAGCCCCCTGCATACACTGCATTGGTGCAGCACCATGCGGCCTTCATGAGGCGCGATTCCGTGTCTGGGCCGTCCATCCATATGTCGCTGACTTCCATAATGTTCCGTGTGAGAGTACCTGTCTTGTCCGTACAGATGACAGTCACCGAACCCAGGGTCTCCACCGAGGTGAGGGTCTTGATGAGGGCTTTCTTCCGCACCATCCTCTGACTCCCCATTGCCAGCGCAAGGGTAACAGTAGGCAGGAGTCCTTCGGGCACATTGGCTATGGTAATGCCGATGGCAAAGAGGAGGTTATGCCAGAAGCCACGTCCAGTAAAAGTCCCCACACCAAAAAAGAATATGCCCGTGCTGAGGGCGATGACGGCTATTGTCCGCGTAACAGAGATTATCTCTTTCTGTAGGGAACTGAGCCCTTGCTCCACACCGCTTGTCAGATGGGCGATCTTGCCGAACTCCGTGGCCATCCCTGTGGCGAAGACCACGGCACTTCCCGAACCGCTTACCACAAGCGTGCCTGCAAAAACAATATTGGGACTCTCCATAAGATCTCCGTCAAAGGGGTGGCAAGTCATCGGCTTTGACTCTGCCTCGCCAGTTAGAGGCGCATTATTTACCGCCAGGCGGTTAACTGCAATAAGCCGAGCATCAGCAGGGACTTTGTCGCCTTCGCTCAAGAGAATAAGATCGCCCGGGCAGACATCCCCCGAGGGGATCTCATTGAGAATACTGTCCCTCATGACCTTTACTTTAAAGGGCATGAGCTTCTTCAGCGCTTCCACCGCCTTATCGGCACGATACTCCTGGACGAAGGTGAATAGCGCGTTGATGAAAATGACCACAACAATAGCAATGCCTAAGGAGAGCATTCCTTCACCGTGATGCAGGTACTCCGAGAGGAAGCTAAGACCAGCCGCAATCCAGAGCAGAAGTGCGAGGAAATGAGTAAATTGCGCGACAAGTTTTCGCCATAGGGGCTTCCCCTTTACCGCGCGTATTTCGTTATGTCCGTATTCGAGCAACCGCCGGTCCGCTTCCTCTGCGGAGAGGCCTTTGTCCGACGTATTGAGAAACTTCAGTGTTTCTTCTTTTGAAAGGCCCTGGATGCGCATGGCTGTGTCAGCGGACAGGACCTGCGCCTTGTTGTCCAGACTCATCGACTCTTTCTTCCGGGTCTGAATACTATCAGATTGCATGGAGTCTCCCTGAGCACGTTCTCTACCGGGTTGCCGCTCAGGAAGCTTTTGAACAGTCCCCGCTCGCTCGCTCCCATGATGATGAGGTCGTTCTTCCTGAAGGCGGCTTCTGTGGTGATGGAGCGTGCAACACTTCCTTGCGCGCTTCTTCTTTCGTGTTGTACCTTGTATTGTTCAAGATGTGAGATGAAATCCTCCACACCCTTTGCCGTATGCTTGTCCGGTCCGAAATCTCTCTCCTGCTCCCAGCTTTGGAATATCCCTTTTATTGGGCCTGAAAGGTTCAAAATGGTGGTACGCGCGTTGAACCCCTGCGCAAGTTTTGCAGTAAAGTAAGCTCTCTCCTCGATCTGTGATAAATGGCCCTTCAGGGGCACGAGAATATTGCGAGGGTGTGTCCTCCCCATCTCCACTACCCGCACCATAGCCACGGAACATGGGAGGTTCATCATGAATTCCCTTGCATGGGTCCTCACGAAAAATCTCTTCTGTATGTCCTCTCTCCTTGTGGCTGTAAAAACGAGGTCTATGCCGTGTTCTCTGACCACACCACTGATAGTCTTGAAAGTGGCCCCCTTTACGGTGTTGCTCTCTACCTCAATCCCCATTCCCTCTGCCGCTGCAAAGAGCCTCACGAGAGCCCCTTCTGCATGACCGAAAGCGTTCTGGCCTATTCCCTCTTCAGCCGCAAATATGAGGAAGAGCCTTGACCGGCAAGACTTTGCTAGGGCTAGGGCATAGCGAGCAGCAACCTCGGAATTGGTAAACTCATTTATGGCGACAAGTATTTTTTTGTACATGATTATGTAAAGGATAGCACCAACAGGAGGGTACGGCAACACGCGCGGCAATATCAGGGCAAACGCGCAAGTCCGCGCTTTCAATGCTCAGAAATGCACTTAGGTTCCCCGCTCAACTCGAAAGCCGAATAGCGGAATTTACTTTCGAGAGCATTAGTTTATTTCAAAAGCAAGGGTAAAACGAAAGATTGCTCCGTCTCCAATATTAGACTCTACCCAAATCCGGCCACCGTGCCGTTCTACAATCTCTTTGCAAGTTGCCAACCCTATGCCAGTTCCTGGCCGGTCCGTGTTAAGCCGCTGGAACATACCGAATATACGTTCAGAGTTCTTCAAGTCTATCCCTATTCCATTGTCCCGCATAGAAAATAGCCACTCATGTTCTTTTTGTTCAGCCAAGATGTGAATTAGCGGTGTGTCGACTCTCCGGTACTTGATGGCATTGTCGATCAAGTTCTGAAACAGAGTGTATTATTGACGCAGTCGTGAATTCCGATATGGATATGATTACTATGGGAGCAAGGGGAATTAGGGGTATTGAATCTTTTTTAGTCGGAAGCGTGACGAGAACGGTGTCCATAAAATCACCTAAGCCTGCTCTCATTGTAAAACTGCCAGTGCATAAAAAAACAGGCAGACTCAAAGTTCTTTTTGCCACTGATGGCTCTGATTATTCCCGGGCCACCGCAGAGTTTTTGTCCAAAATACCGTTTTACGATGATACGGAAATAAGGATATTGAATGTAACGCCGCAAGAAATAATGGAGATACCTCAGACGTTTGCTCCGGTCGTAATCGAACAGATAGTTGAAATTCAGGAAAAAATCAGAGAGACGAGAGCCATTGAATCTAAAAGAATTCTCGAAAACACCAAGGAACTTCTGGGAAAACGGTTTGCCAATATAGATGTCCTTTCGGGGGGCGGGGACCCTTCCAAGGAAATACTGAAAACAGCAGAGATGTTAAAACCAAACCTGATAGCAGTCGGATGCAGAGGCCTAAGGGGAATAAAAGGGATGATGGGAAGTGTCTCAAGAAACATACTGACGCATGCAGAATGCTCTGTCTTGATAGGCAAAACGTGTAAGGAGTAGATGTCATTGCGGCACTGCTGTATTAACGATAAGGGGTTACTTATGGGACAACAGTTAATGTCAATGACACTCTAATTCAGCCATTAACGAGTCCGTATAAGCATTTTTCTATGAATACTTTATCGGACGGCGGCATACCCTGCTGGCATACCATGCTTGGATAGAATGATTTGCCAGACCTGCATGCTCCTCGTACGGAATGAACCCGCAGAGCTAAGGAGGTAATATTTCCACATGCGATAGAATCCCTCGCCGTATGACTCCCTCAGGCTGTCCCAGTTGCGGTCGAAATTGTCGAACCACGACATAAGTGTCCGGTCGTAGTAAAAGCCGAAATTATGTACATCTTCGATAATGAACAGGTCATCCACGGCGGTGCCGATCTGACCCATCGAAGGAAGGAGGTAGTTCGGAAAGATGTATTTGTTCATCCATGGTTCATTCACTTTATCAGACATGCGGTTTCCAATGGTATGAAGGAGGAAAAGCCCGTCATCGTTCAGACATCGGTGCACGACCTGCATGTAAGGCCGGTGGTCTCGCGCCCCGACATGCTCGAACATCCCTATCGATACAATATGGTCAAAAGTTTCATCCAGGTCCCGGTAGTCCTGCAGCCGCAGTTCGACGGGCAATCCTTCGCACATCCGCATACCCAATTCCTGTTGCTGCCTGCTGACAGTAATGCCAACAACAGTCACCCCATATCTCTCGGCAGCATAACGGGCAAAGCCGCCCCAGCCGCATCCGATGTCCAGGACTCTGTCCCCGGTCTTCAACCCTAATTTCCTGCATGTCAGATCAAGCTTATTCTCCTGAGCCTCGTCGAGGTCAAGCGCGTCCTTCCAGTAGCCACAACTGTAAACCATTCTTTTGTCGAGCATTTTCGTAAAAAGATCGTTGCCTATGTCATAATGTTTCTCTCCGATAACAAAGGCTCTGGATTTCCGGCAAGTATTGACCATGGATACATAAAGCAAGCGGGATAAAAGACGCCAGTCATTCCTGATTTTATTCTGCGGATCCAGGGGCATGATCCGGTTGAAGAATTCGTCGATCCTGTCACAGTCCCACCAGCCCTCCATATAGGACTCACCAAGACCGAGGCTACCGTCAGTCATAATGCGCTGGTAGAACCGTTCATCGTTGATCCGTATGTCCCAGGGCATCTGACCATCGATCTCAATCCTCGCAGATTCGAGGATCTCATGGACGAGGGTCTCATGCTCTTTTTCAGCACAATGGTTCGCCGTTGCCGCCAGGCCGTTATGATGGGATGCGTTCACCTGTCACTTAGTTTTTCTTTTTTTATTGGACTTCGGTGCTGCCTTCCGTCTCGATGCGCCTTCACCTACAGCTGGAGACGTATATTCACGAACCATCGTTTCCGCCTGGAACCAATCACTTAAATTATCGCCATCGGGTCTCCACGGCCACATCATGGGAAGCATGGAGAAAGGCCTTTTCATAAAATCTTCCATCATCCGCTCCATCTCCGAAAATGGCGACAACATTCTGGGAGATTCCTGCTTTACAATATCCGTGGTCTGCTTGTTCTTTTCCATAATATCCTCTGTCGTTTCATCATTTCTTTACAAGCGCACTCTTTGCTCGAAGAAAGCAAAGTTGTCCAGACCTGTATCCTCAATTACGGTAGTTCCGCCTTGACCTCCCATGGTTGAACAACAACGATATATGCGTAGTTGAATCTTTCCTTTTCCGAGATATTATCCCTTGAAATGGTTATCTCTATGTCTTTCATCCTGGTGAATTTATCGACAACTGCATCGATGAGTGCTCCCAATGCCTCGTCCATGGACAAATCGCGCACTAAGATGCAATGCCGACCACTGTTGTGCTCAATTGGCACGTTTTTCAGACATAGCATTCCGTTTTCCAGTTTGTCCCTTAACGCGCCTATTATATGCCTATAGCTTGAGGCCCTTTCACCTACCCGCTTATTCACTGTTTCATTGCTTGTGACATGACTTGTCATCAAGTCCTCCACTTTCGCACGTCATATCAAAACACTATGAAGCGTTTGCCCGTGCTTTCATCGCTAACGCCCTGATATCTGGCAGCAAACCTCATTTACTGGCTCTTCTAAAAAACAATTATTCCTGTTCCCAATTTTCCATTTTCCCCTTGACAATCTCCTTTTCCATCTCTTGAATCGCCATAACCTTGGTAGAAGCCCTTTCCAAGTTAATATAACTATAGGTAGTAATGAGTTTTGATCCTATCGGTTAACGTCTGATATTGTTGTAGGAACGCGCGATGTATCATGTCGGGTTTTGTCTGATAGGGATTAACCTTAATAGACCTTTCCCTCCAGGTCAAGTTTGAATCTGATTAGATATTGCTTCTCTCTTTGCCTGTACCGAATATCTTCGTAACCTCATCCCTTTCAAAAACAGGCAGATCCCGAACCTTATTGTGTTTCCTTATCTTCTGGCCGTTTTCTTTTGACACTAGGGTGCCTATCTTTGCAGCCGGTATGCCATTGCCGTTCAATGTATCCAGAACCTTGCCGGTGTCTCTTGGATTAAGTGTGATAAGCAAAGAACCTGATGCTATAAGACCGAGTGGATCCATTCCATAGTGTCGGCACAGCGTCCGACACTCCGGGAAGACAGGTATAGATTCTTCTTCAACGATAAGTCCTACGTCCGCGGCACGTGCTATCTCGGACAGACCAGTTGCCAGGCCGCCCTCGGTAGGGTAGTGCATGGAGTGAATGTCGCCATATCGCACTGCAATTTCAGCTTCCCTAAGAACGCTGATACCCGGACTTTCTATGAACCCCTTGCACTTCTGAACGAAATCCGTTCCAAAGACAGCCTCAAGGTCTTTTCCCTTTTGACGGGCGATGACGGACGTACCCTCAATAGCCAGAGCTTTCGTGAGAAGAATGTCATCGCCTGTTTTTGCACCGCTCGTGGTAATGAGCGCGTCTTTTTTTACTTCGCCAATCATCATGCCTACCACAATAGCCCTGTCGATACCCTGAGTAATTTCTGTATGACCTCCGCATAAGGAAACACCTATCTCCCGGCAGGCAAACGAAAGCTGTCGGAAAATAGATTCCACAAGTTCTTCTGTCGCTTGCCTTTCAGGCAGGAGAATTGTAGTAAGCAGCCACAGCGGTTTTCCGCCCATAGTAGCAATGTCATTGGCATTGATTCTTACTGTATAAGTTCCTATATCTTCAGCTACGAAGGTAATAGGGTCTGTCTTTAAAAGAAGATAACCGTCTCCCATATCAACGGCTGCCGCATCCTCTCTGACAGAAGGACCTACCTTAACCCTCGCATCCAAATATGTATAGGACTTAAGGAGCCTGGCGAGCAAGTCAGGCGATAGCTTTCCGACCGGGAGCATCTTAATATTCGGTTTCATTTTTATCTATTCGCGCTTCCAGGGTCACAATATTCAATTTGATGATAGCAATAAAATTGATCAAAAAAGTAACTGTAAATTGCCGCTATCGCGAATACTTTAACGGAGGTTCTGTCAGGGAAACGTGAGGAGCATGATCCTTTCACAAGAATCCATATCGAAGAATTGAAAGCCAAAATTGCGATATAGTTTTATAGCAACAAAGTTGGAGGTCTCCACTGACAGCCAGGCTGACTGAAAACCGAGTCCTTTTGCCTTTTCGAGGGTCGACAGCGTCAACTCCGTCCCAATTCCAAGGTTTCTGTGGTTTTGATCAACAAATATTATGAACTCAACCGATTTTCCGTTTAAGTCAGGAATAAGAGCGGTATGGCCGATCACTCTGCCATTCTTCCATGCAAGAAAATTCATGCCAATCTCGAAGAGCCTTTTTACCCAACTGTGACAGACTTCGGTATCTGGTGGCGGAAGGCCCTGAGAGGCAGGCTTTGGTGAAAAATTGAAGTACATCTCCAAGAGAAGGGAAAGATCATCGGCTTCGCATCGACCGATTTCAAAAGGCTCTCCGAATTTGTCTGTTTTGATAATGCGCTTGTTCATAACTATATAATTAATACCTATGTACGGTCTCTGTTGCAATACTGAAGTATTCTTAATATGATGAACGTATAGTTGCTTCGAGTGCCCATAGGGAAAGGAAATCGAGATGACGGATCTGCCGCAAAACCTGCCCCGCTTAAAGATAGGACTGGCTTTAAGCGACCTCGGATTTTACCATCGTGAGACGATGAGACTACCGGACGACCTCGTGCATTTTTTCCAGCTTTACCAGGATAAACTCGGAACTGAAGAACTTTTTTTCGAACTGCAGCCAGAAATGCCCTGGCTGAAGGGACAGGATGGGTTGGCGCACTTACCTAATCAGGATAACAAATGGTATAAGCTGGGTATGGCCGCTGAACAGGGAAGTGATGAAGCCCCGTACGCCGGAATAATAACTGCTATGAAACATCCAGGCAACATATTCGGAATGCATCAGTCCATACGCGATATGGATATACTTTCCGAAGATAAGAAAAAAATGGAAACCATAGAAAGTACACATCAGGCCATGCTGTGTGCTCAACGCTTATCAGCCGATTATTTTGTATTTCACCTGGCGCAAAGCAGAGATTACTGGGACTGGTCACGAAGCGAGCAGATGGCCGTGGCTATTAAGGCCTTTCGCGGCTTTGCAGATTTCTATAAGGAATCCGGCTTCACCTTCATACCTCTCTTGGAAAACCTGGAGTTTCCCAAATTTCCTGCCACATATGAAGAGATGACAGGTATCTTTACCATCTGCAGGGAATTTCTTCCCAATCTGAAACTCTGCTTTGACATTCCACATCTCTGGCACTCACGCCTGCTCCTGCTGGAAAACCGTCACAGATTCGGGCATCTCATCCCTGACTTTCATATCCTTGAGGCAAGGTTCAGCGATTATTTCAATTATGCCATGGACACCTTTGCAACTGCAGGGATATCCAACTCGGATATATATCTTTATCACCTCGGCGGATGCTGGCAGCATCTGACTCATGAAATACCAGGGCTTCGGCCTGGAGAGAGCCCGTTTACACATAAGCTCAGGCTTGACGAACCTGAATATTCATACGACCCTCATCTCGAGATGAATATGCCGAGGATACTGAACCGCTTGCTTCGCTACCACATTGAACACAGGCAGGACATATACATAATGCTTGAAATGTACCAGAGAGATTATATAGAAATGCTTGAAGCGACCAGACTTATATCCGAAGATCTTAAGAACAAAGTCAACAGGATTGCCGAAAACTCGCGCAAGTACGCCTATCTGTGGGAACATTGAGTTTTATCTAAATGGCCTCCTTCGCAGACTGCAGGAATGCCGGCCAGAGGACTTTCAGGAACATGAATACGGGTATCGATCAATACTATCATTCAAGGGCGATTATACAGCGTATACTCGAATTCATCGGCGTGCCTTCGAGTCTGCTCTCCAAGCTGACCATAAAATCTTCGGCTCCTCTAGCTGATTCGGCAAAGTTGAAGGAATTGCTCTGTTCTGCAACTGCCGAGTACGTGGCCGCATACGGCAAAAAGCTCATGGAGATATTGCAGAAAGATCACACCTCGATGAAGGATGCCGACCTCGGTTGGGCACTGGATAACGCACTCGACATCCATCGCTCAGTTTGGGACGAGAAATATATACTCGGCACTCTTGATGTGGAATATTTTTCGAAGGATTTCCGTGCAGAAGCTTACCTGAACTATGAGCGGGTATTTTCATTGCTTGAACCCGTTTATATCGCCATTACAGAAGTCTTAGCAACTTACGGCATCTCCCCACTAGTCATCACTACCGGGCAGGGCTATAATTTTGACGTGCAGGTCACCAAGAAAAGCACTGTCTTCAAGGAGCTTGTTGAATTGGGTCACATAGAAACTACGCTATTGCAAGACTATTCGCAACCCTCAGCTCAAAGCGGACGTCCCGTTCCGGAGGCTGACGCCAGGGCTTTTGATGCGATGGGCAAATTGATGGAATTCCTTTGCCACAAGATCTTTACTCATCTGAGCGGGAGCTCTTTGCCAATTCCTCTGGTCATCGGAGATATTGTTTGTGGCAACGAAAAACGTGAAGCCGTGTCTTTGGATCTCTCCCTTTACACCCATCCTGTCCAGAAAAGAAGTATTCGCTGTCCCTTCTCCACTTATGCAAAACACAAGCTGGCAGGTGATATCCAGGGCTATATTGCGGCTGAAAGTATAGGCTGTTTCTTTTGTGTCCCTCGGCGAACTCCCGACGCAGAGCTTTCTCTGGCGGATATCCTAGATATGCGGCGGAGCGAAAAAAAAGCCATACGACAGGCCGGAAGAGTTTCCACGTCGATACCTGAACAACACAAAGGTTTTAGCAACCTTCTTGCCGAATACAAAAGCTCCGTCCTTTTTGACTTCCACAGGGAATTTGATGCGGTGGAACAGGATGATACGTATACCTGGCCCCAGGGTTATGATAGTTTTGATCTGGAATCCGTTCCACCCTGCATTGCTCAGGCATTCCGCTGCCCAAACCCTCTACTCCTTCAGCCCACCAACCTGCGTGCTATAGTCGGGGTGTTAATGGCTATCGGCTGGCATCCAAAACATATTGCAGGAATGATTTATTCCAAATATATGCGCGACTACGGGTGGGAAGTGGACTTCGGGCGCTACAATGCCAACCGGTGGGCCAACGTCTGGGTGCGCATTTACGCAGGAATGATATTGTGCAATATAGACGGCCTTCTCGATATTAACTGCACATCGCAACAGGAAAAGGGAGAGGCATGGATGGGGATGCAGTATTGTCCCTCGCCTGGCTGCGGTTTTAATTTAGCAGACTATCGTGCCGCATTAGAAAAGAGAATTGACCGTTAAGAAGATCATTTGTATCTTTGTGGGGAATATAATAGACTTCAAACATAGGCACACAAACTAAGGAGGGACTATTATGCCGGCATATGAATATGAGTGCATCGACTGCGTGAAAGAGTTTGCCGTATTTCTCTCCATAAAGGAGTATGAAACCAATCCGAAGATTGTCTGTCCTCATTGCGGCAGCGATAATGTCAAAAGGAACATAAGCGACTTTCATGCAAAAACCAGTAAGAAATCATAGATTCTCAGAGAGGATCAACCTGAACCATGTCGCGAGGTTGTATCAGTAATGGCAATTTTCTCGATTTCACTCATAAGAAACGCCCATGAGAAATTTATAGGTAACTGATTGTAGTCAAAAGACTGAGACCGACGGCAGGTCGGTTGAGTGAGTATATTAACATATAAAGTACTTACTTTTTCATTTTTAAGGCATTTACATCTGACTGTCTTACAACCACATATGGGAGCTTGACTTAGTTGCTGATGCATAAGACGATTCACATGGAACAGTTTAACATTTCCTACACTCAACTTTTTAACCCCCCTTTTATTGATATGCTTTGCTTGTAATATATGTGTTGCCTTGAAATTGTGTTTCATATTCGAAGATTAGAAGGAGGAGCTATGTTGGCGGAATTCAGCATTGTACCTATCGGTGTCGGCAGTAGTATTGGCGATAAGGTGGCAGAGGTATTGGGAATCGTCGATGCGAGCGGGTTGCCTTACAAGGTAACACCCATGGGAACGGTCATTGAGGGAGAATGGGATGAAGTCATGAAACTCCTAAAAGAATGTCACACAACAATCATGCTTACAGAGGAAAGGGTTGTAACCTCCATAACCATTGACGACCGTCCGGGCAAGCTGAACAGGATTAACGAAAAGGTATATTCTATTGAACGGAGGCTGGGAAAATCACTAAAAAAATAATAACATCTTTCGAAAGTTGGTAGCCAAAAGCAGATTCAATTATATATGCAGCTGAAGATATTAAACCGATCGATCATATTTTTCAAATGTGGATGCCTTACCCGACAATCAGATTAGATTTACCGGAACAGGAAGACATAACAAACAACACCCGCCTGCTGACTGTTGGAGAGTGATTGCGTAATCTCCCAGCATGAGCTCTGACCAATTCAAAATCTAGGTATTCCAGGGCATACACCGCAAGCCACTTGTGATACATCTATTGAAAATAAACACCTCTGGCGAAATGTCCGTAGTGAGAGTTATCAGGTGAGGAATGATTTCCAGCATTGGCTGTTTTTCAAAAAGTGGGAGACATATAGTATTAGGATAGAGGTCGGTGTGCCCGGACAGTAGGAGATGGTGGAACCCTAATAGGAAGCAAGAAACCAGATTAGCTTCTTTTGTACAAGGCAACAATCCGTGTTTCAGCGATGATGTGTTTTCTCATGGCTTTTTCAACGTGTGCCGTTGTCGCATTGACATCCAGGGTGAGAATAGTGTCCAGCGCATAGAGTTTAAAGAAATACCGATGCGTTCCAGATGGTGGGCATGGCCCTCCATAACTGCGCTTGCGAAAATCGTTGAGGCCCTGGTTAGCGCCATTCGGTACTGAGTTTTCCTTTATCTCATGCGTTTGCGGAGAGATATTCCAGACAACCCAATGTACCCATGTCCCCGCAGGAGCATCAGGGTCGTCAACAATCAATGCCAGCGACTTCGTCTCCGATGGAACATTGGCAATCAAAAGCTGAGGATTGATATCCACTCCATCACATGTATATTTTTTAGGAATAAAGCCATTGTTCTCAAAAACAGGACTTGTTATTTGAAATCCACTCATTTTGAGTACCTCGCCGTTCGTGGCCCGAGGCCCGATAATAATAAACGATATTATGAACAAATAGAAGAACTCTCGCATTTTCATAATGTCTTTGTCCGAAGCACCGATTGCAGGAAAGCTTCTTGCGGTCCAAACGTAAGTCCACGAAAACCTTTGCCCATAGTGTTATTAGGAAAGACCTGTGATCTCCTTAATCATCAAAGGCTATTACTTATCATATTATACGAATGAAATATGGGGAGGGAAAACGCAAGATTGTCAGTCACCCAAAGTTATGAGCTGAGATCCTTCTATAAATAGGTTGCTTCTTACCTCAAGTGGGTAAGCCCACTTTGGTGAAATCAAGTTTTCCTGTAAGCATGTATATTATTGTCCTCAGATTTTTAAATGTTCGATATCCTCGGGCTTTGGCTTTGGCTGCCTGAATTAAACTGTTGAGCCCTTCCAATATC
>Ga0182010_10000555_pt1 | contig 20989 bp, 13 predicted proteins | sample 611E1MmetaG_FD_120488 | JGI IMG/M metagenome (GOLD analysis project Ga0182010, IMG submission 120488) | Permafrost microbial communities from Stordalen Mire, Sweden - 611E1M metaG | ecosystem: Environmental > Terrestrial > Soil > Wetlands > Permafrost | place: Sweden: Stordalen | collected...
CAAGTACCGCCGCCGACTTTATCTTCCATTGCCATATCACCGCCGGCGCCATCTAATTTAGTGGTGGGTTCTAGCCAAATGCAATTCACAGCTACCGGGACTTATTCAGATGGCTCAACTGCGAACATTAGTTCTCAGGTAACTTGGACCAGCGATACGCCTGCAGCCGCCACTATCTCTTCTACAGGTTTAGCTACCGGCGTTGCGGCTGGAACCGCTAATATCACGGCAGCCATGTCCGGCGTAACCAGCCCCGTTGTAAACTTAACAACAACGGCGGCCGTAGTAGTACAAGCACCGACGTTATCTTCCATTGCTATAGCACCCGCCTCCCCCGCAAGTTTAGTGGTGGGTTCCACCCAGCAGTTTATGGCTACAGGCACATATTCGGACAACTCAACTGCGGTTATTAGTTCTCAGGTAACTTGGGCCAGCGACACGCCTGCAGCAGCCACTATCTCTTCTACAGGTTTAGCTACCGGAGTTGCGATTGGAACTGCTAATATTACGGCGGCCATGTCCGGGATAATCAGTTCATCGGTAAATTTGCCTGTGGTGACTCCTGCCCCAACATTAGCTTCCATTGCTATATCACCTGCTTCCCCCGCAAGTTTAGCAGCGGGTTCCACCCAGCAGTTTACAGCGACCGGAACTTATTCGAATGCCTCAACTGCAACCATTACTTCTCAGATCACCTGGGCTAGTTCCAATATTACCGCTGTGACCATATCTTCGACGGGTTTAGCTACCGGCGCAGCGACTGGAACTGCTAATATTACAGCATCCGTGTCCGGCATCACCAGCCCATCCGTAAGTTTATCCGTGATAGCTGCACCGACGTTAGCTTCCATTGCGATAGCACCAGCCTTTCCGGTAAATTTAGTTGTGGGTTCTACCCAGCAGTTTACTGCCACCGGAACCTATTCGAATGCCTCAACTGCGATCATTACTTCTCAGGTCACCTGGGCCAGTTCCAATAATACTGTCGCTACCGTATCTTCGACGGGTTTAGCTACCGGCGTAGCGGTTGGCACTGCCAACATAACGGCAGTAATGTCAGGTGTAAGCAGTCCACCTGTAAGTTTACCTGTGATAGCAGTCCCGACGTTATCTTCCATTGCGATAGCACCAGCATCTCCGGCAAATTTAGTTGTGGGTTCAACCCAGCAATTTACGGCTACCGGAACCTATTCGAATGCCTCAACTGCGGTCATTACTTCTCAAGTCACCTGGGCCAGTTCCAATAGTACCAGCGCTACTATATCTTCAACGGGTTTAGCTGCTGGAGTTGCGGTTGGCACTGCCAATATAACGGCAGTAATGTCAGGTGTAAGCAGTCCACCTGTAAGTTTACCCGTAATAGCAGTCCCGACGTTATCTTCCATTGCGATAACGCCATCCTCTCCTGCTAATTTGGCAGTGGGTGCCACACAGCAGTTTATTGCTACCGGAACCTATTCAAACGCCACAACTGCGGTCATTACTTCTCAGGTCACCTGGGCCAGTTCCAATAGTACTGGCGCTACCATATCTTCAACGGGTTTAGCTACCGGCGTAGCGGTTGGCACTGCCAATATTACGGCAGCATTATCCGGCGTAAGTAGCCCGCCTGTAATCATAACTGTTGCGACTCCTTGATGTTGAATGAATTTATGAATTAAATTAAGACGACCAAAGGACTAAGAATTGGCTCCAGTTGTAATATGGCAATATATAACCTGAATTATAGCTGGAGCCAATTATCTTTTTATGGGTAAGCCTTGCGTTTCACATGCAGTATGTCTGCTATCTCTATTTGTTTTTTACTATCCATAACGGCCTTGATAGCTTTTCGCCGAAGGTCTTCCTGGACAATTGAAGGAAGAGATGGGCGTTTTTGATTTCCGTGCTTTAATTCCAAACTTTAGCCTCATTTTGCAGTCTATTTATTGCACTGGTTATTAACATATAATTAACTATCCTTCTTTGAGTTGGATAACGCCAGGGCAGCTTATTCCGGTAACGTTGAGGTATTTTGCTGAAGCACAGCTGAAGCACATCGGATTCTTTGGGATTTCTTATTAGCTCGATTACTTGCTATAATTAACGTTGCTTCAATCCGATGCAACTTCTATAATGTGGTTTTATTAAATAATTGCAAGCAGGTTTAATTATGTTCGAACCGGATACCGTCAGCAAGGACGAAAAACCAAAATTCATACTATCAAAAAAAGAAAAATGGATAGCTATCCTGGTTCTGATGGTATTAATTTTACTGGTGGGTATATCTTTAGTATTCCGGAAAAATATTGACGTACTTAATATCGTTAATCATTATAGTTTGGTTGGAGTTCTGGTTATCAGTGTGGTCGCCTGTAGTCCGACCGGCGTTTTCGTTCCAATTCCATATTTACTGGTGATTTTAACTCTTCCAGGTGTGTTAGCAGGAAAATGGGGGGTAGTTGCACCTGTCTGGGTAGGAATAACGGCAGCTTTTGGCGCGACAATAGGACAGTTTTTATCCTTCATGATCGGTTACGGCAGCCGGAATATCTCGGAAAGTCTTTTTGCCAGAATCAGTGCAAAGGCATATAACAAAGCAGTCACATGGATTAAAAAATATGGATCGGCAACTGTTTTTGTCGTTTCAGCAGTACCCAATCCTGTGCATCTACCGGTAACGGTTACGCTTGGAGCTGCCAGGTTTTCACCAAGTCGTTGGGTTTTTTTATCCCTCTCGGGTAATTTGGTTAAATGTTTGTTCATAGCTTTTGCCGGGTATTTTAGTATGGGTTTCGTATTGCGTCTGCTAGGTTCTTGACAAGGAATGTTCTTTCATATAGATGCTTGCTTCATTTAAATGCCTGAATTAATGGAAAAGCAGGGTGTTGGAATCGGAGCACTCGGCTGGATTTTCCCGGTATGAGGCGTCTTTGTTTTATTCGTCAACCTCCGTCCGTCAGTGATGTTGAGTATTGAATAAACCCCTATCAAGTTGTAATGCATTTGGTATATTTTTCCCTTGGAGTTTATGCCTTTGTAATTATTCGCGGGGTACAATGAAAATCTATTCTTGATATCTAATTATGAATACCGGGGATTATTTTCCCTGGATAGTAAGGAGAAAAAATGAATGAGTTAATAGGTAAATGTCCCAAATGCAGAACCAGCTATTTCGGCTATGCCCTCACTAACCCGCCAAGACAAAATTGTTCAAAATGTGGGAGCAGTCTCGAAATATCTAAAAATGGTATTCCTGTGATGGTATTTAGTGGTTATTTTGCGCCTGTAGAAAATAAGATAGGGCGGTGAAGTGTCATGGTGGTTTGGCCCACTATTCTTGATCTACCCGTGGATTAATATCTATAACACCAGTCCCCGCAGCAAAAAGTGGTAAGCAGGTAAAGCTTCTATTCCTTTTGCCGTTAGTTTACATAATTGAATAGCAGCTTTTAAGTATTTTGTGAATAAACGATCCTGTTGTCCATTCGCCTATAGGGTTTCAAAAAGCCGGCCCAGACCTTTCACCGGCAACTTGATATTAAGTGCTTTCAACCCTGCCCAGATATAGTTGGCATCGTCGATGATAACCGGCTTGCCAAATTCGGCTTCCAGACATTGTATAACGGGCGGACCGCCCCACACACTGCAGGCAATGTATATTCCTTCTGCCTCAGGCGTTTCGAGTATTGCTTCTCGGGCTAAATCATACGGCATATTCATCGGTAATTTCGCTTTTCCGAGCGTGGTCGTTTTCGAACGGGCGCTTTTAGTGTTGACCACAGTAAAACCGTTTTCTTCGAAGTATCCTTTCATACGTTTTACCCAGATATCCTGACCGTCACTGGCACCCGGCTCGATAATAATAATTTTTTTTATTGCAAGGGAATTGAATCCATTAATTGTAGCCAAAAGCGAGGTGGTTGAAGGTACTCCGGTAATCTCTTCCAGACGTTTTTTAAACTGCAGATTATGGTCAATCCCATCCACCAGTGTTGCAGGCGGCCCTCCCAGGCAAACGAACTGCGCGCCCTGGTCGGCCAGTGTCTTCGCAGCGCTGGCAAGCCCGGGAAGGACTTTACCCATGTTATCGTCAGTCACCCGGACAAGTCCCAGCGTGACTTCCATCATTCCCACACCCTCAAGACCCAATCTGTAAGCATATTCCGCTCCGCGTGACAAAACAACTGCGGGGTTGATAAAACCTAGAACACCTCTCCAACCCCAGGACGCTTTCATTTGAGTATCAAACATTTCGTTCCCCTTTTCAGGCAAATTCCAGATTACCCTTGATATGATGATCAAAATCATTTAAAAGTGAAATCGAGTTCGAACAAAGGCACAGGCTATTCCAATTGACATTATTCAGCGGCATTGATTATTTGTTCCATTATCGCAATCAGCTGGCGGAGTTCGTGTCCGCATAAAATGGCTATAATTTTTTTATTGACGCTCTCTTCAGGCTTTTTTATAAACGGTGGCGATATTTCTATCAGTATAAACAATGGATGAACAGGTTAACAAGTATGAAGGGATGTGATATATTAGCCAACATCGCAATTCATTGGTTGTTTTGTTTCATTAACGGTACTTATGGCCCGAAAAAATTATCCTTTTATTACTTATACCAGATTGATTTTTGTTTCACAATGAACATAGTACGTGTAAGGTGGCGTTCAAAGCGTCTTCTCGTGACTGGGATAGAAAACTGAATCGATGGTATTACCTTAGTACTTCAGGTTTTATTGGCGTGTAAAAACTACAACTCTCCGATTCCTTTTTCAGAGATAAAAATGAACGGGTCAGACAATACTAATATAAAAGCTTCCGAAGAACTTAATGCGGCGAGACAGCGCATCGCGCAATTAGAAGCGCTTGCGGCTCAGCGTCAAATTGATGATGAGTTTATTGATATTAAAGCGGAAGGATTATACAAAGCCGTCTTTGAATCTGTTAACGATTGTATTCTTATCATTGACAAGAAAGGCAAAATAGTAGATTTCAACAATAGATTACTGGAGATCGGCGGCTATACCAGAGACGAAATAGCCGGGAAAAACTTCAGGAATCTTACCGGCATGGTGCCCCCGAAAAGCCTTGTTTTAATGATTACCAACTTTTTGAAAAGCATGGCCAATATACCCGTTCCTCCGTATGAAGTCGAATTGCTTAAAAAGAACCGGGAATTGATAACCGTTGAAATAAATACCTTTCCTTTGCGAAAAAACGGCAAGTTAATCGGTGATTCGGTGCTTTTTCGCGATATTACCGAGCGTAAGAAAACAGACAGCGAAATCCATCAAAAAACATCTGAAATCCAATTAATCAACTCAATTAATGAGGCAGCGAACCGCGGTCTCAGTCTCAAGGAAATTATTGATGCTGTGTCTGACGAGATAATGAAACTCTACGGCGGTTTTGCCGCAATTACTTATTTTCTCAGTGAAGACAAACAATATCTGGAAGCTGCAAATTTTAAATTCCCGTCCAAAATGGTAAATGCGATTGAAAAATTGTACCACATCAAAATGTCAGCAATACGTTTTCAACTTAAGGAAGACGGTGTTTACCGTGAAATTTTAAAAACAGGGAAAGCACAGGTGAACAATGACTCTTTTGTTATTCAGCAAATGGGTACAGAATACACCGATGATAAAACCCTGCATAAGTTTCTTCCAACAGTGGTCAGGATTATGGGACTGCGTTCGGTGATTAGTGTTCCGCTGGTCAGTGACGGCGAGTCCATCGGATTGCTGGATATTGCCAGGCATGAACCTTTAACCGGTTGCGATATGGAGCGGATACAAACGATCGCCAGCCAATTTGTCAATGTGATCAAACGGAAGCAGGCAGAAAATAAATTAAAAGAGAACGAAGAAAAATACCGTCTGATCGTAGAGAATACGCGCGACCTGATTTTTACAATCGACTCTGCAAACAAATATATATATGTTTCCCCATCTATCAAAACGATGCTCGGATACGAACCGGCGGAAATTGCGGGGCAACCGTTTATTTCATTAGTTCATCCTGATGACAGGCATATTATTGATGAGGAAGTTCGGATCAGTTTACTGCCCGGGTACCGGATGAGCGGCAATTGTGAATATCGCGTGCGTCATGCATCAGGCGGGTGGCGCTGGCATAACGGCACCGGTAGTATCGTACGAGATGAAAACGGCAACCCCCTTTATTTCCTTGGTGTTGCCAGGGATATCACCGAGCGTAAACAAACAGAAGAAGCACTAAAAGCATCGGAGGAAAACTTCCGCAACTCGCTGGATAAATCGCCTATTGGCGTCCGTATTGTTGATGCCGGGTGGAATACTTTATACGCAAATCAAGTATACCTGGATATCCATGGATATAAAAACACTGCTGAAATCGACATGGTTAAGCCGGATAAACTCTTTCCGCCTGAGGAGTATAAACGCTATCTGCAGCGCAGGGAGAAAGCTTTGCGCGGGGAACCTGAGCCGGATAAATTGGAAATGGATATTTATCGAAAGGACGGCGCTGTCAGGCGTATACAGGTTACCAGATCGGAAGTGCTTTGGGACGGAAAGACACAGTTCCAGGTTCTCTATCGTGACATAACCGAGTATAAGAAAGCCGAAAACGATTTAAAAGAAAGTGAAACCAGATATCACGAACTTGTAAATACCATTACCAGCGGAGTTTTCATTTATACGGCAGTCGATGATGGAGAGGATTTTATTTTTGTCGATGTGAACAGCGCAGCGGAAAAAATGGAAGGGATTAGCCGCAAAGACATTATAGGTAAAAGAATAACCGAGGTTTTACCCGGGGCGAAAGACTTCTATTTTTTCAAGGTATTCCAGAAAGTCTGGCAGACTGGAATTTCCGAATATTTTCCATCGGGTGAACGTAAAGACGAGCGGGCTACCGGTAGATGGCGTGATAACTGGGTTTACAAATTGCCCAGTGGTGAAATTGTGATCGTTTACAACGATATCACGGAACGCGTACTGGCAGAAGAAGCTTTAAAGGAATCGGAGGAGAAATACCGGACCATTTTCGAATCTGTAAACGACATCATTATTCTGATGGACGGTGACGGCACGGTGTTGGATATTAACGGTCGGGTTACCGACATTGCAGGCTATGAACGGAAAGAACTGATCGGGAAAAACCTCAAAGATATGAATCTTGTAATGGATGCAAACAACCTGGCTGCTGCCACCGTAAAATTGGCGGAAATAATCACAAGTAAGCGGGTGGTCACATATCAGTATGAGCTAATGAAGAAAAACCATGAACCTGGTTACGTGGAAGTTAATGGAGTAGCTATCCGCAAACAAGACAAGATAGTCGGTATATTGCTGATCCTGCGCGATATAACCGAGCGCAGAAAATCGGAATTGCAGATCAGAGAACAGAAAGCGCTCACCGACCGGGTGCTGGGAAGTACTCCTAATGCTGTGGCTGTAGTGGGACAGGATCTTCGTATTATTATCGTAAATAAAGCTTTTGAGCGCACTTTTAAATTATCCGAAGGATTTGCAGCGGGTAGAGAAATCGGAGAAATAATCCCTCACCCTCACTTGATTGAGGCGATTTCTCAAGTTTTCGCCAGTGGAGAGTCCCAACAACTCGAGTTCAGACTAACCGGGAGTGCGCTCGCAATGGTTTTAACTGCCAGTATCATCAGCACACAGAAGAATGAAGTCCTGGTCATGCTGCGCGATATCACCGGGGAGCGGGCATTACAGGAGAGGTTATATCTGACCGACCGGCTGGCTTCTGTGGGTGAAATGGCCGCCGGCATCGCGCACGAACTCAATAACCCGCTGACTGGGGTAGTTGGATTATCGCAATTATTGTTGGAGAGCGGTATCCCCGAAGACATAAGAGCCGATATTCAGTCTATAAACAGTGAGGGCCTGCGTGCTGCTGGGATCGTAAAAAATCTATTGTCTTTTGCCCGCAGTCACACGCTAACCTCAGAACCAACTAATCTGAATACTGCGATCGGCGAAGTGCTGAGGCTGCGTGCTCATGAACATAGCATGCAAAACATCGAGGTGATTACCCATTTGGCTGATATCCGGAATATCGCCATAGACTGTTTTCAGATGCAGCAAGTGTTTCTGAATATTATTCTCAATGCAGAGCAGGCAATGGCAGACTCACATCAGAAAAAAACGATAACGGTCACCACCGAAGCGCTTGCCGGGATTATCAGAATTTCATTTGCCAACAGCGGCCCGCAGATTCCGCCGGAAATCCTGAACCGCATTTTTGACCCTTTCTTCACCACAAAAGAAGTAGGTAAAGGTACAGGATTGGGACTTAGTATTTGCTATGGAATTGTTACCAAACAGGGCGGCAAGATATATGCACAGAATCAGGATGTCCGGGGAGTAGCATTTATTATTGAATTACCCCTCGGTGATCACTAAAGTAAGGAAAAACTGAAATGAAAATTGATGTGAGAAAAAAGAAAATTTTGGCAATTGACGACGAGCCGATAATTATCCGAATATCCGAAAAGGTCCTGACTGCGGAAGGATTTGAAGTAGATGTAGCTTGTAACGGACTTGTTGCCAAAGAAATGATCAGCAAGAAGGAATATGATTTCTATCTCAGCGACATCAGAACCCCGGCGATGAACGGTATGCAATTCTATGAATATCTATGCCAGCAGCATCCCGGTCAGGAGCGTAAAATAATCTTTACTACCGGTGATGTGATGAGCCTGGATGTCAGGAATTTCTTAAACATGCGGACGAATCTATTCCTGGCGAAACCGTTCACGCCTGATGATTTACGATATGTAATCAGAAAAGCGGTTGCGTTGTCCCCGAAAACAAACGCGTTTTGATCTAAGATTAAAATATAAACATTGAAAATTGATATTTCAGCTTGATCGTCAGTCGTTTACCGGTGATTGATAAGCCGCCTGGTTGTCTGTAATGATAACATTATTAATAGTGGTAAACAACGGTCAGTGTTGTAGTTGCGCCGTTCAATAAATTGACATTGGTAAAATCAACAGTCGCAGTTCCAGCCCTTTAGTATGTAAATAGAAAAATTGGCGCAAATATTGAAACCTACGGTTCACGTTAATTGGCAGTATTCTCTTTTGTTTCGTTTTGTTAAGGATAAGCGGTAGTTTTTCTTTACAACCGGGATAGTATCGCATATTATAGTTTTTATAACCGGGCAACATTCAGTACGGAAATCATTACGAATCAATGTGGATAATCGATGATGAATTTTAAGGAGCTAACTTGAAAAAGAACGTAGAAACTACCGGTCACAGGTGGTGGGATAAACTGGGTGAACCGCAGTATGGCGGCGAAATAATGATCCGGGCAACCAGAAATCTTACCAGTTTTGACCCGTGGTTAAGTGAGAAACTGACCAGCATTTACGGCGGGTGGATGGAAAGGCTGGTTTCTGATGATTGGACTTTGGATCCGGCGGTGTGGGACTATAGAACTCCCTGGCATCCCGCCAAATACATGAAAGGCCAACTGGCCGAAAGCTGGGAATTCCCGGAACTTGGTACGCATGTTATCCATCTACGTAAAGGTATCCACTGGCAGAATATTCCGCCGGCTAACGGGCGTGAGTTCGTAGCTGACGACGTGGTATTTCACTATAATCGCATGTATGCACTGGGCGGTGGTTTTACCAGGCCCAGTCCGTTCCGTCAGGACATCAGTTCTAAAGACCTGATATCGGTAACTGCCGCGGATAAGTATACGGTGGTATTTAAGCTCAAGATCACCAATCCTGAATCGATCATGGAGAGCGTCCACGGTGTGGGACAGGGGCCGTGTCTGGAAAGTCCGGACGCAGTAAAAAAATGGGGAGACCTCAACGATTGGCATCATGCCATCGGCACGGGACCGTTTATCCTGAAAGATTTTGTCGAAGAAAGTCATGCTACGCTTGTGAAAAATCCGGATTATTGGGGTTTTGACGAGCGTTATCCGCAGAACAAGGTACCTTACGTGGATGGTATTCAATATCTGATCATGCCTGACGACGCGGAAGCCATGGCAGCAATGCGCGCCGGAAAGATCGATTTGATGACGGGCGTAAAAGCTGAGCATGCCCTGGCCGTACAGAAAACGAATCCGGAGATCGTGCTGTTGATGAACCCTCGTCCGCAGGCATTGACCCTGCAGCCGGCCAATAACAAACCGCCTTTTAGTGATATCCGCGTCCGCAAAGCCATGCAGCTGGCGATTGATTTAAAGGCCATTGCCCGGGATTATTATCACGGCACGGTTGACCCCTATCCCTCCGTGGTGACATCCAGAGACATGAAAGGGTGGGGTTTCCCCTATGAAATATGGCCGCAAGCGTTGAAAGATGAGTATGCATATAACCCTGAGCAGGCCAAAAAACTGCTGGCGGACGCCGGTTATCCGCACGGATTTAAAACTAATATCGTTGCTGATATCGAGTGGGATATGAAACTGCTGCCCATCATCCAGGCTTACTTTGCCGTTGTCGGGATCGATATGGAGATCAAGCCGATGGAACACACGCCCATGCTTAAATTCGTGGAAATCGATATGCAGCATGAGCTGGTCTGGCGTGAATATGGGCCGCTTGGTCATAACTATTCCCCGCTGGGGGCTATCAACCGTTTTCATTCGGATCATGAACCGAACTGGTTGGGCGTCCACGACCCGGTAATGGATGCTTTCTATCCGAAAGCCCTGGCGGCAACAACCGAAGACGAGCTCAAGCAGGTATGCAAAGACGCCAACGAGCGCGTCGCCCGGCAGCATTATGTTATTTCTTTGCTGCAGCCGGTAACTTATGTTCTGATGCAGCCGTGGCTTAAAGGCTATCACGGGCAAATCCATGGGTTATGGATGGGAATGGGCGGCCCGAGTAGGTTGAGTCTGTACGGCGCCCGCTGCTGGATCGACGGAACTCTGAAAAAATCTCTGGGGCACTAAAAAAGCCGAACCTAACGAACGGAATGATTAAATAAAAGTTTACATAACGATAGCAGAATTGGACCGAAATAAAACTATTGCTATCCGCTAGTGATCCTGGCAGCGATTTCAGATTGCACGGTCAATAATAGGAAACAGCAGTTAATCTGCGTGGAATTTAGCCGACTGGTCGCATTCCTGACAGCGGTGAAAGCCTTTTTTCGTGCAGCCCGCCGCACCGCCTCCGGCACAAGCGCAGGCGCAGGCACAGGCGCAGGAGACACAAGCACAAGCACAGCTGTGGCCGCCGCCAAAAGCTGTGGGCGGCAGGTTGGGTCGGTTCGCGTTTCTGTTAATCACCGCAGCCCAGATTACGGGGGTGATATAGTTACCGTACCCGCGGTCGTAATATCTGCCTTCGGCATCCGGAGTGAGGCCCTGTTTGTCAACGTATGTTTCGAACCCTTTTTCGGCCTGTTCTTTCTTGGCCGGGTCAGCCGCCATTTCTTTTTCGGTTTCCTGAATAAGAATCGTGTTGGCCTCATCGCGTTTTTGCTTGGCGCGGATACCTGCCCAGATTATCACCATGATAAAAATTCCCGCCAGGACCATGACCACAATTAGAGTTGCCGAAATCCCGGGAGCGCCGGTTGTTGAACCGCCGATGGTGGTGGCAGGCGCGGTCAGGAAGCTGCCGTCAGGGCTTTCTACCAGGACGGTCGTATGTGTTCCCGGACTCAGATTGGTTTTATCCCAGGTGAACACGTTTCCGGCGGTGGAAGTGGGCAGCGGTACGATCGAAGAGTAGGAATTCACATCGACCGGTGAAACCATGGTTATCTGCATGTGGTCGATGTAGCAATTGTCGTACCAGCCGGGGGTGTAGGCGATGCGCCATTGATTTTGCTCGGGTAATCTTTCCAGCAGATTGCCTTGCAGCACCGTAAATTTGATATTGAAGGTCTGTCCGGGCAGGTAGGTTTTATCGAGGTCGATGCGCACACCGTTGAAACCACCGGAGTTATCCGCACTGATGGTTTTTACCGCGCCGTTTTCGCTTTCGATATTAAAGTGAGAATTCGGCAGGCCGACAGTGATCCAGGGAATATTACCGCCGGTGACCTTCCAATCCTGCGAAACAGTGATCCTCACCGTGCCGTTGCTTTGCGGTTCCAGCTTTACCGTATAATCGGTGATTCTGTAGGTGCCGGTATCAGCAAGCGCCGGCGTTGCCGCCAGACAGGCGATAATTAATGCGCATATTCCAACGGACAGCCACCGCAGCATTCTGCTAAGTATTCGCATTCCCGGCATTCCTCCCGGTCTTTCAGGTATTTTTTATTACGTAAATCGACGTTGATGGGATTGTTCCAGATCTGTTCCCAGGACTCTCTCAAAATATTCCCCGTTTTTTCCTTCAGCCAGGATTGACACGGTATCACCGCGCCGTCCGGTTCGATCGTCATATTGTATTGCGCTGCCGAGCAGGACTTGGGTCCTAAGCCGAATTCGATCGGGTTAAATTGCTTATAACAGGTGGGGGAATACCATTCCAGACGGATTCCGGCTTTGTGCGCGGTTTCCTGGGCTTTTTTGATCGCGATTTTCAACTGGTCGAATGGCACGCCCTCATTCTGACGGCTGCAGGTTCCTCGTCCGCTGCAGAGCAAAGTGTTACTGGCCATTGTTTTTAATCCGAGGCTCGCGCCGAATGCGATCGTCTCGGAGAAAGTGTCGATATTGTCTTTGGTCAATGTGGTATTGGTGATGACTTCCAGGCCGCTGTTTAAGGCCGCGGTGATGCCCGCAACGGTTTCTTGCCAGGCGCCCTCAACCCTGACCATGTGGTCGTGGATCTGCGGCGTGTTTGCTTCCAGGCTGACCTGAATGTAATCGAGGTCTACTTTCTTCAAGTCGGCAGCGAGGTCCGGCAATTTCCGGCCGTTGGTGATCAGGCCGGTGACAAATTCTTTGGCGTGGTCGACAAGTTCCACCAGATCTTCGCGCAAGGTGGGTTCGCCGCCGGTAAACACGACCTGTGGGACGCCGTTATCCCAGAGCTTGTCCAGGATCTGTTTCCAGCTGGCGGTATCCAGTTCGGTCACTTTCTGGGGGCCGCCGGTGTAACAGAAATAACAGTTGTTGTTGCAGCGGTAGGTCAAGGCCAGATCCATGCGCGGCGGGGCCGTCCATTTTTGCGGGTTCACCGCGCGGGTGTCCAGCTTCACATCGGATACGGGACAACTGCCGCTGCCGATCTCCAGTAAGCTGCCGTAGATGTTATCAAAGTCGTTCAACAGGACAGCAGCGGGAGCGCGCGGGTATTTCTGCTGCATACGGGCTATCAGTTCCTCTTTGAAACGGCGGTTATCCAGCTCTTCCGGATAATTCGCCATCACCTCGATGAACGCTTCGATGAAATCGGACGCAGTTTCATTCAGTATCAACAGGTTTTCGCCGTTTACCCAGAGCATGTCCGGCTCACCCCGCCGGAGATGGAGGCGCAGCCCGGGAACAGTAATGTGCTTGATGCGGGAATATGCCATGTTTGACCCCGAATTTCTACCAATATCAAGCAGAATAATACCACAAGGATAACTCCAATTCAACAGAATGGAGAAATTATTTTAACTGCAAAGAATCATTTCATTATATCCTCTTGACAACAAACAGGCAGCGTATTATATTGTAAAGAAATCATATATATACGACAGATAAATATTGTAAAATGTGCAAGCAGCTTTGTTAAATCTTATGAAACGAAAAATAAAGGTGATTATTTATTCGTTCTGGTATATAAGTAAATCATTGATCAAGTATTTGTTATGAAATCCCAAACTCCCAAAATTAGCCCCTTCCCACCTTGATAAAGCTAGCTGTCAGCAAGCAGATTTCAGCTATTAAGTATGTCCACCAGGATAGCCTGGGCAGTACTTCTACCATGTCTGCTTCCACGGGCAACGCGATCAGCTCCATTTCCTATTTTTTGTTCGGTTTGACCGGGACGGGTTCCTTTAATACCACTCTACTATGTATTGTGCGTTGGACAACATCAGCTTGGGTAAGGAAGCGGTAACGTTTTTTAATGGCTGTAACAATGGACTTTATAATTCGATCCTGGATAGACCGCTTAAGCCGATTATCATACGAGGGATTAACACTTAGAGGTTTTAAAAAACTGTCCGCTACCTTATACCATATACCGCAACGGCATTTTCTCCCGGTACTATAACCCTTCCATTAACAACCAGTGGAGAACTGAACACAACTGCATTACCTGCGGCATCCCCTGGCACCTGCGCACTATTATATAATTCGTGACTGAGATCGTTTGCATCATAGGCATGGAGGATAGATGGCGCACTTCCAATATTTGTATTGTCCAGTGCCCAAACGATTCCATCGTCAGTGCCATCGGAGGAAATTACCGGATTTGCACCTTGCCCATCTTCGCCCCCGTTCCCAAATATATTTTGAGTTGCAGAAACCGGATTTTGACTGAATTTACCGTCTAATAGCTCAAAAGACTCAAGCGGCATATTATTCGCTCCAACGTATAATTTACCATTAAAATAGGCCATATTGTTCATGATGGGATTATTATCCGTTGTTATCTCTTGAATATCATCGTTCTTATTTTTGCTAAAGCCTCCTAACTTATTCTGGTTCAAAACGTAAATAACCCCTTTTTTGTCGGCAGTTATCACCAGCGATGTCGAACCAGACTGAATGAGCAGAGGTTCGGCTGAGCCAAAATCGTCATCATTGTTATTTAGCACCGTATAATTGTAGGCTGAGAAAGAGTCGATTATTTTTAGCGTGCTCGGTGACAATTTGAGCACTGAATCGCTGTAATCTTGAGTTGAAAGATTAAAGCTGCCGTTAGCTATCGCTGCAAAGATATAATTGCTATTCGAAGAAAGGCCGCCACCTGCCATCCAGATACCGCCATATGAGCCATTTGGGGTCGTTATCAATACCCCAAGTTGCTGGCTTACATCATGAACACTATAGCTCATTACCCAACCGTGATAATCTCCGTTATCTCCATGTGATGCCCAGGCAATATATACAGCCCCGTCCAAAAGCAGCAATGCTGAACGCTGGTTCCCCAGTAATGGATCAAACGAAATGACTGTTCCATCGGGATTTGTTATGCTTGCCGCTATCAGTTCCGGTCCGTTAAATTTCTCTTTACCGGAAGCCAGGTCAATCGCATGAAGATACTGAGCATAAGTGTTGTTATTAGTTATTTTAACTTTGGAGACCAGGTAGATGGTCGCTGTGCTCGCATCAATAACGGGGGTTCCAATGATACCCACTTCAGGAGCAATATCAGTGCTGTTAGTATCGGCTGATGGCACTGGTATTACACCGTTACTCGGACTAATAAAGCTGTCATGCCATAAAACTTCCCCATTGTTTGCGTCAATAGCATAAAAACTATCATGGGCAGTGGCTACATACATCACGTCATGAATTGTGCCATTGGGCATCAAGAGATTAGCCTTATAAAGAGGTTGAGCATAAACATCGCCATCAACAAGTGTGCTGAAAATTTTACCGAAAGTGGTTGCGTTTACATTTTGCGGGGTTAATATCGTCTCATCCGTGTCAGCCCCATCCCGTAGATTATCATAATGATATGTCAGCACATCTATTTTACCAGGGGCCGTTGTGGTTGTGGCCGTCAAGATAGTTGTAGCTGTTACAGCCTCCCGGCAACCAGTTGTTAGCAAAAGGGCGAACACACTGAAAGAAATTGCAATAATGTCAGTCCATTTCAAATGCGTTCTAATCAGTTCCATTTATTTCAACTCTTCTCATAATTCTTGTGACATCATTTTCTGCTTTGTAGCCGTACACAAAAAAGTCGCGGAACTTATAATCGAATCGAAAGAAATTATGGTGATAATCAACTTACCATAATTGCTGCACTTATCAGTATAGCTTCCACACATGAACACAACATGAACCGTTTGTGAATGAAATTTAAAAGGCACATGTTAATTAAGGAACATGATTTCTTTAAATCACGATCTCGTCATAGTGTATGATCAAAAGCGTGGATAAACTGATGCTAAACAACCGGAATAATCCATCATTAGCAAGATGGATTATGGTTTAATTGGATCAATCCCACTTAAAATATTTAACCGTCAAAGCTGTAGCGGCAATTGTAATGCCACCGACAATCAGCGAAGCATGGACCTGCCAGCCAAAGCCGAGCCATGGGTCCTGTATCAGTTCAATTACATACCATATTGGCGTGGCGTCTCCAACGTAACGCATGACCGAGCCGAGTACCTCGCGGGGTGGCCCGGCCCCACCCACCATCATCATCACAAAAAACAGCATCAGCCCTACCCCTTGTGCTGCGCGTGTGTTCGGAAGGATGGCGCCCAGAAGCACGCCCAGTGATGTGAAGCAAAGTGTTCCTAATATGAATGCAGGTATTAACAAATACCACATTTTAGGGGCGTCTGATTTGTAAACGATAAACGAGACAATAGTCAATAAAATACTGCTGATGATTGCAAGCCCAAAAGCAACCAGAATCTGGGATCCGATTACATCCCGGAGCGACAACGACGATGCATGAAATCGTTTTAATACCCGCCTTTCCCTGTATGCCGCTAGATGGACGGGCATAGTGACTATGCCAATTGAAGCAAGCACCAGCGCAATATAGGCTGGATTATAGTAATTTACAGCGCCGACGCCGCGGTAGATATGGAGCGTGCTGGTGTCCGGTTTATTACCAAACACACCGCCCAATACCAATAAAAAGACCACAGGCAATGCGAATGTGAAAACCATCGTAAGTGGTTCACGGAAAAATAACTTTAATTCGACCCAGGTCAATTTTAGTAAAGATTTCATGTTACTATTCGACTCCGCTCAGTCCGGTGATTTTCAGAAAAACATCTTCCAATGTCGGTTGTTCTTTACGCAGATCAACCGGTACGATACCGCGTTTCACCAATTCCGAAGCGACTAAAGCTAAAACAGGGCCGTCTCCTTGAACTTCGATTTTATGTCCCTGGCGGGAGTAATTGTGGACATGAGAGACAGCTTTTAACCAATCCAGGTCCGTCTGTTTAGAACTAAACATAACCTTAATAAGCCCGGCATAGGTAGTAATCAGACTCTGTGACGTGCCCATAGCCGCGATTTTACCCTGGTTCATGATAGCCAACCTGTCACAGAGTATTTCGGCTTCGTCCATAAAGTGGGTGACGAGGATAACCGTGGTACCGCGGTCGCGGATTGCCCGGATAAGTTCCCAGGTCACGCGGCGGGCGGCCGGGTCGAGGCCGGTGGTCATCTCATCGAGGAATACTACTTTCGGATTATTTACGAGTGCCAGAGCTATTAAAAGGCGTTGACGTTGCCCACCGGATAGCGTACCAAAAGCAGCATTGCGTTTTTCTTTTAGTCCCCATTGCTCAATTAGCGTTGCCCAGTTAATAGCATTAGTGGTTGCGGCAAACAGGTCAAGGGCTTCCCACACTTTGATCCTGTCGGGCAGCGCCGATTCCTGCAACTGGGACCCTATTTGTTTTTTCAGATTTGATGCATCTTTTATCGGGTCAAGACCCAACACACTGATTTTTCCTGAATCAGGATGCCTCAGCCCTTGAAGACATTCTACTGTTGTTGTTTTTCCCGCTCCGTTGGGACCGAGCAACCCGAAGATTTCCCCATTATTTACCTGAAATGAGACGTCATCAACGGCTACGGCAGATTTATAAGTCTTGCGCAGGTGTTCCACTTCGATTACAGAATTTACAGCCATAACCATTAAATGATACTGATATACCGCTGACTTGTCAAAAAATAGTTTTTTAAGCCTATTAGAACACCATCTCGTTATAGTGTTTGTTTAGTCGTTAATGGAGAGAATATTATGGCGGTAAAGGTACTGATAGGTTACTCGTTCCTTTATATATAGAGAAACATTTAACAAAACTTTAAGGTAAATATAAAGTTTCCTTAACCAAAATTAGGACATTACCTCTTGATTTTTTAAAATTATTTATTATATTATTCAGTAACTTGTTTTTCGATCTATTATGAAAAAATATTTGCAGAGTAAATTATCTGGAATAGTCTTTTGACCTTGATTCAGGAAAGAACTTAATTCAAATAAAGACTAGTTCCAGCTTGCAAAGAAAGCTAATAGTGCTTTATGGAAGTGAGTACTACCTCTTGTTTAATAGTGTTGGCGGTTATTGCGGAGATGACGTTATGAATATTGGATATAATCGACCTTCGGTTATAATAATTCCTGTCTTGTTAGCGGTTACGTTGTTCGTTGTGGCATGCACATCCAGCGAAATAGCAAACTCTACAATTAATACCTCGACCCCTGTTAATACTTCTACCTCTGTAACAATTGTAAATACGACAATCACCGCGAACCCGAGTTCAACGGGGATTGCAGCCCATTCCATTGAAATGGGTCCTGATAATAACATGTGGTTCGTTAGTACTGGTAATAAAATCGGTAAAATCTCTCCGTCTACGGGAGAAATTACCAAATATATTGTTCCTGGTTATGGGGGCAACACCCTCCCTAAATTATTGGACGTTATCCATAGCATAACTGTCGGACCTAATGGCAACCTTTGGTTTACTGAATTCAATGGGAATAAAATTGGTAAAATCTCTCCGGTGACAGGTAATATCAATGAATATGGCTTATCTTCTGGTAGATCAATGCCTAACGTCATTGTTGCCGGTCCAGATGGTAACATGTGGTTCACTGCTTATTATGGTAATGCGATTAGTAATATCTCTCCGACTGGAGTTATCACCGATTACCACATTCCTACTAGTGATATTCTCGGCACTCTCCCAGTAAGTATTTGTGTTGGTCCAGATGGTTACTTGTGGTTTACCGAGTACGAAGGAAATAAAATCGGTAAAATCTCTCCAATAACAGGCAGTATTTCCCAATATAATGTTCCTTCTAGCCAAGCTGGAATAAGCGATGTTACTTCTTGCTCTGACGGTAATTTGTGGTTCACTGAAAATAAAGGGAATAAAATCGGTAAAATCTCTCCGACGACTGGTGACATTACGGAGTATGAAATTCCAACTGTTGGCAGTGGTGTGCTGGGCATTACAGCTGGCCCCGATGGTAATTTGTGGTTTACTGAAAATAAAGGGAATAAAATCGGTAAAATCTCTCCGACGACTAGTGACATTACGGAGTATGAAATTCCAACTGTTGGCAGTGGTGTGCTGGGCATTACAACTGGCCCCGATGGTAACTTGTGGTTTACTGAACTCCAGGGGGATAAAATCGGTAAAATTTCGCCTATGACAGGTGATATAACTGAATACCCTATTGAAAATTAATGATGCAATAATGCTATCAGTTAGGAGATTTACACCACAAGGAGGACATTTCGATGTATAAACTTGCGCTAAAATTAGTCATTACGCTATTGATTATTTCATTAACCTTTGTCTCAGCAATTCCACTAGTAAAAGCCGCAAGTGTCGATTACGTCAAGATTGACAGTTCTTTCACTTTTGATCCTAATCAACCTGGATTTACGCTACAACCTGAATCTACAATTTATCAACTTAATAATGGAGTAACAGAAGTTTATGGCCCCGATGGGAATTTGCAATTGAAAACTATAGATTCCCAATGTAGTATTGTGCATCTACCCGACGGTAGAACTCTTACGGCTAATCGGGTTTACTGCTTCCCCTCAGGCTGCTTAGTCATTCCTAAACCAAATGGCTATGATATTTTAAATGACAAAGTGTTGTTATTAACTGTGGTAAATGTAAGCACGCCATTAACAAAATCGACTTCATCAGCCGAGAGTTCGATAACGACTCCAACGGTAGAAATGAAAAACGTCAGCAGTATCCTACCTTTTAGTATTCAGGCTGCATATCCCAATAGTTTTATAGAACAAGCTAATGATTGGAATGGACCAACTGGAATGGCGCAGGGCCTTTCTCTTACAGATTTCAGTGTAAATTACGTGGTGCCTCTAGGTCCGCCCAGTAATACCAATTGGACTAAATATTTTTGGAATGGCTTACAATCACTCACGCAGGGTTTGATACAGCCGGTGTTAGAATGGGCTCAAACTGGGAACTCTTGGTGGACTGCATCTGATTGGTATTTACCGACTCAGGGTGATGCATGCAGATTCGGCACCATGAACGTTACTCCACAAGATATATGTCACAGTTGGATTACTTACGATCAGAATACAGACATATATTGGACAAAGTTCAAGGATCTAAATACAGGTAATGAATCGGACTATGGTATTCTCCATTGGGAACCCCTGGGCCTTGTACCTCTTATTGTTTATGAGGGTGGTTTTCAAGATAAAAATGTGAACAACGATATCAATTCACCCAGAGATTGCGCGTTCTATAATATAAGCACCCTTAATTTTGGTAACCAAGTAGCTGTCCATTGGTTGAATCACTATGATGACCAATTATGCTCACCGAAAATAGACCAAACTGCCCCTTTGAGCGGTTTGGCCGTGGTAGGAGCCTATCAAGGTTCCACACAAATTACTCTTAGAACTACATATACTCCCGCATTATCAGTTTTGACAAACGCCCCAACCAATATTGCCCCAGATTGGGCCACGTTGAACGGCAATTTAAATGGATTGGGTAGCGCGAATAACGTACAGGTTTCCTTTGAATGGGGTCCAACCAATTCATACGGTAATGCAACTGCAGCTCAAAATATGACCGCTGCAGGCACTTTTAGCAGTAATACTCCTGCCGGACAATTAAGTCCGAATACTACTTATCATTATGCAGCGGAAGTTCAAGGTAACGGCACGATATTTGGCAGTGATCAAATATTTACTACTGGCGCACAGACGCCGGTAATAACTGATGCAGCCGCTACCATAACCGCCACGAGTGCTATTCTTAATGCTCGTATTACCAATGGTAGTGATTTAATAAGAGGGTTTGTTATCGACACAACATCCCATCCCTCAACTCCTTCCGGAGCTTTTGACACTCATGTCGGCACTGGTGGCTATGATTTATGGCGTTGGTATGAGAAGCCTTGGTATTCA
>Ga0182010_10000558_pt1 | contig 20974 bp, 15 predicted proteins | sample 611E1MmetaG_FD_120488 | JGI IMG/M metagenome (GOLD analysis project Ga0182010, IMG submission 120488) | Permafrost microbial communities from Stordalen Mire, Sweden - 611E1M metaG | ecosystem: Environmental > Terrestrial > Soil > Wetlands > Permafrost | place: Sweden: Stordalen | collected...
ACCCTGGTCGACACAGGGCTCGACACCCAGACCGGGGGCCGGCTCAAGCGGATCGCCTCCTACGTGGCCGATGGCGACTTCTGCTGCACGTATGGGGACGGACTGGCCGACGTCGACATCACCTCACTAACCGAGTTCCACCGGGCCCAAGGTCGAATGGCGACCGTCACGGCCGTGCAGCCTCCCGGACGTTTCGGTGCCCTCGAGATCGACGGGGACCGCGTGACGGCGTTTCTGGAGAAACCCCACGGGGACGGCAACTGGATCAATGGTGGCTACTTCGTCCTTTCACCGAAGGTTCTGGACACTATCGACGGTGACGAAACCCTGTTCGAGCAGGGGCCACTCGGGCAACTCGCCGACACGGGGCAGTTGTCAGTCTTTCGACACCGTGGATTCTGGCAACCGGTGGACACGTTGCGCGAACTTCATCTGCTCGAGGAACTGTGGGACAACGGTCGAGCCCCTTGGCGGATCCGCTGACCGCACGGGCCGAGCGCGACAGCGTGATCAGACATCACATCAATCTCCACTGCGGTCGCGGCACCACGGTGGAGATTGTTCCGGTCGAAGAGAGTGGCGATGACCCAGGTTGAGCAGGTGCGCGTTCAGCGCTTCGACAGCCTCACGGGAATGCGGGCCCTGGCCGCACTTGCCGTGGCCATCCACCACGGGTCCGCGTTCTGGCCGACGATTCCCGTTTTCGTGGTCATCGGCCGCTATGGCTACATCGGCGTCGACTTCTTCTTCTGCCTCTCAGGCTTCGTTATGCAGTGGGCATGGAGTCGCGGGACGAATGCACGAGACTTTCTGACCCGTCGATTCTCAAGGCTCTATCCGGTCATCGTGGTCAGCCTTGGGATCTCGCTCCTCGCCTACAAGTACCTGGGAAATCCGCTCGCCGGCTATGTCGGCCCCCCGCGATCGGTTCCCTACAACCTGTTGATGATCCAGTCGTGGTTCTTCAACGAGTCCACTATCCGCCAAGCATGGAACGGGGTCACCTGGAGCCTGTCTTGCGAAATGTTCTTTTACGTTTGCTCCCCCTTCCTCTTGGCGCGGATCATGAGGCTGAGTGCGAGGACCTGCACTCTCCTCATCGGCGGCATCTTGACGGTCTATTGCGCAGCGCAACTGATCAGCGACCCGACCGTAGGCTCGTCATCGCAGAATTTCTTCTACTACTTCCCTCCTGCGCGGATTCCGGAGTTCATCATCGGAGCATTAGCCTGCCAGATCATCATCTCCGGTTACCGGCTCCGATTCCGAAGTGTCACCCTTGCGTTCGTGGCCGGCGTACTGCTGCCACTGCTCATCTACAGCCAACTCGGCGCCCGATGGCAGACCGAGTACACGATCGTCTCCCTCGTAGTACTTCCCGGCTTCACGTTCACCATCATGGTGGCCGCATGCAGGGACATGCGACGGACCCGGGTCAAGAGGACCGCGCTACTCGGCACTGGTCGATTGGTGTGGTTAGGAGACGTTTCGTACTCCTACTACATGATGCACGCGCTCGTGTTGGGGGCCGTCGGACTTGCCCTGTCCGACATGGGCGTCGTCACCACCTCGACGTGGCTGGGTTCGTTGTGGATGGTGATTTTCCTGGCGCTCAGTCTCCTGGCGGCCTGGATCGTCTGGCGTCTCATCGAACGACCCGGCCAACGCGTTCTCCTCCATGCGTTGGGCAGAAGAAGCGTCAAAGGCCAAGCAGAAGCCGCTGCCTGAGCAGACAGGCGACCGTTGGTCTCACAGGGAGCCGATCGTGGTTCAGGGTCAGGCAGGTGAAGCTGGTCTCTGAACTGAGCTGCACTCTGACGAAACGGAGGTCACCGCTTGCCCCGATCACATCCTGATCAGCCGCTTTCGGTGCTCCGCCGCTTACCGCGCAATGGAATGGACAGAGGGATATGGAAGCGGGGCGCCCACTCCATATCTACGCGCCTCGAAGACACCGCTACGGGAGCGGACAGCGTCTACAACGGAGGAGAGGCCGACAGGAGGAATGCGACGAGCACGCCGGCGGCCTGGGTCACAATGACCGCAATGAATGCCGCTCCGAAATCGTAATCGAGACCCTGAAGGAACGATCCGGCGGGTACGGGCTTCGCACTGTGACGCGACTTGCGACTTTGGTCGGCCTGGCGAATGGATTTCTGTAGTTGCCTCAGCCCGCTGGGCGGGCTCGAGGCGTTCTTCACCAGCAAGACGATGATGAACACCAATAGAAGCGGCGTCATGATCGTGTTCCCGTTCGGACCGAATGCGGGATCCAGGTTCGACAGCGGGCTGGGAAGCGCGATGTTCGCCGGATACGGGGCGATACTCAACGCAACGGCGATGAATACCGCTCGACTCTCGAGGAGACCGAACCTGCGGGTGCCGTCGATCGGCTCCTCTTGCGCTCCGAGTGCACCTGACGCGAACGGGACGAGCAGGAGCAGCCAGGCGTAGCCGATCGTGTAGCTCGGCACCAACAGGAACAGGACAGCCAGGTAGAGCCACTGGACCTCGAGGGTCATTCTCCGGTGCAGTCGCCAGATCAAGATCAGACCGACAACGAGGACCGACATCGAGAAGATCGAGTAGTGGTCGGCGAGCGCATGTCCGATCGCGGAGAGCCCCTGCACGTGGGACGCGCCGAGTGTGTAGAACAAGCCGAACAGCGACGCGTTCGAACGCAGGAATGGTGCCTGGTGCCACCCGGCGAGCGCACTCCCGGAGCCATAGCCAAGGCTGGCGTGGATGATCGTGGACCACAGATGCACTGTCAGGGCCGCCCTGTGGACCAAATAGATCGCCGTCGCCACGTTGAGAACGATTCCGATAAGGAGGGCCCAGACTGCCAGTCGGTACTCGCGGCGGAATAGGTAGAGGGCCAAGAAGAGCGCCATGTACGGCTTGATCGCTATTGCGACTCCAATCAGTACGACAGAGAGACCAGGGCGACGGGTGAGTTGATGGAATGCGGCAACAGCGAGTGCGTAGACGAAGATCTCCGGTTGGCCGATGTCCAGAGCGAGCAACCCAGGTACGCTCATCGTGGCAGCGAACAGGTAGAACCCCGCCATGACCACGCTGCGCCTGGCAATGGCGACCGCCGGCGCGATCCACGCCGCCAGGAGCGCCCCCATGTAGACGAAGCCACCTGCGGGATACGGCAGCCAGGCGACCATGGCCAGCGGGATCAGATAGCCCGGATTGATGGCGGTGTGGGAGATCGGGTCGCTGTAGGGAGCGTGAGATCTGACTGCGTAATAGAGCTGGAAGAAATCGCCAAAATAATGCTTCCCGACAAGTGGACCGTAGGGGCTGTGGACGGGAAGCCACCCGGGTCGGTCGTTGGGCACCCAGAAGCCAAGTCCGTACAGTTGCCCGGGCTTCTGATCGTACTGATACAGGACCCACCAGATCAGAAGGGCGATGAAGAACGCCAGGAGGACCGTTCCCCAAAATACGATCAGGGAACGGTCCCGCTTGTCGCGCTCCTCGCTCATCCCTTCAGGGGAGACCTCCCTTTCTGGATCACCGGCTACCAATTCGATCGATTGCGGCGACGCGGGGGGTTCGGGGGTTCGCTCTGTGGTCGAAGGTTCTATTGGTGAATCGTAGTTTGAAACGGCAGGACTCAACGGCGGACCCGCTGTCTCGCCAGTGCCCCCTCGAGCCACGATCGGGCGGGTAACCCCGTGATCTCACGGCCGCAGGGCACCACTGCCGGGTTCAGCTGGACGGCTCCCGCCGCTCGTCCCGTGCACGCCGGCGGAGAGAGCAGGCCCTGTTCGCGGAGCGTCGTGCGACGCCGCAGGAGCACGAACGGGGCCCTCGGACGATCGGACGGGAAAGGAAGTATGAAGCAAGGGAAGGACAGTGGTGTGATGGGTAGAAGTTATCCGATGATTCTGGATTGAGGGTATCCACGGACCAGGAGTTCTTCGTCTCATCACCCCTCCGTTGCCGAGCCGGCGGGCACGTGTTCCATGCCGCGCTGCTCGACTCAGATTAGACCTCGTGGCCGAGCGCTGAGCCAGGCGAACGTCTTACGCAGCCCAACCTCGAGGGAAGTCCGTGGGCGAAGTCCGAACTCGGACTCGGCCAGGGCCGTCGACGGGACGTACCAAGAGACGGGGCCATCAGACGGGACGCCCAATATCTCCACCTCCACGGCAGGAGTAACCAGGCTGGCCGCTCTCCTAGCGAGTGCTTCGATCGTCACTGCGTCGGGAGATCCCACGTTGTAGGCGGTTCCGGAGCGTCCCCGCACCAGGAGTGCCCAGCACCACTCCGGAAGATCGCCGGCGTAGAGAAAGGAGCGCCGCGGGACTCCATCACCGCGGACAACGATCGGTCGACCGTTGAGGGCGTCATCCAAGAAATTCCCCGCAGCGAAGTGGACCCCGAGAGGAATGCGGGGACCCACGAAGGCAAACAGGCGGGCCACGACGGCTTCCACCTCGCCCGCCGCGGTCGCCGCGGCGCAGAGATTCTCGGCCAGCCGCTTTGCCTCTCCATAGGCCGACCGAGGGTCCATCGAGTCCAAGCTGCTCGGCGCATCTTCTGCCACCGTTCCGACCTGGGGGCCGTAGACGGCTCCCGAACTCAGGAAGAGCACCCTGGAATGTCGACCGGCCGCCGCATCGAGCACGGCCCGCGTCCCGTCCACGATGGTGGCTGCCATGACTCTTGGGTCGCCATCGCCCTGTCCGTAGGTGGACGACGACGTCGTCGCCCCGTGCACGATGACGTCCACGGGACCCGGATCCGGCATTGATCTGACGTCCCCACGCAGGATCGAGACCGACGGGAACCCATCGAGCAGGGCTGAGGCGGGTTGCCGGGTGAGCACAACGATCTGCATCCCGAGGCCCAGGCGGGCGTTCGCCCTGATCAGGGACGCGACAAGCCAACTTCCCAGGAATCCGGTTCCGCCGGTGACGAGGATCCGTGCGCCGGCGACCACGGACAGATCGGCCTCTGACCGCTCGATGCCGTCGTCGAGATCGCCCGGGGGGAGGGACCAGGGGACGTGGTCGGCAGCTTCCCCTGGAGCAGTTCGAGGCATGCGCGAACGTTAGCCGGGTGCCTCTTCCGTCTCGGTGAGTACCCGATTGTCCGACCCTGAGATCCTGAAAACCTGCGGCTCGCCACGATCCTGTGGCGGAACGAGACGGCGCCGCCCGCCCAAACGATCGGAGCGACGTGACACGTCAGGTCGTTCCCCGGGGCTCGGATGCCCGCCCGACCAACCACCGGTCGCGGGCCATGGGTCAGGTAGCCTGGAGATGCCCACCTGGTCATCCACCGCGAGCTCCGTCGAGTTCGCCCTAGCCGGAGCACCCATGTACGCCACGCAACAGTCGACAGCCACGAGGAAGAAGGTCACCATCGTGACCTGCGCCTTCAATGAGGAAGACTGCGTCGACGAGTTGGCCCGTCGCCTCTTCGGAGTGTTCGATGCAATGCCGCAGTACGACTTCGAGATCATCGCCGTGGAGAACGGTTCGCATGACAGGACGCTGGAGCGGATGCAGGCGATACGAGAGAGCGACAACCGCTTCACGATCATCCAGCTGGCAAGGAATTTCGGGCTCGACGGAGGATTCGCCGCCGGCCTGGACGCCGCCGACGGCGACGCCGTCGTGCTCATGGCGGCGGACCTGCAGGACCCTCCCGAGATCCTGCCCCAGTTCATCGAACGGTGGGAGGACGGGTACTTCAACGTCTATGGCGTCGTCGCCAATCGACCGAGTGCGAGTCGCCTGAGGCGGGCGAACTCAGCCTTCTTCTACTGGTTGATCGGCAAGCTGAGCGAGTATCCACTGCCGAAGAACGCCCGTGATTTCCGGCTTCTTGACCGGGACGTCTATGAGCGTGTGCGCTCAATCCAAGACCCGCATCCCTTCCATCGCGGGCTGGCCGCTTGGACCGGATTCCCCTCGGTCGGCGTCGAGTTCGACCAGCCTCCACGCTTCGGTGGCAAGACCAAGGCGTCAAGCCGTGGGGTAAGCGAATTCGCCGTCCGCTCAATCTTCACCCAATCGATGACTCCACTCAGGATCATGCCGCTGATGGGCGTCCTGCTCGTCACCATCGCCGTGCTGGCTCTGCTCGGCCTTGCAATCAACTCCCTGGTGAACGGCGTCCCCTTTCCGGGATTCGGAACGATCCTCGCCGTGGTGATCATGATGTTCGGCGTGCTGTTCTGCTTCCTAAGTATCATCGGGATCTATGTTGGCCTGATCTTCGAGCAGGTCAGGGTGCGACCGAACTACATCGTCCACCGTAAGTGGGGTCTGGGAGACGAGACCGTCGGTCCCTCCAAGCAGTATGGCCACTCCCGGGTCAATGGGGCTCCGCCTCACAGGCCGGACCTAATTTCGATGGCGCTCGATGCGTCGCAGGTCATGCCCTTACAGCCATCCGGCACCCCGGATGAACGTGACCAGAATAGCGAGGCCTGATCGACGGATGGCTGTAGGTATCGGACTGGCCCTCTTCGCCACCATTTGCTTCGCCTCCGGAAACGTCATCGAGAAAAGAGCGGTGGATCGGCTGCCGCAGTTCTCGATGGGGAACCTCCATGGTGCGGTCAAGGCTCTGGCCTCGTCGCCATGGTGGGTGGCGGGAGCCATCATCTCGGTAGTCGGCCTGGGAGTTCAGATCCTCGCCTACTCCCATATCGCCATCTCGATCGTCCAGTCGGTAGGGGTTGCGGGGGTCGTGCTCCTCGTTGCCCTCGCCAGAGTGAGCCTGCACGAGATCCTCCGCCACATGGAGATTGCCGGCCTGGGCGTGGCTGTCGTCTCTCTGGTCTTCGTTTCCCTCTCACTAACCCCGGCGTCAGACGCTGCAGGAGTGGACGCTGCCAGTGGGATCGCCGTGGCCGTGGCTGCATGCTCGTTGGTCGTGGTCCTGGCCATCCTGGCCACGCCGAGGCTGCGTAACGACACCAGCGGCTTTGTCTTCGGTTGCGCTGCAGGCCTCCTCTATGGATTGAGCGGTCTCGGAGCGAAGGGTCTGTCGACCCTGATCTCCCGACACGGCGTATCCGGATTCCTTCCGTACGCGTTGAGGTCCCCGTTCCTCTACCTTTTCTTCGGTTGTTGGGCAATGGCGCTGGCAGTCTTCCAATTCGGCATCCAGCGATGCCGTGTCGGCGTTGTCGGATCGCTGTCCACCATCGTGGCCAGTGCGTTCGTCATCGCCGTGGGCATGCCGGTCTTCGGCGAGCATCTGCCGACTGATCCGTTTCTGAGTCTGCTCCGGATCGTCGGCCTACTGGGCATCCTGCTCGGCTCGGGACTCGTTGGCTGGGGCGGCACAATGCCCGTGTCGGATACGGCGCTTCCGGTGACCGTGGGAAGCGTAGACTGATCGACGCCCAACTCCATGCGCCAACGTTGGCCCGGAGAAAGCGCGATCATCGGAGATGTGACCAGTTCGACGACCGTCTGAACGAACGTCACGGTGCCATCGATCGAACCGGTTGACAGGGTGGTGGCTTCGCTGCGGCCGACGACGGTCCACCGCGAGGTGGCTGGCGGGAAGTGAGCTGTCGAGATCTGGACACCGATCTCGTTGGCCACAGCGGCAAGGACGGTTGCCCACAGGCCGATCGATGACGACGTGCTCCCACCTCGGTCCACGGCGACCAAGAGTCGGTTGGCCGCCGGAAACATGCGAGCACCGCGGTGCAGCCACCACCGCCTGACGGCGCCGGCTACAACGGCGATCCTGTCGACCGGTTCGATGGTCGCATCCCTTCCTCGCCGCAGGCACCATTCGGAGCGGATCCAGGGTGACGTTGCCCCGAGAGCCCCCGTCGTCGCCTGCAGGACCCGACATGCCGACAGCGACGGACACGCGCAGAGGACCGGTTGGCCGTCATCGGCGAAACTGGCGACCAAGGAGTTGAGGTGGGTGAACTGCGCATCGATGCCCGGATCGTCCAGACTGGTCGACTGCCTCGCCCTGCGCCGCAGCGTGAAGCCCACCTCGCGGAGGAGGCGTCGCACAAGTTCGGCCGAAATCGAGAATCCCTGAGTGCTGAGCTCATCGGCGAGCGCGTAGGTCGATCTCGAAGTCCAGAGAACCTGGGCGGCCGATTGGGGCCAGCCTCGGGGCCGGAGGAGCGCGGTCATTGCCCGGAGAAGCCCTTCCTGCTTTTCGATTGCAGGTTTGTCGCCACCACCTGGTGCACGTTGCCGGCCGATCGGCTCGGGACCCAGCGCCAGTTCGTTCACGGCACGAATCACGGTGGTGCGGCTCATGGCAGAGGCCACGTCTACGGCCGTCCGCCCTCCCCTACCGAGCAGTTCCGCGGAGGCACCGAGCACCGCCCGGCGCTGCCGTCCGTTCAGATGGGGCAGCACGGTCTGGAAGAACCACCCCAGCTCCTCGGGTGTCACCTCAACCGGGGCTGAGGTATCGTACAATGAGACATGTGGCGGTTTTTGCATTTCGCCGGATGCGGTCGCGGTATGCGATTATGTCGAGATGAAGTGTGGGAATCTGTGGTGGTGAGGTTGATGAACCATAATGGCCGCTCTACCGGCCTACCCCGGATGTCCCTGACTGAAAGAGGAGGACCGATTGAGGGCTAGCGCTCCTGCTCTCGAACACGAGAGCTCGGTGCGGGTCGCGGACTGGATCATGGATGCCCTTGCAGCGCGGGGCGTGCGCCATGCCTTCATGGTGGCCGGTGGAGGTGCCATGCACCTCAATGACGCCGTAGGGGCGCACCCGGGTATCACCACGGTCTGCGTCCTCCACGAACAAGCGGCAGCCATCGCGGCTGAGGCCTATGCCAAAGTCTCCGGCAACCTCGCCCTTTGCCTCGTGACCTCGGGGCCCGGCGGGACCAACGCGATCACCGGAGTGGCCGGGGGCTGGCTCGATTCGACTCCCATGATCGTCATCTCAGGACAGGTCAAGCGGGCCGATCTCGTCGGAACGACAGGTGTGCGCCAACGAGGCGTCCAGGAACTCGACATGAGCGCGCTTGTTCAATCGATCACCAAGTACGCGGTCATGGTGACCGAACCCGAGCAGATCCGGTATGAAGTGGAGCGAGCCCTCCACCTGGCCACCACCGGACGTCCTGGTCCGGTGTGGATCGAGGTTCCCTTGGATATCCAGGGGGCGATGGTCGACCCCGAGCAGCTCGTGGGATTCAATCCCGCTGCGGAGGCTGTGCCTTCCGCGCTCAACCGGGCGGCGCTCGGCGCAGCCGCCTCCGCCGTCGCCCGAATGCTCGCCGAAAGCCATCGACCGCTGATCCTGGTAGGGACAGGCGTCCGCCTTTCTGGCGCCGAAAAGGACCTCCTCGCCCTGGTAGACAAGTTGGACGTGCCGGTGATGACCACGTGGCCGGCCATGGGGATAGTAGGCGACGACCACCCTCTGTACGTCGGACGACCAGGGTCCCTGGCGCCGCGTGGCGTGAACTTCGCCCTGCAGAATGCCGATTTCCTTCTCTGTCTGGGTACCCGGTTGGACATGGTGACAACCGGGTACGACCCGAAGGACTTCGGGCGGAACGCCCGCAAGGTCGTCGTGGACATCGATCCCAATGAGCTGGCCAAGCTCGACGGCGCAATCGAACTGCCTATCTGCGCAGACGCCGGCGAATTCATCAACGCCCTGACGGATGCGCTAGGTTCGACGCCGCCCGGCACCACGTCATCCTGGCGGGAACGCTGCCGCTCCTGGAAGACGTCCTACCCCGTGGTCCTTCCGGCGCACGCCGACTCCGGACCTTATGTGACCACCTACCACCTGGCTGATGTGATCTCCGAGCTGGTTGCCGACGACGATGTTCTGGCGCCCTGCAGCTCCGGGCTCGCAATCGAGATCTTCCTGCTCGCCCTTCGCCTCCGGACCGGACATCGCGCCACGTTCACTACTGCGCTCGGTGCGATGGGCTACGGACCACCGTCCGCGATCGGGGCATGCCTCGGGTCGGCAGGGAGAAGGACCATCTGCCTTGAAGGCGACGGTGGACTTCAGATCAACGTCCAGGAGCTCGAGACCATCCGCCGTCTTGATCTGCCGATCAAGATGCTCGTGCTTTCCAACAACGGCTACGCGTCGATCCGTGCCTCGCAGAAGCGTTGGTTCGGCCGCCTGGTCGGCGCTGACCCCGACAGCGGTCTCACCGTTCCCCCATTGGAGCAGCTGGCAAGGGCTTACGGACTTCCCTTTGCCCGGATCGACGGCGGCCAGCCCCTCGCACCCCAACTTCGGGCCATCTTCGACGCCCCGGGACCGGTCCTCTGCGAGGTTCCGTCACCGCCTGACGAGCTCCGTGAACCCGTCCAGGTAAGTGAGGCGCTCCCCGACGGAGGCATGCGCTCCAGGGCCATCGAGGATCTGGCTCCGCTGCTCGACCGCGGGGAACTGGCAGCCAATCTTAGTATCCACGATCCCTTGGCCCAGCGAGTGCCGACCAAGATGATTGAGATTTCGGCACCGAGTTCAGCCGACGTGGATGCCTGAGGTCGTCCAGTCGGATCGGAAGATCGATAGCGCGGCATTGAACGAGCTGTTGTCCGAGTCCATTGACGACGCTCGCGCAAGAGAGTCGACCACCTTCGATGTGGCCGCCGGCGGTCGGGCGTCGACCATCGTGCTGTTCGGCGCGGGAGGACTCGGGAGAAGGACGCTGGCCGGACTCCGTGCGGCCGGAACGGAGCCTGTGGCGTTCTCCGACAACCGTAAAGACCTCTGGGGCACCGAGCTGGACGAATTGAGAGTCCTGTCGCCCGTCGACGCTGCTGAAGAGTTCGGTACATCGGCGGCATTCGTGGTGACCATCTGGGGTGCGGGAAGTCCGCACCGTCTTGCCCACACGGTGGAGCAACTTCGCTCCCTCGGTTGCGAGACTGTCCTTCCCACGGCCTGGCTCTACTGGCGCTACGCCGACCAGCTGCTTCCTTTCTACGCCCTCGACCTTCCGTCGAAGCTGCTCGGTCAAGCAGCCGATGTGCGCCGCTGCTTCGAACTCCTGGCGGACGATCAGTCGAGACACGAATTCGTCGACCAGGTGCGATGGCGGCTGACGGGGGATCCAGGCCATCTGTCGCACCCCGTGTCCGGAGAGCAATATCTCGTCGATGACGTCGCCAGGGTCGTCGAGGGCGAAGTGGTCCTCGACTGTGGGGCCTATGACGGCGACACCCTGCGATCGTGGCTGAACGTCCGGGGTCCATCCTTCAAGAAGTACTTTGCCATGGAGCCCGACCCTCACAACAGGGACCTCCTCGAGCAGTGCATCGAAGGATTGGAGTCGGACATCGCAGAACGGGTCCAGGTGCTCCCCTACTCCGTTGCCGGGTACACCGGCGAAGCCACCTTCTCGGCAACCGGGTCCCTCTCCTCTTCGATCGGCGACGGTGACGGCATCACCGTGCAGTGCATCCGGCTCGATGACCTCGAAGCGGACTTCGGTGAAGACATTCCGACGTTCGTGAAGATCGACGTCGAGGGGACCGAGATCGACGCTCTCGGGGGCGGGAGCGGATTCTTGCGACGTGCCCGGCCGATGATCGCCATTGCCACCTATCACTGCCAGGACCATCTGTGGAGGGTCCCGCTAGCGATCCACGCGCTGTGGTCCGAATACCTCCTCTATCTGCGTCCACACAACGAAGAGGGCTGGGATCTGATTCTTTACGCCGTGCCCACCGACAGGGTGCACCGTGATTGATGTGACCTCCGGAGAAGTGGCCCCTCCCCAGTGTTGAGATTCCAGTCACTGACGGAGTGGCGCCACTGGCGGGCACGGGGGGAAGGGTCGCTCCGACTACTCAGTTCGTCTCCTTTCTCATCGCCGCCACTTGGCGTCTTCGCCGCCGACCCCGAGTCCGCCAACGCCCATCCAGTGGTCATCGCCCTGGAGCACCTCTCTCCTACGCAGGTGACCTCGCTGCTCCGCCCGCAACGTGTGCTCCAATCCCGGGGTGTGCCGGTGGTCGTAATAGCGCCCGTGCTCAGCGCACCCGAACTGATGCAACAAGGACTGACGCTCAGGAGTGGCATCTGTTCTGAGCCGTCGGCGACCGACCCGATCCCGTCGGCGGTGCTCGCTACGTCGCACTGTTCGGGAGCTGGACAGCTCGCGTGGCGCCTGGCAACCGTGGCCAAGGTCCCGTTCATCGTGGTGCAACACGGCGTGGTCACCCCGTTCGCCCCTCCACTCCCGCAGAACGCACACCTGTTCGCCTGGAGCGGGTGTGACGCCTACTTCTGGGCTTCGGGGCGGCGTGACGTCTCCACCACCGTCGTCGGAAGCCAGATCCTGTGGGAAGCAGACCAGTCCAGAGCAGATACAACCTGCAGCAACGAGCCGATCTGCTTTCTCGGACAGCTCCACGGTCCAGAACTGCCGCGACACACCACGATGCAGACGGTCACGGAACTCGCGCGCCGAGGCCCGCTGGTCTACCGCCCACATCCGGACGAATCCGACCTCAGCAGCAAATTGACGCATTCGATGTGGAGCAGGCAGGGGATACCGATCAGCACGTGCGCGCCGAATCTCGGCAGTCTCCGAGGACCGATTGCAGGCATCTTCTCGACCGGCATCCTCGAGGCGGCTGCCGGCGGGATCGCTTCCTATGGGTACTGCGTGCACCCGCCCCGATGGATCTCTGAACTCTGGCACCGGTACCAGATGGCGCCACTGGGTGAGTCACGGCCCACCGAGGTCGCCATCGAGGTCAACGAGCCGGCCAGCGTGATCGCCGATGGAGTGGAGGCGTTGACGTGATCGTGACCGAGGGCTCTCCATACCTAGCGGTCATCCCCGCCCGAGCGGGATCGAAACGGGTGCCCGGAAAGAACATCCGTCCGGTTGCGGGCCGTCCCCTGCTCGCCTGGTCCATCGAGCATGTTCGTCGGTGCAACACCCGCATGCGGGTTCTGGTGAGTACAGACGACCCCAGGATCAGGGACCTGGCGCTCGAGGCCGGTGCCGAGGTGCCCGAGTTACGACCAAGGAGTCTGGCCACTGACGAGTCCCCCACCGAGCCGGCCATACTCCACGCCCTCGACTCCCTCTCGGGAGGCGGAGCGATCGAGCACGTAATCCTCCTCCCTCCGACATCGCCAATTCGCGACGACGGAACGATCGACGCAGCCGTCGCCTTCTACGAGACCTCTGATTCGGACTGCCTGGTCAGCGTGAGCCAGGAGAGCCCCCTCCTGTGGCGAGGCACCCCCACCCAGCCCGTAGCCCTGTACGACGTCTCCGACCGACCTCGACAGCAGTGCGTGGCCGAGGAGTCCCGCTGTTTCAGGGAGAACGGCAGCATCGTCATCACTTCCGTTCCCGCCCTGAGGAAGACGGGTAACCGATTGGGCGGAAGGGCCGTGATGTACGTTATGAACGCTCACGAGGGTATCGACGTGGACAGCGAGTATGATCTCTGGATGGCAGAGCAATGGTTACGGAGTACACATGCTGATTGAACGCGACATTTGTCGCTACACCGTGACAACCGATGAATCGGTCGAGCAGGCACTCCGACAGATCACCCACAACGGTCGGAGGACAGTGTTCTGCGTCGAGCCCTCCGGGGTGCTGGTGGGGGTTGTCACCGACGGGGACTTCCGTCGTTGGCTACTGGCCAACCCCGGTACATCACTGTCCAGTCCGGCGGTGACCGTGGCCAATCGATCGTTCATCTCCGCACGATTCGGAACGGGCCATCAAGAGATCGAGCCACTGTTCACCGATGGGGTGCAATTGGTCCCGTTGCTCGACGACTTCAATCGCCTCGTTGCCGTGGCGAGGCCCAGGACCCGTGGTATCTGGATCGGCGACCGACGGATCGACGACCATACGCCAACGTTCATCATCGCCGAGATCGGCATCAATCACAATGGAAGTGTCGACGCCGCAAAGCGTCTCGTCGAGGTGGCTGTCACCGCAGGCGCAGATTGTGCAAAGTTCCAGATGCGGGACATGAGCTCCCTGTACCGCAACTCTGGAGCAACCGGCGACCACCGTGAGGATCTCGGGCCTCAGTACACGCTGGACCTGCTCGACCGCTTCTCGCTCTCCACCGAGGAGATGCTCGAAGTCTTCGACGAGTGCCGCTCTGTCGGGATTATCCCCCTGTGCACACCGTGGGATCTCGAAAGTGCGAAGGTACTCGAGGAGTACGGGATGCCGGGATTCAAAGTCGCCTCGGCCGACCTCACCAACCACGCGCTGTTGACATACCTGGCCCAGTCCGGACGACCGATCATCATGTCGACCGGCATGTCGACTGAAGGAGAAATCGCCGAGAGTTCGCAATTGCTCCGCTCCGCTGGCGCCTCGTTCGCTCTGCTTCACTGCAACTCCACGTATCCGGCCCCCTTCAAGGACATCAACCTCCGCTATATGGACCGCCTAGCCGACATCGGTGACTGCCTGGTCGGATACTCCGGACACGAGCGAGGACACCACGTGGCAATCGCCGCCGTTGCCAGGGGCGCTCGGATCATCGAGAAGCACATCACGCTCGACCGGCGATCCGAGGGCAACGACCACAAGGTCAGCCTCGAACCCAACGAGTTGAGTGCCATGATCCGCCAGATCCGCAATGTGGAAGAGGCCCTGGGCACAAGCGCATCCCGGGCGATCACTCAGGGCGAGATGATGAACCGGGTGAATCTGGCCAAGAGCTTGGTAGCGCGAGTTGTCGTTGCTTCGGGTGACGAAATCACCGAGGAGGTCCTTGAGGTGCGGAGTCCCGGGCGTGGACTGCAGCCCAATCGGCGACATGCCCTCATCGGGAGATTCGCCACCCGGGACATGGCCCCAGGGGACTTCTTCTTCGAGAGCGACCTGTTCGATGCGTCGGTAGTGGCTAGGAACTATTCGTTCCGGCGCCCCTGGGGACTTCCGGTGCGGTACCACGACTTCCAGCAGCTGGCCGCGCTGTCGAATCCGGACTTCGTCGAGTTCCACATGAGCTACCAGGACCTCGATCTCGCAGTGGCGGACATGGTTCCTGATGTGATTCCCCTTGGTCTCGTCGTGCACAGTCCCGACTTGTTCCCCGGCGATCACATCTTGAATCTGGCCAGCGAGGACGACGAGTACTGGAAGCGTTCGATCAGTGAGCTCCAGCGGGTGGTCGACCTCACCCGAGAGCTCGCACCGCGATTCCAGGTGGAGGGAGAAACACTGATCGTTGCCAGCCTGGGTGGCTTCTCCACGGAGGCACCGATGCGCTCCAGCGAGAAACCCCGACTCTACGAGCGGGTTGCGGCTGCCCTCGACCAGATCGATGCCGATGGCGTCGAGATCATCCCACAGACGCTCCCCCCGTTCCCCTGGTACCTGGGCGGACAGCTCTACTGCAATCTCTTCGTCGATCCTGTGGACACGGTGGAGTTCGCACGCACCTATCGGCGTCGCCTTTGTCTCGATGTCGCCCACACCAAGCTTGCGTGCAATCACCGGCAACTCTCCTTCTCCGATGCTGTCGAATTGCTGGCACCGGTGGCAGCGCATCTTCACGTGGTGGATGCAGGGGGCCTCGACGGCGAGGGCTTCCAGATCGGTGAAGGGGAAGTGGACTTCCGGGTCTTCTCTCATCAGGTCGACCGCCTCGCACCCAAGGCGAGCTTCATCCCCGAGATCTGGCAGGGACATCAGAACCTCGGCGAGGGCTTCTGGATAGCACTCGACCGCCTCGAGCGTTACCTTTGAGCAGCACCCCTGGTGAGCGATCAATCACCTTCGCTCCCGAATTTGATCTCAGCGGCCGGGTCATCCTGCTCACCGGTGCAGCAGGCCAGATCGGCTCGGAAGTAGCCGATGCCTACCTGTCTTATGGAGCAACCGTCGTCCTGAGCGACGTACATGAGCCAGCCGAGATGGCTGCTCGAGCCCAGCAGTTGGCAGATTGCCACGACAACGCTGCTACCCTCGGCCTCCAGCTCGACGTGCGTGCTCCGGAATCGGTCGATCGGGCGTTCGATGCCATCGACTCCACCTTCGGGCGGCTCGACATATTGGTCAACAACGCAGCCATCGATGCGAAGTTCGATGCAAACGAGACGCTGGTGGAGCCCACCCGCTTTGAGGAATACCCCCTTGAGCTTTGGGAGCGATCTGTCGACGTCAACCTGACCGGACTGCTCCGGGTGACACAGAGCGCATTGCGAAGAATGCTGGCCCAGAGGTCTGGGAACATCATCAACGTCGCTTCGTCCTACGCATTGGTCTCGCCCAATCAGAGCCTCTACGACTTTGGTGCGCCGGGAGGACAGACGTTCAAGCCGGTGGACTATGTCGGGACAAAGTCATCGATCCCGAATCTGACCCGCTACCTGGCCACGCTGTACGGGAGCGAGAACATCCGTTGTAATGCGATCGTGCCGCATGGAATCGACAATCACCACGCCGAGCCGTTCCGAAAGAATTTTGCCCGATTGTCACCTATGGCCCGACTCTGCCGGGTCGAGGAGCTTCGAGGGCCTTTCGTCTTTCTCGCCTCTGACGCATCGAGCTACATGACCGGCTCGGTCCTCGTGGTCGATGGTGGATGGACCGCATGGTGACCGATATAAGTTGATCTGGCTGATCCTCGGTCCGACTAGCCCTCCGCCTCACCGGAGATCCTGAGCTTGACCCGTTTCCATCGATGTTCGGATGGCCGACGCAGTCCGCAGTGTGTCGACTGCGTGAGCGAAGTCGACGGTGACGGACCTCTCGCCCCGAGCCGCCGCCAGAAACTCGCTCATTTCCTTCAGAAACAGCTCAGAGCGGCTGAACTCCGGGTACTCGTCATGCTGAACGATGTTCCCGGCATTGTCAGTCACGGTCGTTGAAGGATTACGTAGGTCGACGTGAATGGACGCATCCTCACCGACGACGCGGCACGTCCGGCGCGGGGGGCGCTGCAGGTAGTCGAGATGGAGGCGCACGGCTAGTGGGTGCCCTTGGAAGTCCTGGGCCAGGAGGGCGCTGACACTGTCCTCCACGTCGATCTCGAGGTTCCCAATCCGACCTCCCATTGCGAAGACTCGGGTTGGAACCCCGAAGAGCCACTGCAAATAGTCGAGCTCGTGGATCTGTGTGAGAAGTACCCCCCCACCCAGATCCCTTCGTGCTGCGTACGAGCTGCGGTAGTCCTCGTAGGGGTGGTATGACGGCAGGTACTCGGCCTGCTCAACATCCACGGTTATCAGTTGACCCGGGACACCCTGTCTCACCAATCGCTCGAGGTCGATCAGCGATGGGTGGAACCGCAATTGGCAGCCGACGGCCACTGTCGCCCCTCGATCAACGATGAGGTTCGCCAGCTCCGCAACACCATCCATGTCATGAGAGATGGGCTTCTCCACGAACACGGCCGACCCCGCCAGGACGGCAGCTTCGACGAAGCGCAGATGCAGACTCGTCGGGGTGCTCACGACCACGATGTCGGGTCGCCCGGCCAGTGCCTCGTCGAGATCGAAGAAGACTCCCCCGTCACAATCGGCATCTGGCCTCTGCTCCGAGCGATCCAGCTGATCGGTGACCACAAAGCCCGATGGCCGGGATCGCAGTGCCGACAGCACGAGTTCATCCCCGAGGAGCGTCCTCAGATTCCGAGCATGGCGCTGTCCGATCGAGCCGAGCCCCACCACGAGGGCGTGCACAGTCACGGTCGGACCTCGGAGCAGTGCGGCCGGCCAGTGCGATTCGAGCGTCCGGGGCATGGGGGGCCGCCCCGATCCCCGCAGGTGAGACAGTTGTGACGTTTCGCTCCCATGCGCCCCAAAACCGTAGCTCAGATCCCGTTGCCCAGGACAGGTCCTAAGATGATGCATCAATGCCACCTCCAAGCCATCCTGCACGTGACGCCGATCAACCCGCAGCTCCCGCACCTACCAGGCCGCCCAGCCAGGTAGCGGTTGCCCTGAACGGGGGCGCACAACGGGAAGAAGTCCGGCAAGAGCCGGATGACGACCCGAACGTCGACGACGGACCAGAGCCGGGTGCTGATTCTGATGCTGAGCCGTCGGTTGCGGCCCTCCGAGCCGAGATACTCGAGAAAGTCGCCCAGTATGCCGAGAAGCGCTGGCCGACCCCGACCTACGTTCCCGGCAAGACGCCTGCCCCTTACGCCGGTCGCGTCTTCGATGAGCGGGAAGTGGTGACGTTGGTCGATGCGAGCCTCGACTTCTGGCTCACCAGTGGACGGTTCTGCAGGCAGTTGGAGAATGGTCTCGCCGACTATCTAGGGGTTGCAGAGTGTCGACTGGTCAACTCGGGATCGTCGGCCAATCTTCTTGCCTTCTCCACGCTCACCTCTCCCCGGCTCGGGGAGCGAAGGGTGAGGCCTGGTGACGAAGTGATCACCGTGGCTGCCGGCTTTCCAACCACGGTGGCCCCAGCCATCCAGCACGGCGTCGTGCCGGTCTTCGTCGATGTGGACCCCCGCTACGACAACGTGGACACCAGCATGCTCAGCGAGGCGCTCAGTGATCGCACCAAGGCCGTCATGATCGCCCACACCCTGGGCAATCCCTTCGACATCGATGCCGTGCTCGACTTCTGCGACACGCACAAGCTTTGGTTGGTTGAGGACAACTGTGACGCCCTGGGTTCGGAATACACCACCCGCCGTGGAACCGAGCCCGTTACCCGACGGACAGGAACTTTCGGACACCTGGCAACCAGCAGTTTCTATCCGGCTCACCAGATGACAACCGGTGAAGGTGGGGCGGTCTATACCGACGACGAAGAACTGGCAGCGATCGCCGAATCCATCCGCGATTGGGGACGAGACTGCTATTGCCAGCCTGGTCGCTCGAACACCTGCGGCAAACGCTTCGGCTGGTCACTCGGAACGCTCCCGAAGGGCTACGACCACAAGTACACGTACTCCCATTTCGGATACAACCTGAAGATGACCGACATGCAGGCTGCGGTCGGTGTTGCCCAGCTGGAGAAGTTGCCGTCGTTCGTCGAGGCCCGAAGACGGAATTTCGAGTACTTTCACCGACGTCTGTCTCAGTTCAACGATGTGCTGCGACTTCCCAGTCCTACGCCGCATTCCACGCCGAGCTGGTTCGGGTTCCTTATTGTCGTCGAACCAGGCACATCGGTGACCAGGGATGGCCTTGTGGCCGCCCTGGAAGGTGCCCGGATCCAGACTCGGATGCTCTTCGCCGGCAACCTGGTGCGGCAGCCCTGCTTCGACAACATGCGGGAGTCGGGGACAGGATTCCGGCAGATCGGAGATCTGCCAAACACCGACAGGCTGATGAACGATGCATTCTGGTTCGGCGTCTACCCGGGCATGACCGAGGTTCATCTCGACCACATCTGTTCCACGATCGAAGACCACCTCGCCGAGCACGGCGTGACATGACCGTTCCAGTGCTCCGATGACTGCCGAGCAATCCGACCTCGCCGCGTTCTCCGGCAAGTCCGTCCTGGTCACCGGACACACCGGATTCAAGGGATCATGGCTGGCCCTGTGGCTGCACCGGCTCGGCGCCAGCGTTACCGGCTACGCACTCGACCCGCCGGGCAAGCCGAACCACTTCGAGGCGGCCGGGGTCGCCGGGCTCCTGGCCGACGACGTCCGCGGGGACATCCGAGACGCCGAGATGATGGCCGACGTCGTCCGCCGCTCCGAGCCCGACGTCATCTTCCACCTGGCCGCCCAACCCATCGTCCGGGCCAGCCTGGTCGAGCCCCGGTACACGTTCGATGTCAATGTGGTAGGTACGGCATCGGTACTGGATGGGGTGCGATCGGCCGGCCAGCCGTGCACGGTGGTGGTCATCTCCAGCGACAAGTGCTACCGGAACGACGGCCAGGTGTGGGGCTTCCGCGAGAGTGATCCATTGGGTGGCCACGACCCCTATAGCGCCAGTAAGGCCGGCACAGAGTTGGTCGTCGACTCCTATCGATCCTCGTTCTTCCCGATCGACCGACTGGCCGACCACGGGGTGCGGCTGGCCTCGGCCCGGGCCGGCAACGTTATCGGCGGGGGCGACTGGGCCGACGACCGTATCGTCCCCGACGCCATGCGCGCGCTGGCTGCCGGCGCCGATCTGATCGTCCGCAAGCCAGGCTCCACCCGACCCTGGCAACACGTGCTCGAGCCGTTGTCGGGCTACCTGGCCCTGGCCGAGCGCCTGCTCTCCAACGACACTCCGGCCCGGTGGGCCGACGCCTGGAACTTCGGCCCTCAGCCTGTGGACGAGGCCACAGTGGCCGATCTGGCCACGGCCATCGTCACCGCCTGGGGGTCCGGCCGGTGGACCTCGCTGGCCGGGTCGAGCTCGGAGATCGAGGCCACCACGCTGCGCATTGCCATCGACAAGGCGATCTCCCTCCTCGACTGGAAGCCCCGCTGGCACCTTTCCGAGACGGTGGAGCGTACGGTCCACTGGTATCGGGAGTACTACCGCCACCCCGACGGCTCCATGCAGGAGCACAGCGTGGCCGACATCGAGGCCTACTGTGCCCCTGCTCCCAGCACGCATGCCGGGTAGCCCACCCGGGACTTCGTCCCCCCTCGCCGTGGTGGTGGCCCCGGGACTGGACGCGATCGACGGCACTGTGGAGCGTCACCTCCGGGCCATGGCCGACCACCCCGAGCTCACCCTCTCAATCTCCATCCGCTTGGGGTGCGAGACCAGCTCCTCCTCCGTGCTGGGCCGGTGGCTCCCCGAGGACACTTCGGGTCCGACAATGGGTGTGGCGGACGGACGGTCCCTGGCCGAGGCGCTCTTGGTGACAGGTGGTGACCCGACCCCCGTCCCGTCGGTCGTGGCGGTTCGGGCCGCCTCTCTCGACGGGAGTGCGCTCCCGCGCCCTTGGTCCGACCCGGGCGGCGCGGACCCCCGTCCGGCCGAGTGGTACCGATGGATGGTCGGGCTCCTCGTCCAGGGTCCTGCCTGGCTCGACCCCGAGCCCGGCTTCGAGGGGACCAGCTCGAACGACGGCCGTGCGCTCTGGGAACAGTGGCCG
>Ga0182010_10000560_pt1 | contig 20941 bp, 19 predicted proteins | sample 611E1MmetaG_FD_120488 | JGI IMG/M metagenome (GOLD analysis project Ga0182010, IMG submission 120488) | Permafrost microbial communities from Stordalen Mire, Sweden - 611E1M metaG | ecosystem: Environmental > Terrestrial > Soil > Wetlands > Permafrost | place: Sweden: Stordalen | collected...
ATTATCAGTCATAACAGCAGTTTTATTATTTCCGAATTACTCTCAAAGTCAATCAGCTATGAAACAGAAAGAGTTAATTATTTTTCACGCAGGCTCCCTTTCGGTGCCTATAAAACAGATCGCTCAGGAGTATGAGAAGAGAAATCCTGACACAAAAATATTCCTGGAATCATCCGGAAGCCTGGTATGTGCCAGGAAAGTAACTGAGCTTAAAAAACCTTGTGATATTATAGCATCATCAGATTATTTTGTCATAAATGAACTCCTTATTCCTGATTATGCAAGCTGGAGCATCAGATTTGCTACCAACGAGATAGTTATTGCGTATCAGGAAAAATCAAAACATTCAAAAGAAATCAATTCTGATAATTGGATGGATATCCTTATGAAGAAAGATGTAATTTATTCAAGGTCAGACCCTGATTCAGATCCCTGCGGCTATAGAACTGTTTTTACATTTATGCTTGCTGAAAAGTTCTACGGGAAACCGGGTCTGGCATCAGCATTAATTTCTAAAAATAAAGAATATATCCGTCCTAAAGAGGTTGATCTTGTAGCATTGCTTGAATCAAATGCTATCGATTATATGGTTCAGTATAAATCAGTTGCAATTCAGCATGGATTTAAATTCATTGAACTTCCAAAAGAAATTAATCTTTCTGATCCCTCAAAAGTCGGTATTTATTCAACCGTTAGTACTGAGGTGGCAGGAGATAAGCCGGGAGCAAAGATGAAAGTTACCGGAGATTATATTAATTACAGTCTGACCATACTTGACAATGCAACTCAGAAAGAAGCAGCTGTAAGTTTTATAGATTTTCTGCTGAGTCCTGAAGGTTCGGCTATTTTCAAAAAGAACGGACAGGAGCCGCTTGTACCGCTTATCGCCGAGCCTGTTATGAAGCTACCTCCACAATTGTTAAAATATTTTTCAAGAGCTGTTCAGAATTGAGTCTTTCAATGAACCGGAAAAGCATTTTTAGCTGGCTCGTGATGATCTTGTCATCATTGGTATTGTTATTTATAATAGCACCCCTTGCCGGTATGTTTTTTCATACTGGGGGAACGCAGTTTCTGGAAACTGTCAGAGATAAAGAGGTTCAACAGAGCGTATGGTTAACCCTCTGGGTTTCATTTGCCGCAACTTTTATATTCTCTTTTGGGGCAATTCCGTTTGCCTGGTCACTGGCCCGTAAAAAACTGCCGGCAAAGAATCTGATTCAGGGTATAATAGATCTTCCGATAGTGCTTCCCCACACGGCAGCCGGTATTGCACTTCTGGGCTTTATTTCACGGGATGGTATTTTAGGGAAAGCCGCCTCACTTGCAGGACTTAATCTGGTAAATCATCCGGCAGGAATAGCACTGGCAATGGCATTTGTGAGTCTGCCATTCCTCATAAATGCGGCACGTGACGGTTTTGAGGCGGTACCCGAAAGACTTGAAAAAGCAGCTCTTAACCTTGGAGCAAGTCATATGAAGGTTTTTTTCACTATTTCCCTTCCCCTGGCATGGCGCAGCATTACAACAGGGTTTGTTATGATGTTCGCAAGAGGAATGAGCGAATTCGGCGCAGTTGTTATCATTGCATATCATCCAATGACAGCTCCTGTTCTGATCTACGAAAGATTCAGTTCGTACGGACTTAATTATGCGCGGCCGGCTTCTGTATTTTTTATCCTTATTGCCTTGTTGTTTCTAATTGGATTGAGACTACTTTCTTTAAAAAGAAAAAAGAAAAATATAAATATTGATGCTCAGACTGATTAATATCAACCGCCGACTTGGTGATTTTGCACTGACTGATATAAACCTTGAGGTATCTGATGGGCAGTACTACGTTCTTCTGGGCAGATCAGGATCAGGGAAAACCCAGCTTCTGGAACTTATCGCAGGACTGGAGCATCCTGATAGCGGAAGAATAATTCTTGAAAATGAAGATATTACAAGACAGAAAATTCAGAACAGGAAAGTCGGCATTGTATTTCAGGATTACGCAGTATTCCCACATATGACAGTTTTCGGAAATATAGCCTACCCTCTCCGAGTAAGAAATGAAACAAAAAAAGATATTGCAGAAAAGGTAGAAAATGCAGCAGCTGCAATGAATATCGATCATCTTCTGGAACGAAGCACGGAAAAACTTTCGGGCGGTGAAATGCAGAGAGTGGCACTGGCACGAACTCTTATAACCTCTCCGCGACTCCTTCTGCTTGATGAACCGCTCTCTTCTCTTGACACCTCATTGAAAGACGATCTGAAGCGGTTGCTGCGTAAACTGAATAAAGCAGGACAGACAATAATCCATGTAACCCATGATTATGGTGATGCAATAAGTCTTGCCAAAAGAGTAGGTGTTATTCATAACGGAAAAATTATCCAGGAGGGTTCTGTGAATGAGGTATTTAATAACCCGGCAAATCGTTTTGTGGCACGTTATGCCGGTATCAGGAATTTCTTCAGAGTAGATATAGCAGGTGAGGATGGCTCATTATCAGGAGTGACTGAACATAATACGCGATTCAGGATAGATGGGAAAGCCAATGTCAGAGATAGTCTTCTTCTTATCAGGAATGACTCTATTGTAATTACATATGAAAAGCCTACAGATGTGAATCTTAACTCGTTCAGAGGGAAAGTGACTGAAATAATACCTTCGGAATATGGTATGGAAGTAACTATTGACGCCGGTGATTTTTTTTATGCTGATGCCCCTGCCTCTGAAATAGATAAACTTAGTCTTACCGAAGGAAAAGAAGTATGGGTGAGCTTCCCGTCAAAAGCTATTGTTGTCATAAGCGGGAATTAATTAGTTTATTAACCATGCGAATGTTATGAACAGAGAAATGATAACTTTTGAAGAGGCTTACAGTATTGTCATGGAATCCGGCTGTAAGACGAGATCCGAGACTATTCCGTTCAATACTGCCAGTCAACGGATTCTTGATGAGGATATCATGAGTGACATAGATATGCCGCCATTTAACAGGTCGGCCGTCGATGGGTATGCCTGTCACAAAGCAGACATTGACAAAGATCTGGAATTTGTTGAAATCATTGCCGCAGGGAAGGAACCATTGCATAAGGTAGGAAAGGATCAATGTTCAAAAATTATGACCGGCGCAATTGTCCCTGAAGGTTGTGATATGGTAGTTATGATTGAACAATCAGCAGTCCTGCAAAATGGAAAGATCAGATTATCCTTAACTGATCCCAAATCAAATATTTCATTAAAAGCGGAAGATGTAAGAAGGGGAGATATAGTATTAAAGAAAGGGAAACTCATTCAGCCTCAGGATATTGCCATAATGGCTTCTGTTGGACATACTGCAGTGTTTGTTAAAAAGAAACCGGTTGTTGGCATAATTAGCACAGGTGATGAACTGATTAACCCTTCAGGCTATCCCAGAATTTCACAAATAAGGAATAGTAATGCCTATCAGCTGGTTGCCCAGGTTGAGAGAGCAGGTGGAATAGGGATTGATTATGGAATTGCCCCTGACAATGAAAAAATCACTCAGGAAATAATTGAAAAAGCGATCATTAAAAGTGATATAGTAATAATTACAGGCGGCGTATCACTTGGTGATTTTGATTTTGTGCCATTAGTCCTGGAACAGATTGGCGTAAAGATATTATTTGATAAGGTGAATGTTCAGCCGGGAAAACCAACAACCTATGGAATACATTCCAACGCAGTTGTCTTTGGTCTTCCCGGGAATCCGGTATCTTCATTTATTCAGTTCGAGATGCTGGTGAGACCTCTCATAAACAGGATGATGGACTATAATTGGATACCTGTGGAGAATAAGCTACCTTTGGCAACTGATTATGAAAGAAAATCTGCTTTCCGAAAGGGTTTGATCCCTGTATATATCAATAATGTCAAAGAGGTTGTACCGGCAGAATTTCACGGATCTGCCCATCTGGCAGCTCTATCAAATGCTGAAGGGATCATCGTTTTGAATCCCGGAATTAAATCTTTGAAAAAAGGAGAGATTGTGAGTGTTCGACAGATTTGACCGTAATATTAACTATCTGCGTATATCTGTTACAGACAGATGTAATTTGCGCTGCACATATTGTATGCCTGAGGAAGGGATTCAACTTTTTCATCATGGTGAGATATTGTCTTTCAATGAAATTGTTGGATTTACCAAAGCAGCTGTTTTGAATGGAGTAACTAAAGTGAGAGTAACGGGAGGAGAACCGCTTGTAAGAAAGGGAATTACAGCACTGGTGAGGATGCTGTCTGATATTCCGGAAATCAAAGATCTTTCAATGACAACAAATGGCTCTCTGCTCAAACAGTTTGCAAAGGAACTTAAATCGGCAGGTCTTCAAAGAGTTAACATAAGTCTTGATACGGTTGATCCTGAAAAATTCAGGACTATTACACGTAACGGAAATCTTGATGATGTCTTTGAAGGGATAATCGCTGCGAATCAGGCAGGACTCACTCCGGTTAAGATTAATTGTGTTATCAAAGCATCAAAAGAAGAGGAAGATGCTCAGGAAGTAACAAAATTTTGCTTAGATAATAATCTGGAAATAAGATATATACGTCAAATGGACCTGGTCAGAGGTCACTTTTCAGTTGTCGATGGTGGAACAGGTGGTGACTGCTCAGTATGCAACAGGTTAAGGCTCACCTCAAACGGCAAGCTCAAACCATGTCTTTTCAGCACTATGGAATTTGATATCCGGCAACTTGGTTATGAAGAAGCAATCAGACTTGCAATAGGATTAAAACCTGAATGCGGAACCAAAAACGAAAAAGGAGCATTTTATAATATAGGAGGATGATTAATATGGATAAGCTGACACATACAGACAGTAAGGGACGGGCAATCATGGTCGATGTTGGTGAAAAAGAGATTCAACTCAGAATCGCAAAGGCAACCGGGCATATTTCACTCGCTCCTGAGACTATCAGGCTTATAGGAGAAAATCTTCTGAAAAAGGGTGATGTATTGACTGTTTGCGAGCTTGCAGGAATCTCCGCAGCCAAAAAGACCGCTGATCTAATCCCGCTTTGCCATAATATTGTTCTTGATAATGTAAAAGTCAGCGCTGTCGCCGACAAAACAGGAGTTCAAATTATAAGCGAAGTCCGGTGTTCAGGGAAGACAGGAGTTGAAATGGAAGCTCTGACGGCTGTAAGTGTCGCTCTTCTTACTGTGTATGATATGTGCAAGGCAGTCGACAAAAAAATGATAATTGATAGTATCAGTCTCACCGAAAAAACTAAAAAATGAATCTTCCTGAAAAATTTGAGATACTGGTTATTACACTTAGCGACAGGGCTTACAGGGGCGAGTATGATGATCTCAGCGGACCAAAGATCAAAGAAATGATCACACATTTCTTTCAGTCGGAAGGATGGCCATTCAATATTAATTCAAATCTGATACCCGATGATGCTGATAATTTAAGGGATCATTTGCTCAAGGCTGCAGAAAACAGCTGCAATATCATTATAACTACCGGAGGAACAGGCATTGGTCCAAGGGACATTACGATTGAGACAGTTAAGCCATTGCTGGTCAAAGAGATTCCGGGGATAATGGAATTCATAAGAATCAGATATGGAGCTGAAAAGCCGAATGCTCTTTTGAGCAGGGGAGTAGCAGGGATTATAGGTAAATCACTGATTTATACTTTGCCGGGATCTGTCCGAGCTGTTGAAGAGTACATGAATGAGATCCTAAAAACTCTTAAGCATACTATTTTTATGCAGTTTGGAATTGACAGACACTTCAATGATTAATTTGAGAGCTTGTTCAGCGTATTAGCTTTCATAGTTCCAATTACCCTGTCATAGCGATCCCGGGGATTCCTGTAATATACAAGAACAATGTAATCATTCTCGGTTTCATAATGACTGCCCTCGAACTGAGATGCAGTACCATTAGTTTCTCCCTCTTTCAGGAAAACATATTCATAGTTATACCAACCTTGCTTAAGAAGCATATTAGCCTCATATGCCTTATTGACTGGATTATACGTCATGAGGTTGTTTTTATTGAAAGCCCAGTTGTTAAGGTTACCGGAAATGTACATTCTGCCTCCGGGAATAACCTGATCAGATGGGAGCGTAAAATAGACATAAACATAGTCACTCTCGGTATCAGGTTTGTGGCCTTCCTGAAAAGCAATATAGTAATTCCCGTTAAAATCCTGTGAGTAGAAATATGGTTTAAACTCTCTGTTTTCTCCAGGCTGAAGATAAACATTGTAGTTTGGAGGGAGGTAATCTATTCTTTTTACATATTCAGTCTGATAACGGATACTTTTTATGTCAAAATAACGGAATTCATTACCGCCCATGAATATGTTCTTATCAGATAAAGAATTGTATTTAAGCTCATTATCTCCGTTGAAGTCTGGTTTGAGATTTCTTTTTGCATTATCCCACCTTCCATTCTGAAGAATGAAAGCATATACATTTCGATATGGGTCATTCAGATCGAGACCGGTATAATTTATAACGAAATCCACCTGCTGATGGGTATTATTTTCCTTGGTCATTTGAGGCCTGTGAGCCGTAATACTGATTTTAGCGGCATCTTCTGTCACGATAAACCGCTGGGTTATAACCGGTTCATCAGGTTTATCAGGAGGATAGACTTCAAGTATATAGTTGCCTGACAGTTTTATGCTTACCCTGTCATTTGGAACAAGAAGTTTATAATGAATATAATTGACAGTTGTATTGAAGGAATTGCCATAATCTTCTATAGGGTTTTCTGCATTCCCGTTCAGGTAATCGTTAGGAAAAATATCGGATCTTTTCCAGTCTTTATCACAATGGATGAAGGTATAATAATACGTTTCGGGCTGATCCCCAATCAAATCAAAATTCAAAACTAATTTATCAGGACTATTAAGCTTAATTATAGGATATGAAAGATTCCAGCCATCCTTGTATATTTGTACCGTTTTGATCTTATCATTATAGGTATGGTTTGAGAAAAGGATTGAATCAGGATATGTTTGTTGTCCCTTAGCTGAAAAGGTTATGAAAATGCAGGCAAAAAGCAGAATATATCTCATCTGAGTATGGTTGATCTGATAGATTAAAACTTTAAAAACAGGGAATTGTTGTATCAAAGATAATAAGAGGAATTATAATATTTTGAAGGAGAAAATATTTTATGTAAGATTGCACAGGTATACGGAGTAAAAAAACTATAACATAAAATCATGATTAATAAATTATTGACTGGCTTTTTATTGACTGGATTAATTTTATCCGGTTGCAGGGAAACCAAACCTGTGTTTGCAAATTTCACCGGTTATGCCCAGGGCTCGACATATAGTATTGTTTATGAAAATAAGAAAAATATGGACCCTGCAGAACTAAAGCAAAAAGTTGAAAAGATTCTTAGTAATTTTGACATGTCATTATCCAATTATAAGGATTCCTCAATTATTTCCAGAATAAACAGAAATGAAGATGTTATTCCTGATTCATTTCTAACGGAAGCATTCAGAAGATCTGTTGAAATATCGGCACTGACTGACGGCGCTTTCGATATAACGGTAGGACCTCTCGTAAAAGCATGGGGATTTGGTCCTGATGCTCATAAAACCTTTACAGAGGCAAAACGGGACAGCTTGTTAAAACTTGTCGGGATGGACAAAGTATCAATGGTAAATGGAAAGCTTGTAAAATCTAATCCGAACATCTTATTTGACTTTAACGCTATTGCGCAAGGATATTCGGTAGATGTGGTATCTCATTTTTTCGACGGTCTGGGTATTAAAAATTACCTTGTCGAGATAGGAGGAGAGGTGAGGGCAAAAGGGGAAAAAGCGGGTAAACTATGGAGAATTGGTATCGATAAGCCTGAGGATAATAACATGACCCCCGGCCAGTCACTTCAGGCTATAATCAGGCTATCTGATAAATCTATTTCTACATCAGGTAATTACAGAAAATTTTATATTGAAGATGGCATTAAATATTCCCATGAAATCAATCCAAAAACAGGCTATCCTGCTAAAAACACCCTTCTAAGTGCTTCTGTTATAGCTGATGATTGTGCCATGGCTGATGGTCTGGCAACAGCCTTTATGGTGATGGGGAAAGAAAAGACAATTGAATTTCTTCGGATTCATCCTGAATATGAGGCTTTTCTGGTCTATTCTGATGAAACCGGGAACTTTAACACCTGGGCTTCTGTAAAGATAAAAGGCGATCTTTCAGAATCTGACAGTAATAAATAACCTCTAATTTCAGGTTATTTAAACAACATAGGCCTTAGATTGTTTCTAGTCTCAGTAAGACCTTTAATCATATTGACTTCATGAAACAAAACAATCATCAAACAGAACCAATTTTGACCGGGGAGAGTATTGGAATGAAAGAGATCAAAAATCAATCAGGACAAGAATTTAATAAAGAGAGTATACTGGCAGACTTCCGAATGGCTAATCTTAGCAGAAATCTGAGTGTTATCGGCCGACGTGAGGTCCTCACCGGAAAAGCAAAGTTCGGCATCTTCGGAGACGGTAAAGAGATTATTCAGCTGGCTCTGGCAAAACAATTCAGAAACGGAGACTGGCGATCGGGATATTACAGGGATCAGACATGGATGATGGCAATGGGGCTTTATGACTCACTTGAGTTCTTTCATCAGTTGTACGGGAACACGGATAATCAGTTTAATACAGGAAGCGGCGGAAGAGTTTTCAACAACCACTTTTGCGTACCTAATATCAATCCTGACGGATCATGGAAGGATCTGACAAAACAAAAAAACTCTTCAGCTGATATTTCTCCAACAGCCGGGCAAATGCCGCGGTTGCTCGGATTAGCCTATGCATCCAAGTTATTCAGGCAAAATAAAGATCTGCAGCAATTTACAACACTATCGCTTAAAGGAAATGAAGTGGCATTCGGATCTATTGGCGATGCCAGTACTTCTGAAGGTTATTTCTGGGAAACAATTAATGCAGCCGGAGTTTTGCAGGTTCCCATGGCAGTTTCGATTTATGATGATGGATATGGCATATCTGTACCTAAAAAATACCAGACAACAAAAGGAAGCATTTCGGAAATTCTCAAAGGTTTTGAATCAGAAAAAGATAAACCGGGAATAAGGATTTTCAAGGGAAAAGGTTGGGATTATGCCGGATTAATAAAGCTTTATGAAGAGGGTATAGCAATATGCCGCGAACAGCACACTCCTGTAGTGTTTCATATTGAAGAAGTCACCCAGCCTCAGGGACATTCCACGTCCGGGTCGCATGAGAGATATAAAAGTGAAGAACGTATGAAATGGGAAGTCGAATTTGACCCCATAAAGAGGATGAGGGAATGGATACTCAAATCTGATATTGCACCGGCTGAAGAACTAGATAAACTTGAAGCAGAGGCTGATGAAGAAGCAAAGGAAGCCAGAAGGAAAGGATGGGAATCATTTCAGAATCCCATACGTATTGAACGGGATGCTCTGGTTAAAATCATTAATGATCGTTCCTGCAAATGCACTGAAAAGGCAAAAGAGGAGTCAGTCGATAGCTATAAAGAAGATTTAGAAAAAGTTCCGGCTCCTATCAGAAAAGACAATTTTGTCACTGCCCGTAAAATATTAAGAAATATTTGTCTGACATGTAAGAAATCGGAAAATCTGAACGAAGAGTTACATGGATGGCTAAACAGAAATTATGATGATGCCATAAAAGGTTATGATTCATTTCTATATAATGAAACTGCTACTTCTGTCCTTAATGTAAAACCTGTTGCTCCTGTTTATTCAGCAGATTCTCCTGAAGTGCCCGGACGACAGATCTTACACGATAACTACGACAAGCTTTTTTCAAAATATCCAAAGTTGCTGACTTTTGGTGAAGATACGGGAGGAATTGGTGGCGTTAATCAATCACTTGAGGGATTACAGAAAAAATTCGGCGAGCTCAGAATCACCGATACCGGTATCAGAGAAGCAACTATTCTTGGTCAGGGCCTCGGGCTGTCACTTAGGGGGTTGAGACCTATTGCTGAAATCCAGTATCTCGACTACCTTATGTATGCTCTCCAGATATTAAGTGATGATCTTGCAACAACACATTACAGAACTGCAGGAAGGATGCTTGCACCTCTGATTATAAGCACCAGAGGGCATCGCCTCGAAGGGATCTGGCATTCCGGGTCGCCAATGAGCATGCTGATAAATTCGGTAAGGGGCATCTATGTTTGTTCTCCCAGGGATATGACAAGAGCTGCTGGCTTCTATAATACTCTGCTTGAGGGAAAAGATCCGGCTATTGTTATTGAACCTCTTAATGGCTACAGGTTGAAAGAAAAAATGCCTGATAATATAGGAGAGTTTCGTCTGGAGTTAGGAATTCCAGAGATATTAAACCAAGGAACAGACCTGACAATTGTAACATACGGATCAACAGTCAAAATCGCAGCTGTGGCTGTAAAGCAGCTTGAAGCACATGATATATCTGTAGAATTAATTGATGTACAGACGCTTATTCCTTTCGACCGCAACAATATGATAGTTGAATCACTTAAAAAAACTAACAGGATACTTTTTTTGGACGAAGACCTGCCCGGCGGAACAACTGCTTATATGATGCAGAAGGTAATTGAGAAACAAGGCGGCTGGAAGTATCTTGACAGTCCTCCAAAAACTCTTTCAGCTAAAGAGCACAGACCGGCCTACACAACTGACGGAGACTATTTTTCCAAACCCAGTGCTGAAGATGTGTTCGATGTTGTTTACGAAATGATGAAGGAGACAGATCCGGAAAAATATTAGGATTTTAGAAACGTTGCATATTGTAGGGACGTTGCATGCAACAATTGTAGGGACATTGCTTGCAACGTCCCAACAATTGTTCAAACGTCCCTACAATTGTTAAATTGTAACCCCGATAATCCTCAGTAATGCCATCGCGGCTTCTTTTGGTCCGCTCGATTCATAGCCAGGTATCCCAAGTCTTGTCCTCATCTGTCCGACAAAAACATTATTTTTGAAGAATGAAGCGAAATATCTGGCTGCGATCTTATCATGAACATCTTTATATTCAGGAGGACCGAATATGTTTGCAAAGTAGGAGTGAACCAGTCCGCTTGAAGTTGTTGTTCCCTTGCTCATAACGGCGCCCTCACTGAAAATATCGAGTGCCCATTCCGGGGAAGTGAATTTTTCAATGACAGGATGTTCATTGTCAATCTCCTCATAATTATTGGCATAGAGAATATAGTCGATTTTATGACCTGCAATAACAGTCTCAAATTTCGTGACAGGGAAAACTATACGTGCATTGACCTGACTCGGGTTAAAAATGATTGAGCGGTCGAGATGTCCAAAAGCGTAGCCAGGCTGCAGATCATCGAGACGAAGGAATGCACCTATTTCAGTTCCATATCCGATAGGACACCCATCCTGATCGAGCTCAATAGAACCCATATCGTCAGCAATGATAGTAAGTTCACGGATGTATTTTTCAGCAAGAACCCTGAAGGCTTCAAGTGTTTCTGATTTTCCTGCACCTGTATCACCCATCATCAGTATGGTGGCTTCCTTATTACCCTGTAACAAGATCTTCACCATAGCTCCATGAAACGGCATGTTTTCCATCTTTATCACAATGGAGTTATGAAGAGTGAGGATCATCTTTTTTAGATAACCGAAATAAGCAAATTCAGGCCGGTCGGGAATAGCTCCAACGAAGATTTTGTTTTCATCGTCATCATAAAATACTGTAGAAAATTTTGCAAGTCCGTCAATAAGATTCCCGGGAACTCCATAAATAAAGAGAGCATCGGGTTTTTTCTCAAGATCCGAATCATCTGCCAGCTGGAATAGATTACACATTGAAAACCCAAGTTCAAAAAAATCAAGATGAAAGTAGACCATAATAAGAAGCTTACCTACTTTAGCCGGATAGCAAAGCCATTCACCGGGAGTTAAATTGACCAGATCAACAGGATTCTGATTGATCTTTTTGAAGTCTCCGGTTCGTTTATTCATCGGTTGCTGGATAACAAGCGGCGGATAGATAAGCATCTGGCGAATTACAGGCACACTGTTAAGTTTCTTATAATTTTCTCCCTGATATGCAATATCTTTTGGCAGTGAGATTACTGCCATCTCAGCACCTGCCGGAACCTGCCGGTAAACACTGGGATGACTGCCTGTAATATTTTCCTGAATATGTCTGTATACTGTTCTTATCAGATGGGTGAGCTGTTCAATTGTTTCATTGAAAGTACGATATGGTCTCTTATCAAGCCGGTCACCTTCTGAATCATTTATTATGAAACGGTCGAAATGGCGCCAGTAATCGTACAGGTATTCAACAAAACCTGCGAGTTTATCGAGATCTTTAAGAAATCTAATTGACTTATCATAGATATGAGGAACAACATTAGCTTCATATTTTACCAGCAATGACAGAGTCTTGACAAGATAGTCAACACACTCTTCATCAGGTTCACATGTTCCGAAAAATTCGAGCAGCGGTGAATTCTTTGTTCTGAGATTATTGAGGCAATGATCCAGCACCTGTCGAAATTTGTCACTCGCGAGCATCTCCTCTGCTGTTTCGCACATCCTTTCACGGATATTTAAAACAACTTTATTCCCTATTATACTTAAAGTACTTCTTTGCATACGATTATTTAACAATTGAGGTAAAAATATGATAATATTTAATTGAAGATAAGTTTTTACTTAATTATTTTTGCATAATATTTACAATCTAATTGTTATTTTGCATTATGCAACCGGAACTCGATTTATTTACAATATTGCCGGAAGATAAAATACCGGAGAAAGGCAAGATACTTATATCCGAACCCTTTCTTCCTGATACGTTTTTTAACCGGAGCATAGTATATTTAACAGACCATACACCGGAAGGTTCAGTTGGATTTATCCTCAATAAAAAGCTTGACTTACAGGTAGACGCAACTATCGAAGGTTTTGAGGGCTGGAATGAAAACCTAAGCATGGGCGGACCTGTTGCACCAGATACTCTGCATTATCTGCATAATCTCGGCGACTTAATCCCTAATAGTGTGTTGGTCGAAGGAAATATATACTGGGGGGGAGAGATTGATGTAATAAGGGATTTGATAAAGTCAAGGAAAATAAAACAATCCAATATCCGGTTTTTTCTGGGTTATTCAGGGTGGTCAGCAGGCCAGCTTGAACGGGAGCTTAAAGAAAACTCCTGGGTTATTGCAAAGGTCAATTCAAATATTGTCCTGAATACAAGGGGTGATGATATCTGGAAAAAGGTATTAAGAAGCTTCAAAAATAAATACAGGATGTGGGCTGATTTCCCCGATTCGCCTGAGATGAATTAGCAACTGATTTCCCATTGAATGACAACACTATATTATGAAGAGACAGGTCTTAGACCTGTCTCTTCTAATTTAATGACATTAGCAATGCAATATTCTGTAAACCAGCTCCTTCAACAGCTCCCCGGGTTCTGTACCAGGGTCACCGCAGCCTTTTGATTTCAAATCATAAGTTCGCAGCAAACTTATAATCTGCACTGTTTTTGAAACATTATATTTTGTTGCGGAGTTTTCATATTCTTTGACAAAAAATGGATTAACTTTAAGAACAGCTGCTACATTATTCTTTGATTTGTCAGTTAAATAATGATATGTCAGAAGCTTGCTGAAAAATCCAAATAAAGAGGCAATTGCGAGAGTAATGGGATTGTCTTTCGGATTATTGGCGAAATAATGAACAATCATATTCGCTTTGAGAATATTTTTTTCCCCGATGGCCTTCTGTAATTCAAAATTATTATAATCCTTGCTTATTCCTATATTCTTTTCAATTAATGCAGTAGTAATCGAAGGTTTCGCAGCCGGAAGCGTAATGATAAGTTTATCAAGCTCATTTACAATCTTGTGCAGGTCAGTTCCCAGGTATTCTGTAAGCATTGCACTGGCGCTGGGATCGGTTTTTATACCCTTCAGCATAAGGTATCTTTCAATCCATGCAGGAATAAGATAATCGCGGACCCTGGCCGATTCGAAATAGACTCCGTGACTTTCGAGAGTTCTAAATAATTTTGTTCTCTTATCAATGGTCTTATATTTATAGCTGAATACAAGTATTGTTGATAATAGCGGCTTCTCGAGATATATGATTAGATCCTCGATCTTTTTCAGCGATTGTGCTTCCTTGATGATTAATACCTGATGGCTTGCCATCATTGGGAACCTGCGGGCAGTATCGATTATTGAAGAAATATTCGTATCATCTCCATAAAGGATGATCTGGTTAAAGGCTTTTTCATCTTCCGGCAAAACTTTCTCCTGAATATACTCTGTAATGAGATCAATATAATAAGGTTCTTCTCCGGCAAGAAAGTAAACCGGTTTAAATATCCGGTTTTTCAAATCTGCCATTATCTCCTCATACGTTACTGCCATGATCAGAATTTCAGATGTTTGACTGATACTCCGTTTTCCTTTATTTCACGAAGCGAATCTATTCCTATCTTAAGATGTACTTCCACAAAATCATTTGTGACTTTGACATCACTGGCTTCTGTTTTAATACCGGTCGAAATCATTGGTTGATCGGATACGAGCAACAAGGCACCGGTTGGGATTTCATTGGCAAAACCGACAGTAAAGATAGTGGCTGTTTCCATATCTATTGCCATAGCCCGGGTCTTTACAAGGTATTTCTTGAACCTGTCATCATACTCCCAAACTCTTCTGTTTGTTGTATAAACTGTGCCGGTCCAGTACTCCCTGTTGAATCGTGTTATTGTTGCGGAAATAGCACTTTGAAGCTTAAATGCAGGAAGAGCAGGTACCTCGTTGGGAAGATAATCGTTGGATGTTCCGTCACTTCTGATCGCAGCAATAGGAAGAATAAGATCACCAAGTGTGTTTTTCTTTTTAAGACCCCCGCATTTTCCAAGAAACAATACCGCATTAGGCGCTACCGCACTAAGAAGATCCATAATAGTTGCAGCATTGGGACTGCCCATTCCAAAATTAATAATCGTAATTCCATCGGCAGTGGCACTGGGCATATTATGATCCTTGCCTTCCACCTCTACATTATTCCATTTTGCAAAAAGATTGATATAATAATTATAATTTGTCAGGATAATGTACTTGCCGAAGGAATTTAACGCTTTACCTGTATATCGTGGAAGCCAGTTATTAACAATTTCCTCTTTGGTTTTCATCAGGTTATTTTAGTTAATGATTATCTCAATATATTTGTAATAGATATTTGGTTGTTCCCCTTTGTGTTCCTTTGTGCATAACCAGACTAATTCTGGACCAAAAATACAAAACTAAGTTGAAAGAGTTAAATCTTCCACAATATTCCTTCCATATTAGCGGTAAGGAAGGAAATCAGATGATTCTTGATCCATTACGGAGGAAATATGTCAAACTTACTCCTGAGGAGTGGGTGCGTCAGAATTTCGTTCAGTATCTTATAAATGAAGGTAAATATCCTCCGGGACTGCTTGGAATAGAAGTCATGTCGAGATTCAATAATATGAGAAGAAGAGTTGACATTTTGATACACAACAGATCCGGTGAACCGGTAATGATTGTTGAGTGCAAAGCACCGGATGTTAAAATTGATGACAAGGTTTTTGATCAGATTGTTTGCTATAATATGGGATTTAAAGTACCATATATTATTGTGACTAATGGTATCGATCACTACGCCTGCAAGATCGATCTGATACTGAATAAATATGAGTTTTTGCTTGTTATACCGCTATATGAGGATCTTTTGTCATGATTTTCTTCATTCATATTAACCCCTTTCCTGTTCTGCTAAGCGGGATGATTGGCTCCTTTCCGCCTGGGGGAAGTCCCGATAGCTATCGGGAGGGAAGGGGGTCAAAAACATTTATCTATTATGATAGCAGTTACATGTGCCGTGATCAGGAATGAGGAGGATGAAATTTTAGTTGTCCAGCGCGGTGAGGCAACTGATCATCCTTTTAAATGGGAATTTCCGGGAGGTAAACTCACACCTGAGGAGACTGAAGAAGAATGTATTATCAGGGAAGTAGAGGAGGAATTATCAATGGAGATAGTTATATGCGGTAAACTGACAGCTGTTGAACATGATTATGGCCACAAGCAAATTAAGCTGATACCGTTTATTTGTGATACACTTGACGAAGTTCCATTTCTTTCCGAACATATTGCTTATAGATGGATGAAAGATAAAGATCTGCTGTCACTTGAATTTTCTGAGGCTGACGTATTTGTTGCTGCGAACTACCTTAAGAGAACCGGGTCTGAAACACCTGACAATGAACCTTGTATTAGCAGCCCAGATGAGGAATTGAAAGATGATGCTGATCTCCAAACATTTGTAAATAATATGATGAGCAGGAAAGAGGCGGAATGGGTTGCAGCCTCGGCAATAGAAAATCCAGCCATCTTTAATAAATTGATTGAATATTCAGGTTCCGCTGATAAAAAACTTGCCTTCAGGGCATCCTGGACACTTACAAAAGTCTGCGACAGGATTCCTGAATTAATCTATCCCTACATGCCACAAATCATTGAAAATATTGGCAATATAGATAATGAGAGTACCTTGCGTTCATTTCTTAGAATATTATCCTTAAGTGATTTGGGAAAAATAAATATCCGTCAGCATGGATTGCTTACCGATTTCTGTTTCCGTATTCTTAATTCCGGATTTTCAGCAATAGCTGTCAGGGCCTATTCAATGGAGATCTTATATAATCTTTCGCTGATCTATCCTGAGCTGGCCAATGAACTTGCCGCATCAATCCGGGTACTCCTGGAAGATGGATCTGCCGGCATTAAAGCCAGGGGAAATCTTGTTCTCAGAAAACTAGCAGAAATACCTATAAAGCCAAAATCCAGTTAGCCATTATTTTAAGCACTTCAGGAGAAAAAGTTTCTTCTATTGTTCCATACTCGGACGGAAGTCCGCTGCTGCTGTGTTGAAAGAGATGGTTAAGTCCGGGAAGGCTTACAATTTTTACTGATGCATTACCTCCTGATATCAGGGCTTTTTGAATTGCAGGCAGGTTTTCATGAGCTGCCACCTGGAGATCTTTTTCTCCGTTAAGTGCAAGAACAGGACATTTAACCTTTTTCCAGTATCTCGCAGGATCGGTAGTCAAAAAATATCTGAACCAGGTATAGGTCTTTGCACCAAACCTTTGTTTTAGCTGATTAACTTCTTGTTCTGTCTCAGCTTTCGATGTTTTTTTCTTTTCAAGAACCTCTTTGTAAAGGGCGAGAACTTTTTTTTCTGCTTTATTATTATCTTTTTCTTTTCTCAGGACTGCATAGAGTCTTTTATCTATATCAACAGATTCTTTAAGGGCACTCTCTTTCATTCCTGAAAGTCGTCCTATATCTTCTGTCTGTCTTACCATTATCTGCTGACCGGTAACCCCCGGGCCAGCCAGTGAAACAATAAATCCAATATCAGTATTCGATGAAGCTATTATTGGAGCAATCAAACCGCCTTCACTGTGACCTATGAAGCCGATTTCTTTCTTATTGATTTTCGGATTATTCTTTAGAAAGTTAAATGCAGCCTCTGCATCTGTAGCCAGATCAGCAGAAGTTGCTTCCTGGTAAATTCCCTGTGAACCGCCAATACCTCTGTCATCGTAACGGAGAACTGCAATGCCATTCCGGGTGAGATAATCTGCAATGATCAGAAAAGGTTTATGACCCATAAGTTCTTCATTCCTGTTCTGAGCGCCCGATCCGGTAATCATAATTACGGCCTTAAATGGTCCGTCGCCTGAGGGCAAAGTTAATGTTCCTGCCAGCTTAATATTAAATCTCTCATTTGTAAAGGTCACATCCTGAGATGTATATGGGAAAGGCGGTTTGGGTTCCTGTGGTCTGACCAGACTAAAAGCTGTTCTTAGTTTTGCAAGGTCCAGTGTCATCGAATTTCCATGTTGTTTCCATGTTCCTTGAATAAGTGAGTCATTTTTAATAATTCCATTGTACTCGGCCATTATAGCAGGGGCGGAGATCCTAAGATTCCCTCCTGACAGAGTTACAAGTCCGAGTTTAATATTTTTTGCTCCCTGATCAGGACTGTCAAGTGTGGCTATCAGACTGTCTTTTTCAATCACCGAGAGATTGAAGATGACTCTTAATTCTATTCCTCCTGAGCTAAGTTTACCAAGCCATGAACCCGTTAATACATTTTTGTAAATTGAATTTTGTGCTGATAATGAATTTGTAAATATTAGCACTATAGGAATGACGGGAAGCAAAAAAATCCTTTTCATGTCAATAAATTGTGAAATTGTCAGATTATGTTTCATAAGTAAAGGTAGTAAATTTCAAAGCTAAAAGAGTAGTGGCTTTTTTCAGATTGTGCTTCATTCATTTTTATCAGACAGTATAGTTCTTGCAATCCAGGTGCTAATTTGTCAGAAATAATTTCTGAAAACTTTGTAGATTTGTTATAAACCCGATGGCAGGATGTAAATTAGTATAGAAATAAATAATAGTAGAAAATCAAATGAAATACTCCGAAGAGACAATCCTTAAAGTAGCAGATGATGCTTACAAATACGGTGATGTAAAATTTGATATTATACCCGGTAAATGCGCCTTACTGGTCATTGACATGCAGGATGAATTTGTTAAACCGGAGTGGACTTCATCGTGGATACCGGAAGCAACCAGGCAAGTGCATAAAATTAAAAGACTGATTGATTTTTGCAGAGGAAAAGATATTCCGGTAATTTTTACAGCATTTAAAGACACAAATTTATTCAGAGACAGACCACTAACAGGTGCGTTGATGCCTAACAGATTTCCTGAATTGGGTAATGATCCTGAGTGGTTTAGAGAAGGGAAAATATGGCAAGAAATATCACCAGGACAGGACGAAATAGTAATTTATAAACCTTCATATGGTGCCTTCTATGATACCCCTCTGGAGACCATCCTTAAAAATATGGGAAAAGACACAATAATTATATGCGGTACACTGACGAATTATTGTTGTGGAACAACTGCACGACAGGGATACGAGAGAGGATATAAAGTAATATTTGGAAGTGATGTGACATCAACCGATGATCCTGATATGCAGGAGCCTGAATTGAAGGTATTAAGAAAAGGATTTGCAAAAGTAATGGATCTTGAAAAGATAATAGAAAATTTAAATTAAAGTACCTAACAACTAATCTAATGATTACACGAATATGGCATGGTAGAACTTCTCTGCAAAATGCAGACAAATACCTCAGGTTTTTATTGACAGATGGTACAAATGGATATAGACAAACACCTGGTAATTTGTCGATTAAAGTATTGAGTAGAAAAGAAAAGGAATGCTGTCATTTTTATACTGTTACTGAATGGGAAAGTCTGAATGCTATAAAGCTATTTGCAGGGGAAGACTATGAAAAAGCAGTTTACTATCCTGATGACGATGGTATTTTACTTGAATTTGAAGAAAAGGTTAATCACTACGATAGCTATGATGTTACGAAATGAAAATAAAGTATATATCGGGTTAAAATTTATTTATTCCAGCATTTCTATTTGTATGGCTATACCAAATGGTCGGTATAATTTGAATAACAGTACGATGTCGTTGAAAACTATATAGTCGAATCAACAGCCTGTTATTTGAAACCTGGGCTGCTTTCATTTTTCATTGATGATAAATATATGCTATCAAATTATTTAAACAAACCGCTGTAAAAAAGCAAATCGCTAAAAATTTATGATCCGATTTGTAAAATAAAAATGAAGCAATCAGAAACATTGCTGCTTCAAAGAGCATTCTCAGTGGATATCTTAATCTATACTGCGAGTTTGGTGCTGCAAAAATGCCCCATAATATGATTGAGAACAACACTAATGCTATGGCTATTGCATATCTTAAAGTGTTGGTTGTTCCTTGCTGGTAACCCCAAAAAGCAAAAATTGCAAAAATACAGAGTTCAAGTAAAAATGCGAGTATTAAATTTAATTGTTTAATTACTTCCATATTTTACCGATTGTGATCTGTATTGTCAGTCTGTTAAACAATTAATAATGTATTATGTTAGTGATTATTGAAACACTTTATTTGCCGGTTAAAAATGGAGCAACACGACAGTTAATAATTTATGATTATAATTCCGAATCCGGACCCGTTCAGGTAAAATATATTAGTTTCAATATAATCTATGCAATATGAAACCACTCTTTGTTTTACTGGGGACTTTTTTAGTAAGTCTTTTTATCCTGAAAACAGGTTTTGGAGGATTTAATTATTCCTTGGCAGGCAGGATTGCTATGTCAGGAATGCTGATGTTCACATCTGCCGGGCATTTTGCTTTTCCAAAAGGGATGATTTTAATGATACCTGATTTCTTCCCTTTTAAAAAAATACTCGTCTATTTTACCGGTATTATAGAAATATCTGCTGCTGCTGGTCTTGTGATTCATTCTTTGCAACGATTGACTGCATTCCTGCTGATTGCTTTTTTCATCCTTATTCTGCCGGCAAATATCAATGCAGCCATCAGACATATTGATTACCAAAAGGGTACTAATGATGGTAATGGTGTGAGTTACCTCTGGTTCCGGATCCCTCTTCAGGTATTTTTTATAGCATGGACCTACTTCTTTGCAATATACTAATAGTTCTATAAAACCTGTTCAACACATTCAATCCAAGCAACCCACTCAATCCATCACCCGCTCTCAAACCTTTCTCCTTTCAACATTCAGAGTTCTTTACTACTTTTGCAATTCATTTTTAAAACTGTGCGATGAGAATAGTTGACACAAAAGGACAGTTATGTCCGGCTCCACTGATTGCAGCTAAGAGAGCTCTGAAAGAGACAGCTGAGGGAGAATCATTTATTGTTTTGACTGATAATAAAACATCATTTGACAATCTGAGCAGGTTCCTGAAAGATAATAAAGCTGAATTTATGGTCA